>Ga0307423_1000111_pt1 | contig 49526 bp, 82 predicted proteins | sample SalMarWE160310MG_FD_202154 | JGI IMG/M metagenome (GOLD analysis project Ga0307423, IMG submission 202154) | Salt marsh sediment microbial communities from the Plum Island Ecosystem LTER, Massachusetts, United States - WE1603-10 | ecosystem: Environmental > Aquatic > Marine > Intertidal zone >...
ACATAGGAACCGGTCAGCAGCTTGCTGATGAAGTCTCTCGACTGCCCTACATCCAACCCATCGTAGGTGTAGGAGCCGGTCAGCAGCTTGCTGATGAAGTCTCTCGACTGCCCAACGTCCAGCCCATCATAGACGTAGGACCCGGTCAACAGCTTGCTGAGATAGTCTCTCAGCTGCCCGACGTCCAGACCGTCGTAGACGTATGAGCCGGCCAAAGGTTTGATCGATGGGCTGAAGGCTGTACCACCCCACGAGACAGGGACAAAATTGTAGTTGATCGCGGTGCTGGCGCTATGCCCGTTAATCCAATTCGTATGATTAGCGGATCCAGTTCCGAAGTCACACGTCCACAAATCCGGGATTTCGTTATCCGACAGCGATGTCCCTGTGTTCTGAAATATATTACGAATGTCTATGGATTTGTTTAAGAATCTAGTACCTTGCTCCCCGTCGTAATAAAATATATTTTTTGTCACCCGCAGGTCGTTGGAATTTATAAATGCTTGTAAGGCGGAATCAAGATCAACTTGGTTTCTAAGCAGCCCGTCCGGCATATCTCCATACAAATCGGTACCGTAGAACGCGTAGTTGATGTTAGTGATATCAGGGCAGTAATCTAAAAAACCCTCGGGGATCTCGCCTGTCACTCCGCTCCCAAGAAAAATACCGCCTATGGTCGTTAAGTCAGCGCAGCTATCTAGCCAGCCCGCCGGGATAGATGACGCTAAATTCGGAGTGCTTCTGAACGCCCCGCCTAAACTTGTCAAACCATCGCTGATTATGTAGCCTGAGCCGAGCGACGCCAAATTTGTGCAGCCGTACCACCCACCGTCTAGATACTGCCAACCATCAAAATCGAGAGCATCCCCCCAGTACACGATACCCGTCCATTGGAGCCTGCTCGAATGCGTGTTGTTGACGGACCATGCGGGAAAGCTGCCCATGATCTCTACTACATGGTCCCCCGTCGAAGCGTAAAGGTGAGTTATATCTGGGTCGTCATAGGCGGTTATCGTGCTCTGGTTACCGTCACCCCAGTATACGATGGCGTCGTAAGTGTACCCGGAGACTGTCGGAAGGGTGACGGTCTCGCCCGGCGTCGTTGTCGTGCACTGTATGCGAAACCCCGCCATTGATGCCCCTAGGCGGCGTCCGTATCTATGTCGGTATAGGTCTCCTGAGTGTCCCCAGGAGACATTGATTCGTTATGTTCCCGGACCCTGTCCTTGAAAAATGTCCGGATTCCGGCCATCAGGTTTCCGGCGCCTCTGAGCCTGGCGTCAACGACCGCTCGCTGTGATGTGCTGGCGTAGAATATTTTTTCCATCTCCCAGAAGCCCCACACCTCTGAGCCGTCATCCGGAACCCCGTCTTGATTGGAATCCGCTTGCACGCGTACCCGAAGTTGGAACACGTCGCACGGCGACCCGGTCGTCGGGGGCCCGGCAAACTGCGCCAGGACATCGTCAACCGAGACCACTACGGGCGCCAGTCTGCTCTTTTCCGTCGTCCGTCGTATTTGGGTGCAAAATATCATATCGCGACCTCCTTGGGACTTACGGCGTCTGAGCCAGGGATATCAACGTCTCCCCAGCGAGTTCGAGCGTGTTATGCTCCCCGTCTTCCAGGGTGACCGCGGTACCGATGTCCCAGTACCCAATGAGGTTCTTGCTCGCAGCGGTATCGTTGTAGGCCACCGGGTAACGGAAGGGTCCGATGCTCCCGCCGGACGCCGTTTGAACGATGTCCGATGTAATCACCATGGTGAAAACACCGCCTGTCTGGGTAGCCGACGTAACCGTGACAGCATCCCCGCCAGCCGTGTACCCATTACCGGCAGCTATCTCCGTGATGTCCGTGAGTACGGCATCCGTCGCCGCATTCGGCGCGACGTTGCTCAACGCAATCTTGACCGTGTCGGTGCTGAGGGCGTGGAGACCTTTTCCGAAGGAATCCTCGACGAAACAATGAAACCCAACATATGTCCTGTCAGCCATGTGACTGTCCTTTCAAAGCCGTATCCTTCACGGCTGAATCTCCCTGATGAAAACTTCCCCGAACCCGGCCTGTGTATACCAGGAGCCGAGCTTAACGACTCGATAGTCGATGCCGCCATACGACAAGACATCGTTGACCCGGAGCCTGGTAGATGTCCAAGTTTTCAGATGCGTGTAGACCCGGTCCCCTTCAACCGGGTACTGCCCTTCTTCTCCTGGGCCCCGCTGCGGCTCGACAATCGAAATCGTAACCGGGGTGACGGTCGCCGGAACCCACAAGCCATCCACATAGGCACCGGTTGGCCGCGTGTAAGACGCCGCCACCGTGGGTATCCAGGATAGCATGCTCATGTGGAGCGCTCCAACTCACTCTGGATTGATTGCCGAAGGAGACCGGTGTCAATCAGCGGCTTGTCCTTGTTGCCCTTGTCCGCGTCTGTCGATTTCTGTCGGATTGTCGCCGGGGCGTTCGGCGGGAAGTCGTTTGTGTCAATCGTGTTCCGGATGTCGGAGGCCGCCCGGATGCCGACCAGCTGTAAAGCCCTACCCATGTTCGCTTGATGCACGAGGCCCGCTTTCAGCGCATCAAGCAATGCCTGCCTGTAGTACCCATTCTCGCGGAGCGTGGTCCTCAAAAACGGCCGCGCCGGGATGGTCTCCGTACCGAACTCATTCCACGCTGCAATCGCCGCCACAGTCTGGCCGCCGTCTGCACTCGGATGCTCCCCGGTGCCGCGAAGGACGCCAACTTTGACGTGGGAGCCCTTCATACGCCTCAAAAGGTCATCGACCTTCTTGAAGTCGTGCTTTGTTGAAACATCAAGTGAAAAGGTCATGTGGCACCCGCGGTCCGCCTTGGTGGATTCTGCGAAGTTCCAGATATCGGCAGCCGTATGCCGTCGACCGGTAATCAGATTCCAACCCCGAGCCGCCGGTTGCGTACTGGGCGAACTCAACCTCAAGGTCCCCGGCCTTCCATCGCTTAAGTTGACCGGATACCGCGGCCGGGCCGAGAGGGCTCCCGGACTTTGGCACAGTTCGCTCCAAGAGGTGGGCGGTCAGATACAGGAGGCCAGTATCGTAGTCAGAGCCCCACGTGGCCTCGAGTATCGTAGCCGCAGCCTCGGCGATGCACGCATTAGCCACAGCGTCAGAAAGAGAGTCAAAAGCGCCCGGGAACCGGGCCTTGAGCTGGGCGGCCGTAATCACGGTCTACAGTTCGACACCGGTTTCGGTGTCCGGGGTCGCGTGGTCCTGGCCTTCGGTCAGAACGGAGCCAAGTCGCTTCTTGACGAAGCGGGTTTTCTTCGCAGCCGACCAAAGTTTCTTGTCGACGCGATTCGGCTCGTTAGGGAACAGGACGATAGCGTGGTCCAGCCCTTGCCTGACTTCAAGGATGCGATTTGAGTTGTTATTCACCAAGATGTCCATCTTTCAAAAACCTTTCTCAACAGCCGATTTAGCTGTGCGCGGCCTCCGCCTGGTAGAAGTGCAGCGGCTCTTTGACGTGCAACGGCGCAAAGGTCGTCGCGAAGGGTTGCTCGACCGACATGCCGCGGTTGTCCGGAGCCTGGCGCTCGGCGTCCATCGACAGCGGGACACAGATGCTGTCGCGGTCCTGGAAAGCCCCGAACGTGATGTAGTCGCCGGCGCCGCCGTCCGTCTCGCCATGAATCGGGCTCTCGATAAAGCCGCCGAACCGCGGGTCAGTCTGTTGAAGCACCTGCTCGACGGTTTGATTGGTGACCGTGTTGGCGATGGTCGTCGTCCCGAGCCTGTAGATCTCCGGCGAGCACATCGCATAAATCATCAGGCCGCGGAACTTTTGGCTCGACTTGTTTGCGGTAATCATCGCAGTGATGATCCCCTTGACGTCGTCGACCATGTTTTGTCCGGTGGTCGTGGGATAAGAATCCCAGTCCCCGGTCGTCAGGTCGCCTTGAGTGATGTTTGGATGGTCGATGAGACCCGCGTACCCGGAGGCCGTCTCGCCGATGAAGAACAGGTCCTCAAGGTCATTATCGAACGCCTGGAAAACCCGAGCGGCCTTCATCGCCTCGACAGAAACACCTGCGTAATCGGCGGCCAGCATCTCGAGCGCATCGAGGGTGAACGAAATCGTCCGTGTTTTAAAGGTGATCGAAACCTGTTTGGCCCCGATCGCCACGTTGGGGTGCTTCCCGTCGTACCGATACCACGCCGACATACCGGCACCCGAGTATATCGTGTAGACCTTCGTCCGGGCTCCGCGCGGCATATCCCGGTCGATCGGAAACACTTCGCGCCAGATAACCCTGGTCGTCGCCTCGATGATGCCCTGGGAGACCGCGTACTCGAGCGATTTTTCCATCAGCCCCGCGGGGATGGCGTCCGCAAACACGGCATCCGTAATCCCGGCGCTCGCCACGCGGAGATCTCTGTCGATAGACTGCCTTTGGTCCTCGAGCCAAGCTTTTGCGTCCTCGAGCTCTTGCCACTGGGCGTCCGTGAGTTTTTTCTTGAAAATCATTGCCCTTCTCCTTACGCCGAGTAGGCCGTGCAACCGAACGAGTCGGCGTCAACGGTCACCAAGGCAATCCCGGCCCCCGTCATTGTGGTTTCCAGAGTGACCCCTGTCACATCGGATTCGCCCGCCTGGGAGGCCGCGCCCAGTTGCAGGACACCGGTTGCATCCGTCACACTGATGGCCGTGCTTCCTGCGGACCCGCTTCCGGTACCCGCTGCCAGGTAAACCGGCATCTGCCCGCTGCGAAGGACCGGACACGCTTCCGTGACCTTGTAAACCGGCAGGTTGGTCGCTTCGCTGCCAATAGCGCCGGACACGTCGCCCGAGCGGCATGTAATCCCGAGGGGGACCGTGCTCACGCCGACAACAACCTGTGTTTGGGGATTGGTTCCCCGGGATACGATGACACCGACACCGATACCGGCCGTCGTTTCAACGACCTTCTTGTCGTCGATGAACGCGGACTGCGGCTCGAGTACGGCGCCTACCGCCATGGTCGCCATGCGTGCGACCGAAGTCTGAAATGCTCCATAAGCCATCTGTAGCCTCCTATCGGACCAACGTCTTCAGACGGTTGAACGTCGGCGCCTGGTCTTGGGCGTGCGCTTGGAGCGTTCTGCGTGCTCCGATACGGACGCTGGAAATGCTGGAAACACGAGGGGTCTCACGAACCTGGATACCGTCGAAGATTCCGGCGACCCGGTCGTCGCTCATCGAATCGTTGATTTCGAGGTCCGGCCGCTGGGCGCTGATACCGGCAACCATGATGCTGCGCACGGTATCGGCATCCTGGACCTTGAATCCCGGGGCCATCTTGAGGGTTCTCTCGAGGACGGTCTCCCGGGTTTTCATGTCTTCGAGCGCCTGCTTGACGCCCTCGTCGACCCGCTTCTGGATGTCTTCGTCACTGAGCTGAGACCCCTTAAGCCCCTCGACTTCGCCAGCCAGCCGGTCATTTTCTTTCTTGAGCCGGTCGTTTTCGGCCCGTGCATCCTCAAGCTGTTGCTTGACTTTGCCGTGCTCGACCGCATCAACGACGTCTGTGCTTTTATCCGCCATTTGTATGTCTCCTAGGGTTGCGGTCCCCGCGCGCCCGGCCGGAACCATAGCCGCGTGGTTACCTACGTTTTTGGTTTGTCTGATGTCGTACGGCTCCCCGGATGGCGTCCGCCCGGGTCGAAGGTCCAAGACCGATGTGTAACCCATGGACAGCTGCCGCATCCCGGCTTTATAAGCCGCGATGCCATCCTTGTGCATGATCCTGACATTAGTCCGGGCATTATGGCCAGCTTGGACGACCGGGGCCTCGACGATACCGCGGAAATCCCTGTGGATGGTCTCCGCAGATACCCCGCCTTTCGGATGCCTGACCGTAAGAGGTATCAACTCAAACGTCTTGAGCGATTCCTCGTCAAAGATGTCTTTCGGGTCCCGGTACACGCGATAGATAGCATTATCCGGCACCCGGTCCTCGATGGGCACGCCCATCCGCCGCAACTCATAAGCCCCGTAGTTGTAGATTCCGTCGCGAAACAGCGTCGCGCCAACAATCAAATATCCTTCGGGTGTCGTTACGACGGTCATAGTTCCACTATTTACGGACTGGGTATAAAAATCAAGGTGAGACCCGGTTAAATTTCAGGCGGCAAACAGCCGGGCAGTCTCGAGGACCGGGTCCGCAACACAACGACATTGGATGTCTTCCCCCGGGTGCCCGACGTCCGGCGGGCTCGACCACTCTTGTAACGTGTTTGACAGCGCGGCGTGCGTCGGTCTTACCGCTCCGTCGCCGACGGTCCGCCATCTGTATTGGGTGATACCGACGTCCTGCTGCCGGACTTTCGACAGCCCGGAAAACAACTTCCCTGTCTGGTCGCGGGCGATGAGCTTTGCCCGCCACTCCGGGTACCCGGAAGCCTCCTCAAGGATGTACTTCCGGAGAGAGAAGTCGTCCCGGCCCTCGGAGATACCCTTCATGATTTCTTTACCAAGTCTGGCCGACATTTCTTGGGAAAGCGTTGTAATCAGGCCAACGGACCGGTCGACCCCAAGCTGAACCTCGGCCGCCGATTGACCGTCCGACAGAAGATCGGCGACCGATGTCCCGATAGCTTGATTCATCGCACGGAGGAAAAGACGCTTGTGGCTCTCGTTATTTTTATCGTAGTTGGCTTTCAGCCGCTCAGACAGCGCCGTCAACCCGGAGTACCGGTTGTACATCCGGGCACACAGCGACTGGATGTCTCGCTGCGCGAAATCCATAAACCCGGAGTCCGTCACCTGAATCTCGCGAAACACGGCCTCCGCCGCCCGCCGCCACAGGTCAAGTTGGTGGCCGACAAGCAGGGCTTCCACGCGCATGTCGGCCACCGCGGGCACGGATACGCCCCTCGGCCGCTTATTCCGTCGGAACGCCGCTTCCAGTTTTTCGTAGTTCAGCGCCATCGGGATCACCTTGGTTTCCTGGGTCCTGGTTTCCGGTTTCCGGCAGCGGAACCCGAGGGCCTGAGCCGTCGGCACCGTCGCGCTTGAGCAAATAGTCGGCGAAGGCCTGATCGACGGTCAGCGGGCTGTTACCCTGCCCCGCGAGATAGTCGGCCGCATGCCCAGCAATAATAGCCCCCTGGCCCATAAGCAAGTCGACGGCCTCCGCGAAAAGTTTGAAGGTCTCCATCTTCTCCTTTTGGGACACCTCGCCCAAGGCAACCCAGTTCGACCGGAACCCATCCGGCACGCGCCCGTAAACCGAGCGGCAAAGGAGCTTGTCGAAGTACCTCAGCGGCTTGTCAAAGCGGCTCCGTTGCTCCCCGGCGACCATCGCCTCGTAATCCAGGGCATTGACCTGCGATGAGGTATTGAGCCCGGATGCCAGGGCGCCGTAAAGCCGGGTCATCGGGATGTCGACGATGGACGCGATTCTGTTTGCGTGGCGCTCGAGTACCGGGGCAAGATTTGCAATGGCTGTCGAGGACCCGGAATTGTAGTACTCTTCGTTGTCTTGGTCGTGCAGTGCAACATTATTTGTGGCCTTGAGCAGCTTATACAACTGGTACCGGCGCTCAAAAGCGGCCTGTTTCTCACCACCATCGAGATACATATCCAAGCTCTTGACGCCAATGTGGTCGACGTAAGCCTCATGGACGAGTGACGCTATCTCCGCTGCAATCGTCTCCTCGTTCAGCAAAGCCCGGTAGACGCGCTCAAAGATGGAAGCCCCCCAACCCTGCTCTCGGATTCGCTCGTGGTACGGCAGTTTTCGGCCGAAGAATACAAGCACCCGTGACGGATGCCAGCGCTGACCATCAGTCAAGTCGGTGTAATCTTGATGGCCGCCGGACCGGCAGTCAACATCAACAGCCAACGTATGTCGGTCGCGAATTATGAGGCCGGATACCGGCTTGTTCGGGCTCACGGAATCCGGGTTCAGCTCCAACGATGGATCATCACCCTCGATTTCGATCAACCCCGCGGCCCCACCGTAGAGCCTGGCCCACCGCATCCCGTCGACAAAGGCCTCGTTGGTATCGAGGTCGTCTTCAAGGTCGTTGAACGGCTGCGTGTCCTCGCCCGGGATTACGACCTCCCGCCATTTGCGCCCAGCATCCTCGGCCACGCAGTCGACAATCTTCCCGCCGATGCCGCCGAACCGGTAAATCGTCGACAAGGATTCTTGGCTCAGCAGCAGGCGAGCGAAAAACGAGTGCATCGCCTTGTCGCGGTCCGTCCCGAGGTTTGACACAAAGTTGGTCAACGAATCATTGAGGTATCCGGGACCCGGCATATCAGCCCCCAATCTGCCCGATCATAATGAGCATCTGGGTAAACAGTGCGTCAAGCCTCGGCTCCCCGGGAGCCGGGGGACTCGTCATCAGGGTGTCCGGAATCCGGGCCATATCGTATTTGCGAGCCTGGAACGGCACCCGCTGTTCGAGCAAAGCTTTCCACTTCTTCTCACCGGCCTCCCGGGCTTCTGCGTTGAAGTCTGGATCGTCTTTGTCCGGCGGGCTCAAGAAAACTTTCACGTCAGGGTCCTCTTGTAGCTCGGCGACCGGCTTCAGCGCCCGCTCAACCCGGAACAGATTCTCAGCCGTGCCCGCGTTTACCGGGAGATTACCTTTCCCGGCGCATTTTTTCCAGATCTCGCGAAGCATCAGCAGGGTGCCGATGGTCATCGTCGGTATTTCTTTTTTCACATGGCCTCCTCTAAACGATATTCATACAATCCGGGAGCCAAGGTTTCCGGCCGTCCCGGGTAAAGGTTGACACTTTAGCGTGCTCGCTATGCTGTACGATGGATTCCGGCTGTCCGTAGGCCTTTACGCGGTATGGCAGCTCAGGCCAATTGGGACGCTCCCAGCTGCCACGCGCCGCCGACTCAAAGCACCTGAGCGGAACTTGATGGTCCGCTTGGTAGTACTGCGTCGGCATCATCGCCTGCAAGGCCAACAACGCCGCTGACCGTGATAGGACATAGGCAGCCAGCGTCCGGAACCCGCGAACTTGCCCGTCGGGGTACAACGACAACCGGCTCCCAGGATGCTGCGCCCCGATCAAGTAATAAAAGTCGCAATCGTCCGGGACTTCGATCTCCGATAGGTCGCCTACTGGCTCTGTATCATCTTCGACGATAATGCCCCACGGGTCGCTAGTATCCAAAAAATCAAGCCACACGGACATGTGAGATAAATTGCAAGCATACGTGGTCGGAAACATTTCAAAATAGCGGGATGTCGGGTCAATGTCTTCCGGAATCCTGCCCCAGTTTGGCCTGCCATCAGCGTCGTAGGTCCCGTCCGACCACGCCAGTCCGTCGACAGCTGGAACCCGTATGACATCCGGACCGAACGTCTTTTGCACGTGTGCCCAGCGGTCCTTTGACCGGTCGAGATTTATACACCATATCTTTGGGTTCCGGATTATCATCTTAACTCGATTTGTAATACGCTGTTTGCATTACGATTGCCGATTTGATGACCATTTCATGAATCAAATCCGTGGTACAGGTTCCGGTGACGGTCACCGTAACCCGAACAGCACCGTCCGGGTCAGCCGGGTTATGCGTGAATGCTACCGAAGTTGTCCAAGAATCGCCGTCTGAGCCCCCGCGATTTACAACTACCGTCGAATTATTCTCCCAGCCGAAAAAGCCCCCGTTGCGCCAAAGGAGCGCAGTACCCGTACGAGCATACAGCCCGTTTTTACTGGCGTCCGTGCCGACAGAAGACGTCATGACGTCAAACTCAATCAAAACAGCCCGGCTATCGGGTATCGAAAACGAGTAGTCCGCGGTATCCGAAAATGTGGTGTGCAAAACGCACGGGCCACCACCGGATTGGTCCCCGACGAGCACAAGGCCATCCACACCCATCGCGGACCCTGGGTCCGAATCGTATTGGTCCAGGGCGTAATGCCTGGCGCCCTCCCAGATAGTAGACACATAGTTTCCGCGAGCCGTGGCATAGTCATGGGCAATGTCGATATGTTGGCCAAGTGCCGAGACAAAGTTGCTCGAATCGATGTCTATAACAGTACCGATTGCGGACCCGAAGTCAGCATCGACCGTGAGGTTCGTACCCAAGCAAAGCAACGCATCCGCCTGGGCGCCGGTGTGCCCGGTACCCTGCCCTATATCGAGCACGCTTCCTGCGATAAGGGACCTATCGGCATCTACAGTCCCGGATCCCAGGACAGCCAAATAGTTTGGCGATCCATTCAGCTCCAGATTGGCACCGAGGGCGAATATTTTGTCTACCTCGCCATCAAGCGTCACGTTATCACCGCCAAAAATCTGGTACCAATTTATCGTCATGACGTGCGTCGGGTCGACGTCCGGGTCCTCGGATATGGTCAAATCAACGTCGTCGAACTGCAAGCTGCTCGATTGCTCGATGCCGCCCGAGAATCCGCCCAAAAGAACCTGGTCTTCCTCGAGACCGGCCACCGCACCCGATGCAGCCGCTGCCGCGATGAGCGCGAACAGGGAGACCTCCCCGCCGCCCAGCGTCTCCATGGCATCCCATTCGCCCGAGTCATCCGCGAGCTTGACCCCGGAGGCCGCCCACGTACTCCCGGACCTTGTCGGGCTGTCAATCCTGGCGTTTGTGTGCAGATAAAACCCCTGGCCTACTCCTATAGTCGGTGCAATAACACCGGCACCCAGCGCCGTAGCCCCCGGGAAGGCGACATTGAGCGTGAGTTGAGTTGTAGATGGATCGTATTTCAAGCTGCTCGACTGCGCGACAGTCCCGTCGGTGTCCCCAAACAGGACTTGGTCTTCCTCGAGACCAAACAGGCCGCTGCTGAGCGTATTCAGGGCGCCGATTATCGAAACATGGCCACCGAAGGCCGCGTATAGCGCGGACCATTCAGAGGCGCCCGCGGACACGTCGATGCCGTCCTGGGTCCAGGTACCCTGGCCCGCGCGAAAGCTGTCATCCAGCCGCAGGCGGCCGGTGCCCCGGAGATCCTGCTGAAAATAGACGTCGCCCGTGAACTGCCTGGCGATGCCCGCCGAATTGAGCATGTACTGCGTGTGGTCGTCCTCCGATAGCCCGGAGTGCGAGCTGTGCGCATGCGTCGGCCAAACTCGGCCTCCGATTAACGTCTCGAGTCGCGGAATCCCGTTGATATTTACGCTAATAAACTGTTTGATATTCGACATGCCATTTGGATTGTCGCAGGTCAGCCCGAAAAAAGTCAAGTTTGGCCCGCAGAATGTCGTTTCCCGGTTGACGTCACCACCTATGGGTGTTAACTTAGTATTAGGAGCTGACAGGAGGCCAAGGATGAAAAAACGGACGCAAGGAATGCATTGGATTCGGGACGAGAAACGCCTGGCTATCTACCTCCGCGACGGCGTGGCCTGTATCTACTGCCAGGCGTCCGTCGAGCAAGAGACCAAACTGACCTTGGACCACATCAAGCCGTACAGCAAGGGCGGGACCAACGAGGCCGGAAACCTGGTAACCTGCTGCCTGAAATGCAACAGCTCTCGCGGAACGCGGCCTGTGTCGGCCTTTATCGAAGCAGTAGCCGAGTACACCGAACAGGACCCAAAGGAGATAAAGGCCAGAATCCGGCGCCACAGGGGCCGGACAATCAACGTCGCCGAGGCCAAAGAGCTGATGACGGCGAGGAATTAAAAGGAGACTGACATGCAAAAGAAGAAGTCCGCGTGGAAAGAGTACGACGTGACGGTCCGAGCTACCGGATGCACTGTCGTCCGAGTAAAGGCCAGGAACCCGTACGAAGCGATGGAGAAGGCCGAAGACCAGGTGCCGGACATCGACATAGAGCTTGAGGCCGAGCACCCACGCCAAGTTGACGGAAAGAAGTCTTTAACTGTCAGTGACATCTATTGGCTTTACGATTTAGGAGAATGATAATGAACGAGAAACCAAACGAAGTACGGGCCGAATACGAGGTCAAAGTCCGGCTGACCGGAACCCGAACCGTCAGAGTCAAGGCGCGAAGCGCGATAGACGCGGTGGAAGCCGCCCAAAAACCCATCAGAATGGACGACGGCACCATTTTGTTTTGCGAGGCCGAGAGCGGCCGCCGGGTATCGGAAGGAAACTGACATGTGGAAACTCGTGAAAAGAGGAACCTGGGAGCCGGTCTTATCGACCGCAGAAACCCTGACAGGTATCGAGGCCGAGCGGCACCATATGGTCGAAATGCTGAACGAGGCCTTCCCGGGTATCGTCTGCTCGGATGACTTCGAGGTCATCCAAACCGACAAACCAAGCCTCGAGGAACAAAAATCCGTCGTGCTGTCAAAAATGCACGAAGTTGCCTTGGCGATGGACTCCGGAGACCAGGACACCGTACGCGCAATGAGAACTGAGCTGCACTCCGCTTTGGCTGGGTACCGGGAGCTGGGAGCCAGCGACGAAGACATCGTCAATCTTTGCTCGGGGTACATCGACCGGTATGGATGGCGCCGTTAAACGAAGAAAGGAAAACCAATATGCACGCCTACAACAAATCAAAAACTGAAGAGTCTCTCAGCCAACAAATCCAGAGAGCTGCTCTCTACAAAATCTTACGGCGTAGATACGACGAAAAAACGGTGGCCGAAAAGTTAGGCGTTACGCTTATCGACGCAAAAGCCCTGCTAAAACTCGAAGATTGGCCGCTCCGCACAGCTATACGAGTCGCCGAAGCGCTGGGCCTAAGGATACAAATCAAATTCTTCTGACGGCAATGTTAAACCAAGTCAAATATACTCTTCCCACCCCCGCCGTCCAACAGCACAGAGACCGCGTCAAACATCGGGTCAAGCTGGTCGTCATGGTCGTGCGAATCGTCGCCGGTGAACTCGTTCATCTCATCGATAAACTTCGGAACCCAATGGGCGTTTTCCGGGATCCAGATTCTGCCTGTCGATAGCGGGATGACCGCATCGAAGGCCCTAGAGACCTTGTCCCGCGACCGCTTGACGCCGTCTATCCGGTGCGCCCCCCAAATCCGTCGAAGAAACTGAACGAGGCCCGTGCCGCTCGAAGCGTCCTCCACATGCACCGTCCGCCAGCCGTAGTGTCGCGGCTTCCGATCCGCGTACCGGTTGAGAAACCCCTCAGACAGGCGGATGAGCTCCGGCATCTCCCAGCGCCCGCGAAGCTGGTCGAGAAGGTAGATGTTGCCATCTTCCCCGAGGCCCCACAGCTGCAGCACCGTGTAGTCGTGCTGAGTCTGGGTCTTGCTCGCCGTGTCAGCGAAGATGTCGAGACGCTTGATCTTGATGATCTCCCCGTCTCTCTTTACCCGAGGATGGGGCCAGCTATCCACATCAAAAGATTCAAACCGCTTGAGCCAGAATGTCTGCAGTATCTTCCCGCCGGTATCCGATGGATTTTGCATTTGCTGGGCTGCCCGGATTTCGGGAGCCGCTTCCAAGAGTTCGAGGTCCCGGGTCTCGTCGTACTTCTCAGGCCAAATGTATCCGTCCGGCAGATTTAACTTCACTGGCCGGCCGAACCGCCAGTCTTTTGTGTACCGACGGTCAGCCTTTTCCTGGTCGTCCGGGTCTATCTTCGCCGGAATCCGGACGTGTAACCATTTGCACCCGCCGCCGCCGCTCAGCAAGAACCCCGACAAATCCGAGTTTGAGATACGCTGGGCCTCAACGATAATCGGAGTCCGGGGGCTGTTGACCCGGTTCGAGATGGTATGGACATAGCGCTCATTAAACGCCGACATAGTTACCGCCGATTTATAATCGTCCGGCTTTACGGGGTCACTAATGATGATGCCACCGGAAAACGTGTACCGACCTTTATCGTCCAAATCGTCCAGGTCCCCGGCTTCAAAGCCCGTAATCTGGCCCCCGGATGACGCAACCCGGAGGGAACCGCCTTCAGTCGTCCACCAAAGCCCTTTGGCCTCCTGGTCAGGTGAAAACTCGACCGCCGGGAACAGATACCTGAACTCCGGGAGCTTGAGCGTTTGGCGGATGGCAAGCGACTGGGACGCGATGAGCGTATCCGAATACGAAATCTCCAGCCACCGGCACGCCGGGCGCCGGATGAAGTGCCACGCTACCCATAGAATCGTGATAGACTCCGATTTGCCCATCCTCGGCGGCGCGTTGAGGATAACCCGGTTCTCGAGGCCAAGGTCGACAAGATGCAAGGTCGCCGCGATTATCTTATGTATCGGCGTCCATCGGTACCGAGCCCGTCGCCGGAGCCAGAAGGCATACGAGACGAACAGCGTAAACGATTGTCTAAGAAGCTCCGCGAAAACCGCGACGTCCTCGGGAGGCATCTCTTTGAGGTCTGCTATCCCGGGAAATCGGCTGGACATGACCCTAAATATCGGGCTGCGAAAGATTCAGCGTCCTCGAGAGACATGAAAACAAACGGCCGGGCGATAGCGTCCCCCGAGTTCAGGACGCCCTGCAACCCGAATATCAACCTTTGGACTTTCTCCAACGAAGACACGCACTTCGACCAGCTGCCGCCGGTAGCAGCCGCTTGCAGGGCCTCCAACACCCGGCCTCGCTCGCGCCTCAGGATTTCAAGGGCCTCCGAATCCGAGATGGCGTCGGGCGGCTTATCGAGTGCCGGATACGCGGAGTTATTCTCGTGCCGCAGCTTCTCGATTTCAGCTTGTAACTTCCCCTTCTCAAGGTCCTCTTTGGTAGAATACTCAAGGTCAGCTGAGCCTGGGAGTTGTATACCGTCGTACGACATCAGTATTATTGTAAAACTCAGGGCCGAAACCGTCAATAAAAGCAAATCGATGTCGTTTTCCGGTTGCAGTCACCACCTATAGGTGTTAATTTAATATCAGGAGATGACGAAAGGAAGACAAAATGAAATTTTACATCTACGAAATAGGGACAAAAGAAGTAGTAGAAATCGTGGAGGTCGAAGACGGCAGCGAGTGCCCGACAGACGGCCTTGAGTACGACTGGGACGAATACGCCGGTACTTACACCCCGGCGTTCGGGACCGTAGACGGATTGATCCTGTAGCCTGAAGAAAGGAAACCAAAATGATAAGGCACAAAACCGTAGAGATAAGGGCAAAGGCCTTCGAGGACAAAGGGGTCCAAAAACACGAGGTATCCGTGGTGGAAAGCGTTGTCGACAACCCAAATTGGGATGGCCGGAGAAGAAGCCAGCAAAAAATGCTGAAAGTAACTGTCGGGGTCCGGGACCCGAAGACCGGGGACTACACCTACAACCACGACCTTTGCCCGGCAGCCATCCGCCGAGCAGTAAAGCTCGCGATGCCGTGGAGAGTACACATCGAGCCAGAAGGAGTAATCAAGCGACGCTTCTTCGCGGAGAGAGATGCCCAGGCTTACGCGTCCAGGTTCGGGGAGGCTGGGTCCTGGTACAAAGAAGGAGGCAGAAATGACAAAGATGAATAGCATCAAAAAAAAGATGGACAACGAAGACAGCCGCCGTTTTTGGGATTCATTCCCGCGTCCGGAAACCAACGAGATAAAGATTGCGCTACCTTCAATAGGTGAATCATGGTGGGAAGCTGAGAAGGAGTTATCTCCAAGTCTTTTATCTCTTAAATAACCGGTGACCAAGCGTGGATGCATCATCGGAGTGGCACAATCTGTGTCAAACGACGGCACAACGGTTGCCAGAATCCGGTAGCCCAGCAGCCAAAAGGGGGACCAAATGCCAAGAACAAAAGAATCGCCGACACAATACTCGATGTACTATGAAGACCAACTCGTGGAAGGTAGCGTTCAACTCGGAGGTGACGAACCGTCGCTTTTCGCGCCAACCCACGTAATGAGCCGTGAAGAAATACAGAGCTGGGAGGCCGGGCACACGAAAGCCAAGGCCAAAGTCAAGCTCCAAAGGGAGCTGTGCGCCATCGTCCTCAACGCCCACGATGCCGGGATACTCCCGATGACCGACAGCGAGATAGCCGTCGTCCGGGCCATGGAGAAGTCGAACAAGCCGCTCAAGGACACCCACCTCGCCGTGCTCCGGGCGCTGGTCGAACGAGCCAAATGAAGTGCTGCGCCTGGTGAAAGAACGCCTAAAAAAAGGAATAAAAAATGAAAATATACCAGACAAAAAAAACACGCGAAGTATTGAGCCGGATCGAAGCGATTTCTGAGGTGGGATGGAACGAAGGGCAGCGGCCGACGGAATATTTGGATGACGATTATGAATATTTAGGAATATCAGAGGATCCATATATTGATAGTGATTGGGAATTGAATGCCAAGTCTTTGTTTTCAGCTAACTTGGAAGAAGAGTGGATCCAGTGTACCGCTGAGGAATTCGTCGGTCACTGCGCTAGGCTTCTTCCAATATGTCTTGCCCAGGAAGGAGGTGTACTGCACCGGTTAGATTTCGAGGTAGAGGCTTAAGGCAGATGTTATCTTATTAATAGGAGATGACGAAAGGAAGACAGATGGAAAAAGATATTTTTAAAAGAGCAACTGGTAAAGAAATTGAGTACTCGAAGACCGGTGACGGGTTCAAACTCGGGAATTATATGCTTACGGCCGGGGATGCCCGTAGAATCGAGGCCGGATTCAGATCGAACGGAGTGTGCGCCAGGGTCCGACCTGGTAGGTTTTCCACCGTATGGGTTAAACCCGAAGACAGATGCAAGCTCAACTGAACCCACCGTCATCTGGCAGCCGCAACCCTACATCCAGAGCCCGGAATCCAAAATAAAATCAGCAACCTCCCCTAAAGTGTCTCGAAAACTAGACACCTAGATATATCAAAGTCTGATGTAATTTTTTCTGGAATACCGTCATATGTGTGCTTTTTACAAGACAGCCGGATTTTTCAGGGTCGGTATTACCTTTTTGCGTAGAAATATCGGAATCCGATATGTGACAAAATGTCAAAGTTTGACAAAATGTCACTATTTCGTCACCCGATAAGTCGCGTTTTTGCGATTTTCGGCGGCACAACTTGTGCCATTCTGTGCCCGGCATTGTGCCACTTGTATCGGGTACCCGATTGGACCGACCATGGACCGACCCCAGCCCGAGGGGGGGTCGGTCATGACGATGCCTTTGATTCCGGGAACTTGCACGATATGGACCGACGGACCGACCTAAAGTCGTGTTGGACTGAATATTTTTTACTGTTTTTCGCTAGTTCTATAAATACTGTAATAATTCCGTTATTTGTGTAATAGGGGTCTAGAATAAACTTTTAGGGTTTTAGTCGGTCCGTTAAAATAAGTACAGAATAAGTACCCGGAATCCCAAGTAAATCTCTGACCGACGGGGGGTCGGTCCAGGGGTCGGTCCGGGGTCGGTCCATAGCCTACGTCTGCGACAATTTTGTACTTTTCACCCAGGATTCCGGCCTCCAAGTGCACGGGGTGAAAAAGCACCGGGGAGGTGTGATTTTAGGGTTGCGGGCACCACCTATAGGTGTTATCCTGTTATCAGGAGCTGACGAAAGGGAAACACGAGATGACACTTGAAAGACGTTGGATGTACTCGGCGGGCGACTATCGTGTTGAATACGCCGTGGGCAAGTACCACCTCCTTTGGTTCCCGATGGGGCCGGCGAGACCGCACCTACGCCCGTGGTTTGTCGTAGGGTCCTACAAAACCCTCGGGTACGCTATTCGAACCGTGTGGAGGCGTATGGAAATCGATATGCGAAATCCAGACTTTTACCCAAGCTTGTCCGAACAGGAGAAAAAAGCGATAGATTACCTTCGGTGGTACTTCAAAGACTTCCACTCGGATGCGTGAAAGGAAACCCGATGGCCTATTTAAAACGAAAGCCCGGGTCCTATGCGACGGGTGGGATCGTTAATCCTTGGAGTCCGGAAGGGGCTGCCCAGCGTCTGCGAGAACGTGACGCAAAAGCCGGCATGGCTAAGGTAAGTCCTTTTACCGGCCGCGTAGTGCATTGCTGCCGGGCGTCTTCGCTTCAAGCAGCCGATTGTAGCGGGCCTGATTTAATACCCCCGGATTTCCGCGGATGCGACTTAGGATTTGTAAACTTCCAGGGTGCCGATCTACGCGGTGTCGGATTCCGGCACACCGATTTCCAGCGGGCCTGTTTTCAGGCAGCTAACGCTAAGTATTCTACCTTCTGGGACTGCGATTTCCGGCATGCCGACTTTTCACGCGCCGACTTTCGGGCAGCCATTCTTAGTGCGTCCAGGTTTGAAGGGGCTGAATTCTGCGAGTCTAATTTTAAGGCGTCTGATTTGATGTGCTCGGACTTCCGCGAGGCTATCATTCGCAACTCTGATTTCCGGGAGTCCCAGCTGTGGGGGGCTGATTTTCGAGGTTCGGATATTCGGAGATCCGATTTCCGGGGAGCTGACCTGAGGTACGCCAAGTTTAATGGGTCTTCGATAGCGCAGGTAAGCTTTCAGGGCGCTCTACTCGCTGGCACCGACATTAATTTCGGCGAAGCGTAAAATAAGACCTTGACCCCACCACCCGTAGGTGTTAACTTAGTATCAGGAGCTGACGAAAGGGAAACACAATGACGACATTTAGACCGAGACACGGCGGCGCGCTTCACAAAGCACTCAACGATACGCACCTGATGACGGGCACCCAGAAGCTTGAGGCTGAGCGGGAAATGGCCCGGCTCGAATGCGACCGGAAACAGGCGGCCGTGGACAGATTGCAGATGCTTTCCGACGCCGAGAGAACATCTCTCAGGCTGTCCGTGGAAATCCTGCGGCTACGGACCATCGAGGCCGTCGAACGCGGGGAATTCTCCTACTTCCAGAATTCGAGGTGGTAACCATGTCACGAACAGAGGAGATTCGAGACCGGATCCTGAATCCCTTCATCACAAACGTTGCGCGGGCGGCTTTGCTCAGGCAGTACGCTTGCATGACGTACCCCCGGATGATTTGCCAGAGTTGGAACAAGGCGCACGACACCATGGTTCTCTACGAGAAAGTCGCCCAAGAGCTTGAAGATGACATGCGGGGTTATCCGCCGGGGTATGGGAGCCTTTATGTGACGAGGATTTCAGGTGACGAAGAATGGTTTCTGGCATTCAAGTAGGAGGTCTTGGGATGGGATACATCGACATAAAAATGCTGGCCCCGGCTTTCACGTTGCCAAGGCAGACTATTCCGCGGGAGTATGACATGCGTTACTACGTGGACAAGGGCATCGTATCGATCAAAAACCCGGAGACCGGCGAATATACCTTCAATCACAATCTACCACAGCGCTCCGTCAGACGGGCGCGGAAGATTGCACTCCCTTGGCGGGTGGAGGTTGCAATTTGGTCAAGACTGCGAGAAAGGTACGCCTCGAGAGAAGAGGCCAAGGAGGTCGCGGAAGCGCGCGGCGGTTGCTACTACAAGGAGGACTGAACCATGGGATGCTCGAGAAAAGAAGCCGAGGAGTTGGTCGCCAAGATCAACCGCAAATCTCTCCAACACCGGCTGATTATGGCCAAGATTTTGCTGGATGAAGGTCGGTACGGTCTCGCCAGGGCTTTCATCGACGCGGTATCCTCCGAGATACTGGTCTACGAGACCTCCGGTGAGATCATGTCCGAGGGCGGCCGGGAGACGTTTTCTGCGTGCGGGACGAAGGAGGGCAATCCGTGAAAATCACAACAAAACTACTCCGGGAGCTCATTGAGCAACTCGGCGGTGAGGTTGAGCTGACGGTATCCCGTGAGATGAAGTTAAAAGATGGCGCATGGTCATGCGCCGAAAAGTCTCTCTTATGGACCATAAGAGACGTGTCTTCTGACCGCCCCTTGTGGCACAAGTACAACGCCATTTCGCTATCTCTGCTGCATGGGCCCTACGTCGGCAGAGAGGAGAAACTTGAAGAAGCGCTTCGCTCTCGCGGGCACAAAAGCATGCACTGGAACCCGCCAACCGGTCTCCGAGTGTGGAATGATCCAGTATAAGGAGGCCTGGATTTGGACTTTCAAAAAGTTTTCGCCGAAGTTCTAAAACTGGCTCCCGAGATCCGGATTCAGATTGCCGAAAAGCTTATAGCCGAAGGAGCCTATGAGTCTGCCGCTGCTATCCTTGGGCTGCCGCCGATAGACCACGTCTTGATGGACGACGGCAAAGGAAACACGAAAATACTCAACCTTGACGATTGACACCACCACCTGTGGGTGTTAGGTTACTACGAGAAAGGAAAAAATATGAGACTGACACTGACAAACAACTTTCACGGCACCGAGTGCCAAATTACGGTCGACCCGAACGGCCCAAACGCCCTCGGGAAACGCCGTATCGCTCGGATCCAGGACGAATTGTGCGGGGTCGCCGGGTGCACGTGCTCCAACGTCCTGGGTCTCCGGGGACCCCAGAACATAACAGACCAGCCACCGTTTGACTATTATGTCACCGCGGACAGGGATGGGGAGACTATGGTCGTACTATATGTCTACGAGGACGCAAAACGATGAATATAACGGTAAAGATCAACCCGTTTACTGGGCGTGTGGTCTACTGCCAACGCGCCCAGTCGTTGCGAAAGGCCGACCTTAGGGGGGCCGACCTCGTGGGGGCCGACCTCACGGATGCCAAGCTCACGAGGGCCGATCTCACGAGGGCCGACCTCACGGACGCCAAGCTCACGGATGCCAAGCTCACGAGGGCCGACCTCACGAGGGCCGACCTCACGGATGCCGACCTCACGGATGCCGACCTCACGGATGCCAAGCTCACGGATGCCAAGCTCACGGATGCCAAGCTCACGTGGGCTGATCTCACGAGGGCCGATCTCACGAGGGCCGACCTCACGGATGCCAAGCTCACGGATGCCAAGCTCACGTGGGCTGGTCTCACGGATGCCGACCTCACGGATGCCGACCTCACGAGGGCCGACCTCACGGATGCCAAGCTCACGGGGGCTGGTCTCACGGATGCCAATCTCACGGATGCCAATCTCACGTGGGCTGATCTCACGAGGGCCAAGCTCACGGACGCCAAGCTCACGGACGCCAATCTCACGTGGGCTGACCTCACGGATGCCGACCTCACGAGGGCCGACCTCACGGATGCCAAGCTCACGAGGGCCGATCTCACGAGGGCCGACCTCACGGACGCCAAGCTCACGGACGCCGATCTCACGAGGGCCGACCTCACGAGGGCCGACCTCACGTGGGCTGATCTCACGGGGGCTGATCTCACGGATGCCGACCTCACGAGGGCCGAAGGGAATCACTGAAAAATGACCGACGAACACTACGCCGCATCCGACGAGATGCGAAGGCTGGGCATTGAGCCCCCAACGTGGCATCAGGTTGCCAAACTCGCGGAACTGTGGGGGTCACATCCAGATGTCGACGTCCGGGTCATCCGCATCCCGCACCAGGGAGGCCAGAACTGGGGGGCGCGCTGCGGCCGAGAAGGACTGTGCCATCTTATCGGCCGCAGTAGCCTGAAGAATTACGAGATTTGGGCGCTGTTGCCCGGGTGCCCGGGATACGAGGAGGCCGGACGATGAAAACCGTGACATTGAAGCTGCTGAATGAGACCGACGACCCGAAGTCATTCGGCGGAATCTTTATAGACAGAAATGGCGGCAGCCAACTTTGGCAGTTCGGCAGCAAATACGCAAACCGGCAGCGTTTTTTAGAGGTTGTAGACGGCCAGCCAAAACTGTCGATAGAATGGAACGCTGATTTAGGGGGTTGGAGCTCTGCATACGATTACCAGACCTTTGTACCTGTTGACGCGGGTGAAACCCTCGACACGGCGGAGACTGCGGACGGGTTGGAGGAGGATGAGTTCCTTGACGCCTACAGACGTGGCTTCGCCAAGGCGGACGACCTGCAGAGCAGAGAGGCCCCGCTGAAGCGGCTGCTTGACGAGGTTAAAGAGGCTCTCGGAAGCCGTATCTACATTGACCGGAACAAGGGTCCGTTAGGTGTTTACTACGGATTGGCACTTGACGCGCCGCATTCCGATAGACGGGCCAAAATTGACACATCCCCGAACGGATACACTCTGACTTATATGCAATCGATAAGAATCTGCACGACGGCGGCCGACCTCCGGGTGGCTATTTTGGAGATGCTTGAAGACCCGGAGATGCATCGGCAGCCCGCGACAAAAACTTGACACCCGGAACCCGGCAGCCTATACTCAAGTAGTCAGACCTTCCTTTTCGTCGGACCTCTTAGCCGCCCTTGGGACATTTGTTATTCTGGGGGCGGCAACCTTTACCTTGACAGATACTCAAAAGCCGATTAAAAAGAAAGTGCTTGTGTTTCACGGTTTTCGGCCCCTGGGGATGTATTACCGGCATCCCCAGGGGCCATTTTTTGTTAGTAGTCCAGCGCTATGCCGCGCTCTTCCGCGCTGACCGGCTCTAATTTTTCGTAGAATTCTTTTGGTGGTTTGTACGCCGAAATCCGGCGGCCGTAGGAGTAAACCCGCTCGCGTTCCCAGCCCAATTCTTTCATCATCGCGCCGAAGTGCTGCTGTGGGGTGCCGAGCAAGCCATTGCGTGGGATGAAGTTTGCGACGTCGTCGAACGTCAAGTATTCCGGGCGCTGGTCTCGGACATACCGGAGTATGGACTCCATGCCCACGAGCTCGATTTCAAACTCAGAGGCATTCCGTGCCCGGGTCTCATCCATCTTTTCCTCGAGCCACCAAGCTTCTCCGCGCTCGTACCGATATTTCGCTTCCGCCCACAGCTGGTCACGGATTCTGCGAACCTCGAGGTAGTAGATGTCTTTGACCATGACAGGCCAGTACCGGCGGCTGCCGGTCGGGTCCCGGAGGATGGAGGCCACGTTTGTCGTCGCTATAAAAATCGAGCGGCGCGGAAGGTCGACGATAAAACGGCCGTACTTCGGGATGAATGAGTCAATCCGGGTGTCGAGGATGTCCTTGAAATACCCCTGGCTGACCTTTGAAAACTGGTCAATCTCTTTGATTTCATGCAACCATTGGCCGTTGTGAATCGCTTTCCGGAGCCGGACGTCATCTTTGAAATCTAGCCCGGCGTCGTGGTACCCTTCGTGCGCGCCGCCGGCGAGCTCGGCGACGACGGACGATTTCCGGGCCCCCTGCCTTCCACACATGACGAGGCAGGTATCCATCTTGCAACCGGGGTCCATCGCCCGGGCTACGGCTCCGATGAGCGTCTTGGCCGCGTATTGCCGGTTGAGCTCGATCGGCTCAGCACCGCAGTAGTCTACCAGCCAATTGTCGATTCGCGCGGTGTTGTCCCACGCTGGTAGGCTCTCGAGGTATTCGACGACGTGGTCGACCTTATTGCTCTTGGATTCCGCGGCCGCGGCCGCCCCGCAGATAGCTTGCCGGGCGCCGGCGCACCCGAGTCTATTCAGCCATTTTGCCAGCTCCCAGGCATCTGTGTCCTCAAAGCTGCGGGGGTACTTGTCCTCTTGATCGGTCGACCATGGCGGAGCTGCCAGTATTTCGGTGGTCGCTTTCCGGACGTTGTAACCCAGCACACCATGCATTTCCGCGCCGTGTAGCATCCTTCCGATGTTTTCCGGGGTCGCCGGGATCTTGTCTTCGGAGTCCAGCGAGATTTGGGAGATCGGTCTATCGGCTCCCGATTTGAGTGCCGATGCGATGGTTGCGGCGACTTCCCCCTTGGCAAGGCCCATCTCTTCACCGACCGACTGAAACTCGTCACGAAGCTCCTCGATGTCTCGGCCGCCGCCCGCCCACTTCCGGGCGAGTACAAACAGCTGCCGGTTGAGGGTCTCATTGCGGTCTCCCTCGGACGCGCCCTTGAGGGCCTTTATCGTGCTGTTTTTCGCTTGGACAAGTGATGCTGCCGGCAGCGATGGAACGATCAGCTTGCCTGTGATGAGTTTAAATAGGATTCCAGGTATCTTCGGTACGGTCTCCCGTGGCCGCAGCTCGCGACCCGGCAGCCATTCATAGTACTTTCCAGTGTCGGGATGTATGGACGGCGGGGCGATGAGGTACCCAAGGCCGCCGCCCCGGACGTCTATCCCAGGCGGCAGGTTCCCCCGCTGGTTTCCATGCGTCTTTGTTGAGGGCAGCCGGAACCACAGATGCCGGCCGCCGCCGCCGGTCCGCGCACACGGAATGTCTTTGCCAATTTTGAACTTCAGCTCATCTTTGACGGTCTTCCATACGGCTTCGTCATCGATGTCAATGACGACCATATCTTCGGGGACGACGATTGCTATATTGCTTTTCGCCTTTTTACCTTGGAATTCTTGGGATACGACCGCGGTATCCGCAGACGCGTAACTTTTCCACTTGAGCCCGCGGGACGGTTTTTTGCCGACGCACCGAAAAACCCGGTAGCCCATTGACGCGTAGTTGTAAGCGTCCCCATCGGCCGCTTTCGGCAGTGAGGCGTCGACGGCCGGGTCGAACGGATTTGAGGGAGTCAGTATGTCAGACATATTACGCCCCCGTTCGCGCTCTCTCGACATCCTTCCTATCGGCCGCCAGCCGGTCGACCTCGGTTTTCGGCCACAGCAGATCCCACTGTGGCTTGATAGGTTTCAGCCCGCCGGGCCCCCCGCCGAAACGACTCCACTGATATAAGGTATGCTTTGACACTTCCAGGACGATAGCGGCTTCGTCAGTCGTGTAATATGATGTCTCCGTCATGATCTGACCTTTCCGACTCCGACAATTCGGCGCCATTGATTTGTATAAATCATTTCGGCGGACGCTGCAATAACAAACGCCGACAAAGATTATTTTCGCCGCAGAGTTGATTTTTGCTTGCGTGTTTAGTACAAATCGCTTAGACTCAATTTGAGGGCTGAGAAAAAGCGAAAGGAACTGACTTTATGGGTTGCGGTATTCATTTATACATTGAAGTTTTAACGGAAAACGGCTGGGAGCTTTATAGTCATCCTTTTATAAGGCAGGACTACGAGCTGTTCGCAAAGATGGCCGGAGTCCGAAACGACGGCGGGATTGAACCGATCTCTTTGCCGAAAGGGCTCCCAGAAGACATCTCTTACATCGTAGGGAAGTCTTCTGTGGATTGGGGGGCCGACGGCCATTCTCACAGCTGGCTCAACTCCGCTGAAATCAAAGAGCTCAGAGAGTGGAACGATGGCGGGCGCGGGGATCCCTATGAAAATCCATTCTCAAAAGACCTACACCACTACATTTTGAGGTGTTATTGCGAAGGTAGCTATTTCGACAGGCCCCAGAACCCCTGGATAAAAGACACCAGATTTGTATTCTGGTTTGACAATTGAGAAGGAGATATATAGATGGCGACAATTGAAATCCGGATAACGGCCGACACGGAGTCGGACAAAGAATTAATCACGGCAGTCGGGGCTGCTTTGACCGGTAACTTGGTTGACGAGGAGTTGTTTGGAAAAATCTACGAGCAACCGGCACCCGAGCAACCGGCACCCGAGCAACCGGCACCCGAGCAGCTGACACCCGAGCAACCGGAACCCGAGCAACCGGCACCCGAGCAACCGGCACCCGAGCAACCGGCACCCGAGCAACCGGCACCCGAGCAACCGGCACCCGAGCAACCGGAACCCGAGCAACCGGCACCCGAGCAACCGGCACCCGAGCAACCGGCGCCCGAGCAACCGGCGCCCGAGCAACCGGCACCCGAGCAACCGGCACCCGAGCAACCGGCACCCGAGCAACCCGAAATAAAGGAGTGCCGGAAGCCGCGCGGGAAGCCGCGGCCGCCGAGGGCAGGCCTTGACGAAAAGCCCGGGGAGTGCGCTCAGTGTCTGTCGGCGGCCGTCAATGATGAAGGCTGGTACTGTGAAGCTCATATGCGAGCGTTGTCCGCAGATAGCACAAAATGCGCTGCTTTCCGCGCCGTTGGCGGCCCAAAATACCCGGTCGCCGAGGAGCCGGTCGCCGAGGAGCCGGTCGCCGAGGAGCCGGTCGCCGAGGAGCCGACACCGACGGAAGACCCGTTCACGCAGCGTCTGCTCCCCCTCGAGGAGGAAGTCAAAGAGGAACAACCCTTCGGCGCTTTCATCCCGGAGCCGGAGACAGTCAAGCCGGTGCCCGCGGACCCGGCGAAAGTCAGGCAGCAATTCGAGCGGGCCATCCTGGCGCTGAAAAACCGGTCGCCGGAGCAACTTGCTTCATTCGCGAAGAAGCACGGGTTGCGGAACTCGCGGGACGTGAAAGATGAAGACCTGACGGCTTTGCTCGAGGAAGTTGAAATTATGCTGGTAGGTGAATGATGGCATTCCAACTCCATTTCTCGCCGTCCGGGTCGTCACAGTGGCTCAACTGCCCGATGGCCGCCTGGCTACAAACGCTGACGGACGAGCGCCGGCCGCCGGAGACCAGGCTTCGATACTCGCAGAAGCTCGTCGGACCGACTCCGCAGTACACGATTGACGGCACGACGGCGCACTCGTACCTCGAGGCGTTGCTGAACGCGCCGTCGAGTTGGGCCGAAGAGATCTCAGACAAGATGAGGGAGTTTGTCTCGTGGGATTTTCCGACCATCCCGGATGAAGAGAAGAAGCTTTTGAACATGGTCGCCGATGACGTTTGGTTCACGAAATCTTTCGGAGGCTACGAGCTGAAGACAGAGCAGAAGGTTGAAATCTCATACGACGGGTACAAGACCGATGGCGGTACAATTGACGTCCTTCTTCTGCGTGGGGATGCCGCGTACATCATCGACTTGAAATGGGGGGAAGGGCAGCCGGTTGAAGTGCGTGAAAACACCCAACTCAGCTGCTATGCTCTTGGCGTCCGGCAGGCATACCCCGAGTTAGAGTGCATCACTTTCGGCATCTACCAGCCGCGCGGGAACGGAGCCGGGCTTACATTCTGGGAGCCGGATTTCGGGTACCTCGACGACTTTGAAGAACGGGCAGCTACTGCCATAGACGAGGCCGCGTGTAGCGTAACTGCAAACGGCTTTGAGAACTCATCGAAAGAGTACAACCCCGGAAAGCATTGCTTTTGGTGCCCGGGTCGCCGAAAGGGTTTGTGCCCGGAGCTGTTGCACCACACGATTATGGCGTCGGTGTCGGACACAGACCCATCGCTCCCGGTATCCGAATACCCGCTTTGGGTGCTTGATTTTGCCGACAACATCCGCGGCACAATAAAAAAGGTGGAAGAGGACGTTGACGCGATGCTGACGAGAGGAATCCGGGTGCCGGGCTGGCGGCTTGAGACCGTCGAGGGGAACTCGTCATGGGAGCATGACGAGGAAGTTGCCCGGGGGCTCGCGGACGCGCTCGGCGGGGAGCCTGGTGACTATATTCGACAGAATCCAAAGCCGATTACACTCACCGACGCCCGGAAGCTTGCGAATAGGAAATCGGTGTCCGTCGAGCATTTGATAACGCACAAGAAGAAAACTGTCAGAGTCCGGAGTTCGGACGATGACTTTGAAGTCCCGGCCTTAGTTGAGCCGGTAGAGTAGGAGATTGAAATGGTAGACATCATGAAATTGGAAGGGATGACGAAAACCGGAAGGGCTGAGGAGGTCAGCGGGAAGAAAGCGACAATCATCACGCCGGTGTTCCGGCTCCGGTTCCCCGTTTTGGTTGAGCCGACGGACTACCAAGACGATGGGAAGTACCGGTACCGGGTCAAGATGCTTTTCAACGGCGAGAAACCTGACGCCCCGGCTTTTGTCGACATGCGGAGTGTTATCGGCGATGCGCTCGCAAAGGTTGCCGCGGCAAATTCCATCAACCTGAAAGCGAGGGGCGGGGAGGCCAATCCTTTCGCGCGAGGCGTGATCGAGGACAAAGATGGCGAGCCCTACGACGGGTTTGAAGAATGGACCCAAAGTGCGACGGCATCCAAGCACCCGTCGAAGGGTCAATCGCACACCGACTCCCGGTTTCGCGTGCAGTGCGTTTCAGGCACCGGGCAGCCGGCCGACCCGTCGATATTCTACGATGGGTGCTACTGCCGGGCCCTCGTAGACATCTACAAAAACCGAAAGAACGCGCTGTCGATCGGCCTCAAGTGGATTCAATTCGTAGCCGACGGCCCGCGACTCGGGGCCAACGACAACACCGCGTATGACGTGCCCGCCGTCCCGGGCGCCGAGGACATGCCTGTCCCGGATTCCGGGGCCGATGCCGACGACCCGAACGGCATCCCGTTCTAGCGTTTCCCGCCTTCAACGCGTCCGTCTCTCTCTCTCTCTCGGGAGGCGGGCGTCCTTGAGGGAAGGAGGCCTGGTATGGCAATGACGGTAAAAGAACTACGAGAGGCGTTGAAGCAATACCCAGATGACATGGAGGTCATTGTTCAAAGTGACTCTGAGGGCAATAGCTATTCGCCGCTGTATTGCGTCGATGGCAACGCGGTGTACATAGCCCGGGAGACCTGGTACGGGGATGTGTTTTCGACGGAATGGACCTTTGAGGAGGCTGAATGCATGGACGAAGAGGAGTGGGACGAAATTCTCAGGATGCCGAGGTCTTTGATTTTGGTTCCGGTGAACTGACTTAAGGGAGGCACAGTCATGAAAGAATTTATCCTGCAGCCAGTAGTCCGATTTGAAAGCGTAACAGATTTTCACGGATACCTGTACCAGCGGACTGTTTACGGCCCGACAGAAGAAAGCATCTGGTTCTCACAATTCCGAAAAGAACGTAATATCGGGCTCCGTAAGGCCGCGAAGATAATCGGGCTGCCGGTATCTGTGCTGTCCAGGCTTGAAGTAGGCGCTGTTATTTTTACGCATGCGACCAGTTTCGAGAACGCAAAAAATGCGCTGAGGTCTCACATCGGAGTGGTATGGCCGTAACGGTAAAAGAATTGCGAGAAGTGTTGATGTACGACCCAGGCAATATTAAACCCGGAGGTACGGACATGCAGAAATACAACGTCAACGAATCGATCCAAAACCAAAAGGAATACTGCGCGACCAAGGGATACTCGCAAGTCGCCCCCCGAGATGGCATCTGTGGTAACTGCGGCCTGCAAATCTACAGCGTGGTGTACCATGAGCCGAATAACTTCCAAAAGTCCTTCGGCATGCAAGGATGGGTCACCGGTGTTTCGACCGAGGAATCCAAAATGTTGGTGATTGGGTGCCCGCACTGCCGACACAGTTTTATACGGTTGGCACCGGCATGATTTTCATTGACTTTGAGGCCCGCTCTTTCGCAAAGCTGTCGCCAAATCAAGTGAGCGTCGGCACGGTCAACTACGTGAGCCACGAGAGCACGCAGCCACTAAGCGCCTGCTATGCCTTTGACGACGGCGGTATCCACCGCTGGGCACCGTGGACCGGGCATGAGTGCTTGGCCGCCCGGGTCGCCCTGCGGAAGGACATCGGTGGCCGGGTTGACTTCTCATGCCCGCCGGACCTCGCGGAGCGGGTGCTTGAGGGTGAGCCGATTTGCGCGCACAACGCAACCTTCGACCGGACTTTCTGGCTTGACTTGCTGACGAAGTGGTACGGCTGGCCGAAGACACCAATCGAACAGTGGGTGTGTTCGTCAGCGACAGCACGATACAACTGCCTGTCGGCCGGCCTGGACGACGTGTGCACGTTTCTCGGGCTCCCGGGCAAGGCGGACAATGCTGCACTGAAAAAGCTGTACGCCCCCAGGCCGCAGTGGATGAATTCCCGGAAGGGAACCCCTTGGAACTTTGACGCCGAGACCTACCAAAATATGGTCGGTTACAATGTCGGCGACGTCCGGGCCATGCGTGCCGCCATGCGGTTGATGTTTCCATTGACGCCATCGGAAAGAGCGTTGTGGCTCGCCGACCAGGAAATCAATCTGACCGGCGTCCCGGTAGACAGGGAGCTGGTTGACGAGGCATCCCGGCGGTCAGACACGTTTAAAGCTGAAATTGCGAAAGAAGTTCAGCGGCTGACCAACGGCGAAATATCGACGCCGAATCAACGCGACAAACTCCTCGCTTGGCTCCGTCGGCATATTGTCATCAAAGACCTCACTGCCGGTGAGATCAAATACTACCTGAGGCACAACGAGCGCGCCCCGAAGCACGTGTTGCGGGTGCTTGAGCTCCGGCAGCTGGGTGGCGGTAACGCCCAGGCCAAATACAAAGCGATTCCGCGGCTGGCGACCGGAGACCGGGTTTACAACTCATTTTACTACTATGGCGGGCATACCGGCCGAGCATCGGCCAAAGGTGTCCAGTACCAGAATGCCGTCCGCCCGAAGCTTGATGCGGACACAGTCGGCCCGCTGATAGATCCTTTTAAGCGTGGGGAGGATATCGACGGGCACGAGCTGAAAGACGTTCTGGACAGCATGGTTCGGTGCTCGGTTGCCGCACTCCCGGGACACGTGCTCGTATCGAACGACTTGTCACAGATAGAGGCCCGCGGGACCATGTGGTTGGCGGGCGAGACTACTGCGCTCGAGCGATTTGCGGCCGGCGTAGACCAGTACAAGATAATGGCGTCCGAAATTTTTATCAAGCCGGTGCCTAAAATAATCAGTTTTGAACGCGGTATTGGAAAGGCGACTTTCTTGGGCTGTGGATTCGGGATGCAAGCGCCCCGATTCCAGGAATCGTTGTATGAGAGGGGCATCGAAGTCCCGCTAGAACTCGCTGAGAAGTCGGTTGCCGCTTTCCGGAAGCTGTTTCCAAAAGTGCCGAAGATGTGGTGGAAGATCGACCAGCTCGTAAAGGACTTATTGAGGACGCGAAAAGACCAGAATTTTAAGGGCAAGGTCTTTTTCAGCCTTATAAAACTTGGACCCCACGATACGATGGCCGTCACCCTTCCGTCCGGGCGGACGTTGTACTACCCAAACATCCGGCTTGAAGAAGCCTACGGGCGAAATGGAACATACGAGCGCATTGCGTACTCCGGGTACCGGAAACAAGTCTGGGTCGATGAAATATTTACGAAGGGCAGCGCCGTCACGGAAAACGTCGTCCAGGCTTTCAGCCGCGACATCCTGATGACCGCGCTTCTTCGGATCCACAGGTGGCTCAAGGAGACAAAGTACGGCGAGCTTGTGATGCATGTCCACGACGAACTGGTAGCTCATGTGCTCGAGCGTTATGCCGAAGTTGTATTGCAACGGATGGCCTGGGAGATGGAGAAGGTATTGCCCTGGGCGAAAGGAATCCCGCTGGCCTCCGAGGGCTGGATTGGAAAATTTTACCGGAAGGAATAGTCGGTACAGAAAGGCTTAATATGGAAGATCTAAAAACAGTGAAGTGTAGCGATTGCAAGCACCTGAGGTTCGATGCTTTCACGGGGGTGGTGCATAGATGCGCCGCAAGAAGGTTCACGGTGTACGGCCAGCCGAGCCCGCTTATCATCTTCATCCCGTCGAAGCCAAGAGTCTGCGACAGCTTTGAGGAGAAGCAACCGGCGATACGATAAAAATTTTACCGGAAGGAATAGCCGGTACAGAAAGGTTTAAAATGGAAGATCTAAAAACAGTGAAGTGTAGCGATTGCAAGCACCTGAGGTTCGACGCTTTCACGGGGGCGCTGTTGCCCGGGTGCGCCGTGAAAAAGGTTAGTGGTCTTTACGGTGATCCACCGAGCCCGCTTATCATCTTAAACCCGTCGAAGCCAAGAGTCTGCAGTGAATTTGAGGAGGAGCAGCCGGTAGCACAAGAAAAATAACGACCGTGAATAAAATATGTTTGCGTCGACACCTATAGGTGGTACACTAAATTGGAAGGAAGGTGAAGTCATGCGTGAAACTTTTGAGCAGCTGATAAATCGTCTGTCCAGGTATGAGGGTCTCTATTGGATGAATAGCGAGACGTGCCCGGACAAAGAAACAGCGACCAAAGCTGTCCGTGATTATATTCGGACTTCTGAAAGCTGCATCCCGGACTTTTGGCGCAGTAATTCCGCGAATTGTGCGCTGAAAGAAATTCTGGACTTTGACTGTGGAGTTACTCCCGTCGACGAGGCCGAGGATTTCCACGGTGTGCCTGAGGGTGTGTGGTATGGGCAGAAAGCCCCAGGTGTGGACATCCAGTGCCGATGTTCGGTGGATTATCTCTTTGACGTCGACTGGGGAGATGCCAAAGAGATAACCTCAGACTTTGCGAGGGCTAAAGAGATATTTTCACGGCCGGATGAAACTCCAAGTCTGCGTTGGCAGCCGACCGAGCAAGACTACCGGGAGTGCTGTGGGGTGTGGGTTGGTTGTGATGGTATACCATGGAAGTGTATTCCGGATGACCTTCGCAACTTACAAAGCCGAGATCATTTCGACCGTATTTATGAGGACGGTGTCAGGATCGAGCCGATGCCCGAGCAATGCGTCCCAAAGGCGGAGCCGAAGAAAGAGTCATACCAAATCAAATATCCTTTGTTGACCGGGATACTTGAATGATTGAAATGGCACTCATTCTACTGGCCGCCGTGCTTGCGGTTGAATGGACGCTTTGGAAGTTGAAAGGAAGGTGACATTATGACAAAGCCAAAGTGGGTTGATTTAAAAAACTGCCCATTCTGCGGCAGCGCGGCACAGCAGCCGAAGGACCTGAATTACTCATACGGAGGCTTTCGGCATGGGAGACCGGACTGGGTTATTAGATGTCCATCTTGGTGCTGTGTTACCCACGGGCGGACAAAGAAAGAATGCGTGGACCTTTGGAATACTCGGTCAGATAAACCGGATGACATCAAAGTGTCGGGGAGACCTTAAAATGACACTCAGAATCGTTCTGTTTCTGCTATCTGGATGGCTCGCAAACCCGGCGACCAAGCACGCCGTAGACATCGCCAGGGACTTCGACCGCTACGGCGCCCAGTACGGTGTCGACCCGGTATTGCTCGCAGTCATGGCCTATCAAGAGTCTTCGATGCGGACGGATCGCGTCGGGAAGCTCGGGGAGGTTGGTATGTTCCAGGTTCACGGGCGCTCGAAGATGGCATGCAAGGCCGCCGGTATCCAGCCGCTCGGCGTCGAGTGCGGCGCGTTTCTCATCGATATGAGCCGCCGATATTGCGGGTCGATGAAGCGCGGGCTGCATCGGTACATGTCCGGCGACTGCCGGGGTACGCCAAGAGCTCGCCGGAAGACGGCGGCCAGGCTCCGGAAGGTCGAGAGACTGAAAGCGAGGTTCAGATGAGAGTCCTTTGGATTTCGCCTGTCATGCGGATTTCGGAAACCGATGTCAATGGCGCGATAAAACCGGATTTAGAATCGCTAAAACGCGGAAAGGAAGTCGGATTCATGGACTCGACAGCAAAAGTTAGAACGGAAACGGACAGAGAAAAAGCCCTGCGTCTCGGCAGCGCCATACGGACGGCACGCCGGGAATTCGGTTGGAGCCTGGGGGCCGTCGCCCGTGCGGTCGGTATATCGGTGCCCCACATGTCAAAATTCGAGCGTGGGCAGCTCCCGCGGGCCGAGGCTGAGCTCTGGTTTCGCCCCATCATGCGGGAAATCATCGACATGTCATGGTTTCGGGGCGTATGAGGGGCGAAGGATGATAGAGTTGCACCAAAAAGTTGAAACCGTGTTTGGTCCGGGGACCGTCATAGCGACGGCCGGAGACCAGGTTAAAGTGAAATACGAAACCGGTATTGCCAGCTGGGAATACCGGTACGATGTACGAGCCGCTAAAGGGGGCGAGCAATGGGCATGTCAAGACAACACGACTACGAAGCCGCGATAGACTACTTGAAAGAAAAAGGCAAAGCGACGGCGAAGGACCTCGCGGTAGATGTATTCGGTATCAAGCCGAGAGTCGCCGCATCTTGGGGGTGCCACATCCTACATCGATTGGAAGGCGAAGGGCGGGTCCGCAGGATTACTAAAGGACGCCCGGGGTCTGGACACGCGGCACTGTGGGCTTTGACGTCTATCGAGGAGTACCGGCCGACGGAGCCGCTGTTTAAGCCCGCATACCCACAAAACGACAAGCCGTGCTACACGCAGTACGGCGTCGAAGTGCACGTGTATGGTCGCGGCCTCCGGGTTTGCAATTGCGGAAAGATGAGGAAAATGTAATGGCACTCGGACTTTTCTTAGCACTGTGCGCGTTGATTCTTTTCGGCCCTTTGGGATTGGTACTTGTTCTATTTGTCGCGTCGATTGTAGGCTTCGCGGCGTGGATGTTTAAGTGAAACGCTGCGAGCTACCACCCGATTTCTGCGGATTTCACCCGGGTGCCGGTGTCCGGTGGCAGAAGAATCCTGCCTGCGAAGGCATAGTTGTCGCTACGGCTGCGAGGCATTGCAGGGTGCTGTGGGCCGGGCTGTACGAGACATACACCCGGACAGAGGATTTAATCCTGGAATACGAAAAGGAAAACAAACGGTGGAAAAAGTAACAAGCTACAGGGCTAAAAATGGGCTGCTATACGAGACAGCAAAAGAAGCACTGATGAATGACTTTTCTTACGACCCTCGCACGAAAAAAGTGGCCGCGGTCATGGGTTGCGCGTCGTCAAGACTATTATGGTCGCTATGGACAAATCGTAAGGACATCAAGGCGCTGTTGGAAGATATGGAAAGCATTCTTGATGAACAAGAAAACAAATAAACTGATGTGCGGGGCCTGCGCCTGGTACGATTGGACGTACGTCCGCTGTGGTCTGCATGACAGTATGCCCCTGTATTTTTTTATGTGTGCCTTCGGAGAGCAGACGCGGTCTAGCACATCTCCATTCCCATGCATGCGTCCGTTTGACACCGATGCGTCAACGTGTCCGGATCGCATAATACCGGCATCCAAAGATAGTTCTCGCCATGACGCCTGAGGGGAAACGAAAAGAAAGGCTCCGCAAACGATGCCATAGGAACGGCTGGGGGTGCCATCCAATCCAGCACCCAACGTCGCGAGGGTGGCCGGATGTCGGTGTCATGATTCCGCTCGGCTTTGAAGTCCGCGTCGAGACAAAGGCTCCCGGGGTCCGGCACTCAAAAAAGCATCTACGTGAGCAGGCGGCAACCCGGGCAATGCTTCGGGCTAACGGGTTTCACGCGGTGTTGCTGCAAAGTGACGAAGAGATAGACGAGTTTATGGACGCATTGGAAGTCGTGTTTATAAAATACGCGAAGTGAGGGGGTAAAACCAATGAAGGCATACCTTGTGACTGTGACCAGCTTCCCAAACGAGCCGATAGTCATATTTTCGGAAAGCAAAGGCAAAGCAACTTGGCGTGCAGTTGTAAGTTTGATGAATGCCTTCGGGGTAACGCCGAGGGAAGCACTCATGAAATTAATAGTACGACGCGCTAAGGAGTACGAAAAAAGGGGGCGAAGCTGATGAAAGTTTATCGAGGCGCAATGCAAGATGATCGGCCGGTTGAACGCGAGTGCTACGAATTTAAACCGCTGGCTAAAACGCACTGCGGGGAGATTATGTACCCAGACACCTATTTCCGGACAGAATCCGAAGCGTGGGATACAATATTGGCCACGAAGCTGAACCTGGTCAACGCTATAAGGGTAGAGATGGCCGGGATGGAACGCGACATGCTAAAGCTTCGGTTTCAGCTCGACGATGCCACGGCTATTTACTACCAAGTGCGTGAGGAGCGCAGAAAGCTGAAGAAGTAAAACCCGACCATGTTGTTCCGCCCCCACGCATACCAACTCCAAAGCGCCCGCCGAATGCTCGACCATCCGTTTATGGCACTGCTTGCGGACCCTGGCCTCGGGAAGACGGCCATCATGCTCATGCTCATACACGAGCTCAAGCGTATCGGGTGCCTTCCGCCAACGCTTATCACGGCCACAAAACAAATCGCTACGCAGGTATGGCCTGAGGAGATTGAGGGTTGGGACCAATTCAACGGGATTTCATACTCCGTCATTCAGGGGGCACATAAGGAGCGGGCATACCGGAAGCCGGCCGACATCTATGTTACAAACAACGAATCTTTACCGTGGATGGAGGCCCGCGGGTACATCGATAAGTTTGCAATGCTCATCATCGACGAATCTTCGAAGTTTAAATCGTGGGGCAGTCAGCGGACGAAGCTCATCAAAAAGCATTTACATCACTTTCAAAGGCGGTACCTGCTTACCGGGTCCCCGACGCCGTTGACACTCCTCGACTTGTTCCCGCAGATGTACATCGTCGACCGGGGCGAAACATTCGGGCGGTACTTAAACCGGTTCAAGTTTCATTTTTTCCAACCGGTATACGGAACCAATAAATGGGTCCCGCGGTACAACGCCGAAAAAATAATTTATGAGAAAGCCGCCCCGTTTTGCATTCGTCTTGATGCGAAGATACACCTTAGGCTGCCGCCGTTGGAAGTCCATGATATTCGAGTATCGCTTCCCGAGGCCGCGAAAGAAGACGCGAAGAACGCAGTGCTCAAAATAGATTTGACGTCCCGTATCAACTCGAGCACCGACCGAATGCAAGCGCGACGCCTGGCCAGCGGTATCGACGCGAACGGGAAGGTAGTGCACGACGCGAAGCTCGTCGCGCTCCGGAAGCTGTTGGACGACCTCAAGGGCCGACCGGCTCTCGTGTTTTGCTATTTTCGGTCTGAGGGTGACTACCTGTCCGCTATGCTCGATGCACCGATTGTTCGAGGCGGGACATCCTCTAAAAAGTCGTCGGAACTGTTTGCATTGTGGAACGCGGGGAAGCTCCCGGTACTCATCCTTCAACCAGCGGCGGCCGGGCATGGACTGAATCTTCAACGCGGCGGGACAGACATCATTTGGTTCTCGCTGACCGACAACCAGGACGACTACTACCAGGCAATTCGTCGCGTGTGGCGGCAGGGGGTTGTCGGCGACAAAGTCACCGTTCACCGGCTGCTGGCTAAAGCGTCCATTGATGTTGCTATGGCCCGGTCGCTGGAAGACAAAACGAACACACAGCAAGCATTTCTGGACGCGATGCTTGCTTTGCAAGAGGAGCTGCGAGATGTCGCTTAAAGAGCGTGAGCAGAAGTGGTACGAGGCCCAAGAGGTTCCGTACATCGTAATCCCGGCCGTCGACGGCAATGACGACAGAACAAAAGATTCAAAAAAAGAAATCCAGCGTTTTGAATGCTCGTACTACCGCTGCAAGTCTTACAAGCTCCGATGGACTCCCTCCGGCATTTGGTGCCGGGAGCACTACATCGGGCAGCCATCATGCTCGGTTTGCGGTGTTGAGCCCGCTTTACATCCGAAAGATGACTCGCAGGGTCGGTGTCGACTTTGCTGGTGTAAAGCCTATGATGGGCTAATGTAGCCACATGATCAGGAAAGTTCCGAACGAGATGCCGAGGGCGATAAGCGACATGAGAGTCTGGATGCCCCACCGAGTCCGCTTGGCGGCCGCAAGACTGTGCGACTTGTGCTCCGCCCGGCACTTCTCGACCTCTCGGGCGATGGCCGCCGGGAAGTTTTGCTGTATCTCCCGCCTCAATTCATTCAGGGATTTCTCCATCCGGAGCTCGAGTTTTGCCGTCGTCAATTCGACGATCGTTTCGACTTGGTCGCGAGTCGTTCTGTCTTTGTCAGTGCTGAACATGCCAAAGCTCTCTATTTCGTGAGCTGCTTTGTCGTCACGAGCCGCAAAACAATCACAGAGACGCCCTCGACGGCCTGCAACAAAGCGTCCGTATCAAGGGAATCATTGCCACCAGTGAGGGCTCTATAGACGCCGGCGACGGCCATTGCTACACCGCCCCAAATCAGTTTTGACGTATACCATTTTTTATTCATCATCCAACTCCATAGGCTCTTGCATATCGACAACGCATGTTGTCACGGTCTCATCTGAGACCGGTATCGAGGCCGTCTTGAGTGCTTCCTCTTGCGAGTCACATACCGGTCCGTTATCCCAGGACCATTTTCCGTCACCGTGCGGAATCAACATAGCTTACCTCCCTTGCGGGTTTGCGATTCGAAGCACGAACCCACCCCGCGAAACAAAGAACATCGACCGGCCGTCTGAAAGAAACTTCCCGGACGAGTACCCAGCGGTCATGTTCGGGACTCCGACATCAATCCGGCTGCCGTAAATCGTCGCGAAATCCGTCGGGTTACTGCTATACAGCCCGAGCACGCCAAGTGGGATCTTGTGCAGTGACATGGACTCAGTAGGACCTGCCGCAGACTCCGGCTTTTGGAGCCATAAAGACGTGCCGTCCGTCCCGAGAGCCGTCCCGTAGTAATCGGATACCGTATACGGCCACGTGCCGCGGTTGTCGATTGTCAACAAGCTGTCGACAGCGTCGGTGCTCGGGATGTACTGCCAAATGCGCCCTGTGTTATCGGTCAGCGCAAGGGCCCCCGGGAGCACCAGGATAGACCTTGGCGCGAGGTTGGGCGACGTGGCCGCGGTTGTCGCTATCAACTTGCGCGTGAGGTCGGACGTTGTTGGATCGGAGATAAGAGCCGAGTTGAGATATGTAAGATCATCGGACCCGGGCCTCTCTCTGTTCAGCCAGTACACCCGTGTCTCATCCGTGTAGAGCGACAACAGCTCATAGTTTCCACCGCCGCCCAGGCCGCCCATGTTACCGATGCCGTAGTCTTGCGCGGTCCCGTCTTTCGCCATGATCGAAACAGCGGGCCCGTTAGTATACTCCAGCATGATTCCGAGATTGTCGTCGTCAGCGCAAATAATGCGTGATCCGCTGTCTTCCAATGACGTCCAAACACCGACACTGTTATCGACGGCAGTCGATAGGTCGGGAGTCAGAACGAGCCCGAGCGAGCTGGTCAACGAGTACCGGGACACATACGGTTGCCCGGTCGAACTGCGCTCCCACAGCACGTAGAGATAGGACGCATCGCTGCAAATGTCGAAAATGTGCGAAGAGGTGTACGGAAACGTCAACCCGAGCGCAGAGGATACCGTCATGGTCTCCCCGGCGTTCCACAAGTTCGAAATCTTACGAACCTGGCTGTTGCTGTCGACGATGAATATCACGGGCTTATCATAGATGGTTTCCGACGTCTGCCATTCCCATCCTAAACAGCTTCCGACAATTGCGGCCGCGTGCTCGTAAAATTGGTGCCCGTAATCCGGACGATACCAATGATCGCTGGCATCCATCAGCCCGGCGCACAGCCGTTGTCGCGTTACGTTGGGCGGCATCGGGCCTTTCAGGTCTGCCCTGAGTGCATTGTCGTTTATTAGCCGGTCCCGGTTGTATTCGACTTCGTTCCATTCGGTGTAAAGAGGGGCCTCTCCTTCCACCCAACCGGCCAGTTTTTCCGCGTCGATGCGAGCCGGACTCCGGTCCCCGCTGAACGCCCATTTGATCAATCTTGAAAATCTTTTCATTCGGAAACTCCCGGCCAGTTTGTTATTCTGAATTCCACTCCCGCGACCACAGGGGCGAAATACTCAACGTATCGGCGGACTTGATAGTCGAATGGGTCGTCTATCGTAACGGATACAACTCTGTTTGGCGCCGATACCGTGCAATCAAGCCCAAAGGCATTCTGTAGATACCGAGCAATCCCCGGCACGCTGGCGTCCGCGTTCGTTGCGGCTATTTTCGCATCGATGAAATCGAGGTACAAGGCATCCCCGGCCAGACCGTCAGCAGGCACACCCCAAATACCTGACAGAAAGCCGCCGATATTCGGGTTCGATGGTGTCCCAAACCCATGGAGGTTGTCAATTTTTGGGTCTGAAGCGCCGCGCACCCGGAAGACCCGATAGAGCTCTTCGTTCGGCGGCCTGTCTGCCCCTACCAGTCTGCCTATCCGGCCCAACCAGACACCTTCTGAGATGTCTTTATTCGTTCCGACAAGCAGCCAGTACACGATGGCTTCGATCACTTCTTCAAACTCATCAGAAATCCACGTTACAAAGGCCTGCCAATTCGGTCCGTCGCTGGACGCCTCCAAGATGCGTGTGAGCAAATCTTCTTTCAGCTTGCCCATGAGTACACCCCGGACACAATGGCTTGCGCTATCTGTTTCTGTCCGACTTCAGACGCCATATACTCGGCATCGTTACGATTTGTCATAAAGCCACATTCAACCAGCACCGCCGGTCGCTTGTCGCGTTGTTTTCTGATAACGTAAAATGCCTTCGGGCTCGCAACTACACCGGCCCCGCGTCGCAAGCGTATCGACGTAAACGTTTGGAAGCCGTCTGCGATGCCACGGGCCAGCGGGTCCCGGGTGTGACTGCCGGTGAATATCACAGCGCCGTTCGCACGGCTCCACCCGGGCACGTCGGACGCGTTCGCGTGGATGGAGATGAAAGCATCAGCTTCCAGGTCATCGGCCATAGCGACTCGGTCCGCAAGCGTTACATTCTCCTGGGCGTCTTGTGGCACCGTCAAGAAAACCGAGTACCCGGATTGCTGCAGCATCCGGTATACTTGCACGGCCACCCGCCGGTTGAACTCACCCTCGTAGATGCCAGGTGGCACCTTCGGCGACCGCTTGCCAGGGATCAAATATTCGCCGTTGACAAGGTGTAGATGTCCGGGGTCCAGAACAATTCGCATCATACACCTATCACCGTGATTAGGCCCTCGGTGCAAACGGCTCTTTCATCCACGTCCATAACGATGTCGCCAGTCGACGACGGATTGGCCGTCCGGCTGATGTAGATTGCTTGTATCGTGTGCCCTGGCACCACGTTTGCCGGGGTGTAAATCCGGGCAGCGGAAACCGTCTCCCCCGGGCCGAATTTTTCGATTGTTTCTCCTTCGATTTCCAGGTCACCGTCAAAAAATTCCAGGATGTAGCTCTTGATGAGCGCGTCCCCGTTGCTCGGGTACCGGCCTACCGTTTTCCGCGTGAGCACATTGATGTAAATCGGGATGTCGGTTCCAACGTCGTAGTAAATGGTACTCGACTGCCCTTCTGCGGACACCGCAACCGATTGTGCCCCGAACGTGCCAATGCCCGCGGCCACGGCGCCGATGCCACTGTAGGTCCCAAACAGAGAGTCCGCGATGGCCTGGGCTGTGCCGCCCCACACAACGGCTCGTATCGACCCGGGAGGCGTCCCGTCAGCTGCGTAGGTTGTGCCGCTGTTGACAAAAACATATGCATCTGTAACCCCGTCAAGGTCTTCCAACGCTGACCGGATTTTGGAAGGGTGGTGCATCCCGACGCCCTTTGCCGTCCGCCACCGTCGAGACCTGGCTGCCGGGTCCGACTCGGTCGCTCGGCCGGGGGTCACTGCCACAAGATTGGTGACCGAGGCCACGCCGTATTTCGGCTCGACTATCCGGGTGATGTCGCCGGCATCCGCTTCGAAGGCCCCTTTGTCGACGCTGCGGGCCGAAAAAGTGTCCGTCGCAGATGGGGCGATTACCATGTCTTCCGTGATGACATAGTTATCCCCGGCTTCCGTTCCGACGATAAAAGTCCCAGCCGACACCAGCGGCACGCCGGAACTCTTGGCCGTGACTGTTATCGGGACGGTCGAGTACGCGCTTTCATTTCGGTCGATACCGTTCAACCGCATGAGTTCGGTCAGGTATTCCCCGTACGACCGATCCGGCATGAGCGCGCTCACGGCATCCTGCAACGCAGCGAGCACTTCGCTTTTAGCCTCTCCAAGCATGTTCCCACAAATCCGGTGTGCGGGCCCGGTAGCGTCCTTCCGCAAGCGCCCTTCGAGCAGCTCTTGCAGCCGCTGGACAGCGGTGGCCACTATCTCGGCCTGAGTTGGTATGGATAGTCCTGTCTCGTCAATATAGGCCATATCAGCTGTTTCCAATCACGGGTTCGTTGTAAATCGTGTTCGCGTAGAACTCTATGGACACCTTCCCGGTCTCATCACGACTCAAAGTCAGCAGCGGGATGGATGTCACCTCCGGGATATCGGTGTACGCCTTGCGGACCTGCATTTCTCGGTACTTGTCATCTTGGAGAAAGTCGTACATGGACGGAAAGCCGAACCATTTGATCCCGGTCTCCGGCTTGTAAACGTCCTCGTCATAGTTTTTCAGCGTCTCTTGTGCCATCAGCTGTGCCACCTCTTCGACGTCCTCGACAAACGACAAGTCCCCGGCGCTCAGGTCGAGGTCAAGATAATTGTCCAGTTTGAAATCGATAGGCATGGTATCAGCTTCCGGGTGTCGGGGGCCCAGAAGTGCCGGACCCGACGGTGACACCGGTGTGAGTGTGGGTCAAAACGGAAACAGACGTCGCCGGGCCACCGAGTGTCCCCGCTGTTATATCCCCCGTCGCTTCTATGTTGCCCGTCACGTCTAAGTCTCCTGTCGCATGCAACCCTTGGTCGTCCAAGGTCAATGATACGCTGTTATCGTGTTTTCGTAAAGTTATGCCACTTTCTGTGCCAGATGTGACCGACGATTTCCGCGCGATTTTGCCCAAGATGACCGCACTCACCGTCGACGGCGCCGTTGTTTCAGCGGCCGAATCGACGCCCTCCGACCATAGTTGGATGTCGCGCCCGACAAAAGCAACGAGCACCCGGTCCCCGGCGGCCGGCTTTATGACGATGTCCCAGTCTCCCCAGCTCAACCAAGTCAACGGCACGCGTCGAAGAAGAGCCGGCCTGACACCACGCACGGAGACCTCAAGCTGGATGTCGGCGCTGTCAACCTGGGAGCCGGATCCCTCGTGGAAAGTGTCGATGGTCGCGGGTAGCGGCCACATGCCAACGGCCGACAGCTGGGCGTCAAATAGGTCGAGTAGAACGTCCTCAGGTCTCATAGGGCACCCCTGTCACTGTTGTCCGAAAGGTATTCGGGTCACAAACGAAGTCAGCTGACTCTATCAGGTAGATGCCTTTTGGAGGTATCGGAGCTTTCCTCCCGCCGATCGTCGCCGTAGTCTCAATAGAGCACAAGGACCCAGCGCGCAAGTTCGAATTGAGCCGAGACACCGCGGTCACCTTCACCTTCCTGCGTTCCAAACGTGACGTCGGCACCCCCTTCATACCCGTCTCGCCGGATATGACCGGGATGCTGACCGTCGAAATCGGGTCGTTTTCTCCGACCACGATTGCCGTGCCGTTTTTAATCTGGTACCGGTACCCGTAGAGCTTTGTGGCGGCCCTCAGCATCTTCGCCGGGGGGCCGGTCAGCGGAAGCGGGTGGGTAAGCCTCCCGGTAACCTCAGCGACATCGGAGCCGAGCCCGCCGGCCGCCGCGAGGTCTTTAAAAACCTGGGTCAGCAGCGTGCCGGAGTCATAGGACCGGGTGATAACCTCCGTCTGAGCAGAACTCTTGGTGTCCTCCGCAAAAACCTCGACTATCCACCCGGTAAAAGCTTCGTCCCGGTATGTCGGCGTGTCCGTGATGATGCCGTGGAACAACAACGGCGGCGGGTCGATGTACCCCGCGTACAAGTTCACCTCGATAGCATCCCGGCCGATTTTGGCGCGGGACTCCGGTTTCAGATTGTAGACCGTAAGATGTGCCGTGTCTTTCCGATGGCTTGATACCGTTTGCACCTCAAAGTCAATCCGTGCACCCGTGGGTACAACAACTGCGACTTCATCGTCTGCGATAAACTCCACAAAGACATATCTCTCAGAAGGTTTCAACGTCCGCCCTCGGTGCGTAGGCCAGCTTCCACCTGACCCCGAGCCCATCGAAGTCCGGGTCTTCATCCCCTTGGAGGTCTAAGAGCATGAGGATGCCAAGCTGTTCCTGGGTCCGGTTTGCCAGGAGGTCCATGCCAGTCACAAGCCCCAACCCCTTGGAATGCAAGCCGACGGCATCGCAATCCAGACTGATAAACCACCTTCCGGATGTTTGCTGCCACCGGACATGGTACTCAAGTTTGTGACCGTCAACCGTAATCCTCTTCCGCTGGGACGGCTTCTGGGCGTCTATCGGTAGGAATCCAATGCTCATAAGAAACCCCTCAACGCATCGACGGCCCCCGCCAAAGTGCTTTTTGTTTCAGCATCCGATGCCGGTTTTTCGATAGCTACTTCCCCGCCGTCCTCAGTTTCCTCTTGCTTGATCGCGGGCTCCGTCTTCGCTTGGACTTTCTTTTTCCGGATCTTGGAAAGCGGGACCTTGCGATTCAGGGTTTCGTACGTCACGGCTTTCTGGCAGATGAGAGTTGCATCATAAGTGTAAAAATTCTCGGCGGTTTCGTCCGCCAAAATATCCAGCAGTACGAAGTTGAAAAAAACCTCGTCGTCAAAAATGATGTCGATAATCTCTCTTTTGCCCTTCATCGACTTCAGGTACTGCTTTTTATCATTTTTGGATGTGACTTTATTGGCGGCCTTTATCGCCGCGTCGTCTGGCCCGTAGTACGCGAAAGCGTCATCGGTGAGCGATACGTCTAGCGTCAAGGTCTCGATTTGTGGCGCGACATGCTCAGCGATCAGAGACCCGTCTTCTATCGGGTCGGATGTCATCGCCAGCGGATCGGAATGGTTCCGGCGGGTGACTGTATCCAGGTACATATCGCTAAAGAGGCAAGGCCTTGCCATCACTCACCCCCAGAACTTCGGAGGGCTCGCTCGAGCATCTGCCGGCTGGCCTTCGAAGACTGCTCTGCAATCCTTGAAGGGTCTGCGTTAGTGACCGCGTTGACCGTCGTTGTCAATGTCATGCCAGGTAGCCATGGGGCTTCTCTGCGTCGGGCTGCCTCGGACATCGGCCTCGGCTTGAGTACATTGGCTGCCGGGCGCTGTCTCCGAATATTCCGGCGGATGTCGACGGACTCCGGCGCCCCGAGCTGAGCACTCAGCGGGCTCATGTCTATCTTCGGCGCCGAAATACCTACGGATGCCAGTAGCTTTCGGACTATCTGGTACACGTGCTGAAAACCTTTGTATAGGGTGTCTGGGACCGCGAAGGCCACTTTATAAAGCGGTACCACGATGTAGTTGTGTATCAAATCGCCGAGAGTCCGCAGCGGTGTCAAGAACATCTCCGTCCAATCACCACCCGTTATCCCGACAACCGACTGCATCATCTTGTCAAAATCAAAACCGAGAAACTCTGCCTGAAATTTCGCGAGTTTATTCATGGCATCGCTAATGCCAAGGTACTCGTCCAGTCGGAAGCCAGCAGAGTCGCCGCCTTTAAGCGTCGTCCGGATGTCGTCTATAGCAAGGGCGAGCACGCCCACGGCCAACCCAACGCCCAGCAACGGCGCCGCGGACGCCGCCAAAGCTTTCAGTGCGATACCGGCTGAGGGGGCTACTTTTATGATGTCGCTCAGTGACGCGATAAACGGGGCCAGCTTGACAGCAGCCACGGCTATGGCGAGCAGCTTGAAGACATTCGTAAGGCCGCCCATACGTTCGATGGTTTGATAGATCCGGCGCCCGAAATCCCGGATGTCCTTCATCAGGTCGCGGACACTTTTCAAAAACGATTCAAACTTTGACCTTATAAGGCCTTCGTTGGCTTTCGCCCATTTTGCGGCCGACTTAGACAGGTCGGTCATTTCAATGACAACGGCTTTCAACGCCGGGGCGAAAGCTTTCCCCAGACCAGCTGCCGTAATTTTGATGACGTCCCAAAATGTTGAAATGCGGCCGCTGAGCGTTTTACTGGCTATGTCCATCCCCTTATAGAACATGCCACCTTCAGACGTCAAACGCTTGAAGGACGCCGTCAAGTCCTCTACCTTGAGGCCCCCTTTCGACACCATAGCTATGATTTGTTTTGTCGTCTTCCCCATGGCTTCCGCCATCTCATTTATTACGGGGACGCCATTCTCGACGATGATGTTCAACGACTCCATGTCGACGCGCTGCTTGAGTAACGCCTTGTTGTATCCAAGAGTTATTCTTCGCAGTTTGTCAGACTGACCGCGCGCCGTGTCGCCGAGCATGAGCATCCGGTCGATCGTCTTGTCGATGTCCCCACCCATCGTAACGAGCAACTGCGAGGCGACGTCCGATAGCTGGCCAAACTGATAAGGGGTTGTGGCCGCAGCTTGGTTAAGGCGTTCGACCATCATCGCCGCCCGCTCAGCGCCGCCGACCATCGGGGTGAACGCCGCCTCGGCGTCTTCGAACATCCGGAAGGATCCCATAAGACGGTTAAATCCGTAGGCCAGGCCACCGGCCCCAAACAGCACGTTCCGGACGTGACGGCCGACGTTTGAAAATGTCTGCTTGAGCCCGCCGACGCTCTTCTTAAAGCGCCTCAGGTCCCGGTCGTCGACATCCCAGCCGAGCCGAGCGACGAATTCCTCAATAACCGTCGCCATTGGATTCCCTCTGCCGGACCCAAGCTTCTCGCCGTTCCTCGGCCTCGCCGGTCATCTCCATCACTTCTTGGACGTCCAGGAATACGGGGTTCGGCCATCGGAGCACGGCAACCGGATCCGTGTTGCAGAATCGTGCCACGGTGACCACCCGAATCATTCCGTTCGAGACTCGGTGGTCTTCGCCTTCGAGAAAATTTGGCTCAGACGACTTTTGACGAAATCTTTTACGAACGTCTGAGCCTTGGAAAAATACCCGGGGAACGATACGTCAATCGCCTCGACCAACGCGCTTATACGCTCCGGCCATCGGCCGACCATGTACTCGTCCGACCAACCGTCGCTGAGCGTAAACAGGCTGCCGTCCGGCGCGTTTATCTGGCACCCGGCGAGCAGCTTCTTGGACATCTGGCGGAGTCTGTCCTTGGGGAGCGCACGGAAGACGGCTGCCGGGACGCTCGAGAGCGCGGACATGCCCGCCCGAAGCGAGTCGCTATCCGAAGCGTCGCCAAACACGGACGCGGCTTCAGGTCCCGTGGCGCTGATGAACTCGGCGACCGTACGCCACAGCTCGTCTTCAAGGTCGATGGACGCCTCGACGTCGAGCGGTTTGAACGTGTAAGTCCGCTCGATTCCGTCAATGCCTTTTATCGTTCGGGAATAGGATCCCATTGACCACCCCTAAATATCCCGCTGTCCGCCGTACGTGACCGTACCGCGGATTGCAGAAAGCGTGAATTGGATTTGAGAAGGATTCTTGCCGCCGCCCCAGGGACCAGAATCCTCAACCACAACGTTTTCGGCCACGACACGCATGAAATTCGATCCCTGGTTCTGGGCAGTGAATGTCCTTGCTTGGATTTTCTGCAGCAGCATGTTATTCAGGATGGCAATTGACGTTGTCGCTCCAACTTCAAATCGAATTTGTATTGAAAGGTTTGTCTCTTCGTTGACGACATGTACGCCGCCCACCCCGTTCAGGTCGTTTTTAGGCTCCATCGCTCGCGGGTTTTTGAACGTCACCACCAAGGCGTCGTCAACGTCCGCTATGTTTCGGAGCGGGGCCGGGCCCGTGGTAAACAGCAGCTGCGCTGTAAGGTCGGAGCCACGCCATTTCTGTTTCATCTTTCAGCCTCCTATTTCAGGCCAATATTTCCGACCAGGCGGAACGTTTGGGCTTCAATCCGGCCAACGGCGCGGAATGCTTTCGAAATCGACATATCGCCGGAAGCGATGTCGGATGCCGTGAAATCATCTACCGTCGGCAGGGTGATTTCGTAGCTGATGAGCGCCTTGCGGTCTTCGACGCCCTCTTTCAGCCGGGTTTCCAGGATTCCGTTGATCGCGCCCAAGGTCGGCGCGTCAAACCCAAGGATGTCTTCGCTCATATCCAGTGCCTCGAGGTCGGCCTGGATGGCTGCCTCGAACCAATGGACAAACCGAATCAAGCGCTTGTTGATGCCGGTTACCGTGTTCCCGCGATGGACGAACAGGTTGCCGGCTGTGGTGAGCACAACGTAGTTGCAGCCCTTGTCCTCAAGCGCCGTTCGGTCGCTCGTGGAGAGGTCATTCTCGGTTCCCTCGTCTCCGGAGGCCAGGCACCCGGCGAGCTTTGTGTGCCCGAAGGACCTGGACCCCGCGTCAGCCGGGAGCCAGGCGCCGTCGGCGCAGAGGTCCGGATAATCGCTCTGCGTGGTGTATATGACCGTAGACTGGTCGTACCCGAGAGCCTTGAGACGGCTGTGCAGGTCCGTCGCAACGGCCGGGTTGACGGCATCCGAGGATTGGTCGACGAAAGTAGTTTGCGCGCGCTCGGCCTGAACCTGGGCGGCCAGTGCGATCATCTCGTTGTCGATGTCATCGTCCGTCCCACCTCGGAGCTCGGTGCTCAGGTTGTATCCGCGATACAGCAGCTTTGCCGCCGTGTAAGACTCGAGTAGAGTCTCTACCGCATTGCCCAGTACCGAAGTCCCGTCGCCGGCAGCCTGGACTCCCATGTGGTATGCAGGGGTCGTGTTGACGGCACTCGGGGTGATAGCGATTGTCGGGTCCGTGTCGTCTTGTCCAGCGGGCATCGACAGAACGAGGTCGCCATTGATGTCAAGGGCGAAAGTGGCGCTGTCAAGACCGACGACATCCGGGGTCACGAGAGCCGAAAGACCGGCATTCAAGACGGTGAGCACCTGAGAAAACGCAGTCACGCCGGAAAGGTCGCCGAGTGTAACGACGGTGCTATTCGAGTCGCTATCGGTCACGGTGAACGTCGTCCCGCTGCCGAGGGCCGCCCACGTCGCGGGCGTGGTCGTGTAAGTGCCACAAACAAATGCCGGCGGGATCTCGGTTCGCGGGTTCCGAACGAGGTAGAGTCGGTCGGCCTTCTCGAACTGCGCATAGAACGCGGTTGCCATGGTATGGGCGGCACCCCCTGCGGTCAGGTCGCTGACGCCGTCGAAATCAACCACCCGCACCCGGTCGTAAATCGGGATGTCCGCGTGGTCGACAAACGACATTTCGGTTCCGTACGACGGCACCGCCGGATACGTCACATTCAAGTTGACGTTTACGCTGTAAAAAATATCGGGAATCATACATTCTCCCTTCTGCTAAAACGGTATCATGTTTCCATGCGTACTGTCATGTTTCGTCACTCAAAAGTTTCCTCGACCGCCGGTTCCAGGCTGTCGACATCCCCACCCAGCCCGAGTGTCTGTACTCGAGAGCCGACGGTGTCCAAGGATGCCGGCACCCGGAATCGGAACTCGCAGTGGTACATCGGCCGGTAGTGCGTGTCGTTGAAAAATGACGGGCCGTAAATCGGTCCGCAGTCAATCAGCGCCGGGACACCCCGAGAGTGCGGGTCCCGGGCTCCCAGCTCTATCTGCCGGAGTAAAGTTGCCCCGGAGGCTACAAACGCTTTAACGTCAACACCCAAAATGTCCGTGCTCTCCATATGGTATCGAATAACGGACCCAGACCGCCTACGATCGGCAATTTTGTCCAGGGTGCTGGTCTGCGTCACAAATCTCACCGACAGATAGGCTCCCGTCGGCACCGGCGCATTTTGGTCCGCGAGGATTACCGGGATGCCGGAGCCCACAATCCCTTGAATCCAGGACATAATAGCCGTCAAAGGATGGTAGGGCGACGTGACTCCGAGAGCCAATCCGGAGTACAAGTAGTTTCCTGGCCCGAGACCCCGGTTTGGCACCACGATGTTGGCATCCAGGCCGTCGTAAACGTAGGAGCCGGTCAGCAGTTTGCTGAGGAAGTCTCTCGACTGCCCGACATCCAACCCATCGTAAGTGTAGTTGCCGGTCAGCAACCTGCTGAGGAAGTCTCTCGACTGCCCGACATCCAGGCCGTCGTAGACATAGGAACCGGTCAGCAGCTTGCTGATGAAGTCTCTCGACTGCCCTACATCCAACCCATCGTAGGTGTAGGAGCCGGTCAGCAGCTTGCTGATGAAGTCTCTCGACTGCCCAACGTCCAGCCCATTATAGACGTAGGACCCGGTCAACAGCTTGCTGAGATAGTCTCTCAGCTGCCCGACGTCCAGACCGTCGTAGACGTATGAGCCGGCCAAAGGTTTGATCGATG
>Ga0307423_1000112_pt1 | contig 49525 bp, 38 predicted proteins | sample SalMarWE160310MG_FD_202154 | JGI IMG/M metagenome (GOLD analysis project Ga0307423, IMG submission 202154) | Salt marsh sediment microbial communities from the Plum Island Ecosystem LTER, Massachusetts, United States - WE1603-10 | ecosystem: Environmental > Aquatic > Marine > Intertidal zone >...
GGTCGAGGCACGCCAGCAGGCGGCCGCCGCTATCGAGGTACTTGCCGAGAACTGTGAGCTCGTTCTCGGCATACGGCGCGGTCGGACCGATGATGGCGAGGACGTCGGCGTCATCGGGCACCTTGCCCGACAGCAGCGAGGTATCGGCCACCTGCATGTCCTCTCGCTTGATCGCCTGGTCGACGGAGGCCAGCGAACGTCCCTGGGTGCCACCCGCGATCGATGCCTCGCCGTGCCCGGTGACGAAGTACACCTTCGGCACGTGCGGCGATACCAGCGACAGGATGGCGGCGGTGAACTGCTCCTCGCCCTTGAACGCCTTGAGCTTGGGGGCGCCGCCCATCTGCATCCCGGAGTAGTCGTAGTCGGCCATCTGGTCCGAGGTGACGTACTTGGTGCGGTCGCCGACCGCGAACACCACGGTGTTCGCGACCGAGATCTTGAACTGCTGCGCCAGCTGCCGGGTCTTGAGCGGCTCCTTGTCCGGATCGATGTACTCGACGTGAATCTTGGGGGAGGCCGACCCGTAGCGCCCGAGCAGCTCGTGCACCTGGTCGTAGAGCTTGGACGACGGGGTCATGAAAACCACGACCCGTACGTCGTCCTTGAGGCCCTTGACGATGTTGAGAGACTTCTGCGACAGCGTGTAGAGGTGGGACCCCGTCCAGTCGAAGCGGTGCCAGTGGCGGGCGCCGAGCCAGTTGACCATCACTGCCAGAGCGATCACCAGGAGGACGCCGACGATCCCGGTTGCCGTGTAGCGGACTGCCTGCTTCCTCACCTCATCACCTCCACTTCTTCACTTCGAGCGACTTGACCGCAAGGAACAGGAACATGATGCCCACCGACAGCTGGTACACGACATGCCGGGTATCAACGATCCCGCGTGCGAAGTCATCCATTTGGGACCACAGGTTCATGTATCCGAAAACGTCTCTGAGCGCCGAGGAGGAGACCAGCAGCTGCTGCAGCAGCCCGACGGAGAACAGCAGCACGATCGCCGCGAAGGCCAGGACCGCGGCAATGAGCTGGTTGTTGGTCAGCGTCGAGGCGAAGGTCCCGACGCCCAGGAACAGGATCCCCAGCAGCAGGACCCCGAGATAGCCGGCAGCCACCGGCCCGAGATCGATCGCCGTGTGCTGCTTCAGGATCACGATGTAGATCAACGTCGGCAGCCACAGCACAATGTAGAAGGCCAGCGCGGCCAGGAACTTGCCCAGGATCACCTGGCCCTCGGTGATGGGGGAGGTGAGCAGCGGCTCGATGGTCCCCGACCGCCGCTCCTCGGCAATCAGCCGCATCGTGATCACCGGCACCACGAACAGCAGGAACAGCCAGAAGAAGATCGTCCCGCCGAAGAACAGCCGCAGCGGCGTCATCGCCTGGGTCCGGGGATCGTTGAGGAAAGAGACGATCAGGTAGAAGATGTAGCCCTGCAACAGCAGGAACGCTGTCAGGACCATGTACGCGAGCGGCGAGGAGAAGTACGCGATCAGCTCGCGCCGCACCAGTGCCGTGACCTTACGCATCTCACACCTCCTCGTGAGCTTCGACCGGCGCGGAGCGGGCCGTCTCGTCGCGCGTCGTCAGGCGGACGAAGACGTCCTCGAGCGATGCGCGCTCCGCGGCGAGCTCGGCAAGCACCCAGCCACCGTCAACGGCAAGACGGAAGATCGCCTCCCGCGGATCGCTAGCGCTGTCGTGCTCCACGCGGTAGCGGCCCTCGCCGTCGTGCTCGACCCCGAGCACGCCCGGCAGGGCGCCGAGTGGCCCGGCCGCGCCGCCGTCGGCACCGCGCAGCTCGACGCGCAGCACCGGGTTGCCGACCAGCCGGCTGCGTAGCTCGTCCGGGGCGCCGTCGGCCACGATCGCACCCCGATCGATGATCAGCACCCGCTCGCACACCTGCTCGACCTCGGGCAGTATGTGGGTCGACAGGATGACCGTGTGCTCGCGCCCAAGCTCGGCGATCAGCTCACGGATCTTGATGATCTGGTTGGGATCGAGGCCGACGGTCGGCTCGTCGAGGATCAATACCGGCGGCCGGTGGATCAGCGCCCCCGCGAGACCCACCCGCTGCCGGTAGCCCTTCGACAACGTCCCGACGACTTGGCGCCGCACCTCGCCAAGCATGCAACGATCGATAACGTACTCGGTGTTGGTCCCGACCTCGGCACGCGGGATTCCCTCGATATCGGCGCGGAAGCGCAGGTACTCCTCCACCCGCATCTCCGGGTACAGGGGGACGTTTTCCGGCAGGTAGCCCACCTGGCGGCGGAGAGCCACGGGGTCGATGTCGAGGTCGATCCCGGCCACCACGACCCTGCCGGCGGTCGGCGGCAGGAACGCCGTGAGCATGCGCATGGTGGTTGTCTTGCCGGCACCGTTCGGTCCGAGGAAACCCAGCACCTGGCCTTCCGGCACGAAGAACGAGATGTCATCCACCACGGGCACGTCGACATACGTCTTGCTGAGATGCTCAACCTCGATCATGTACTCACCTCCTACGAAATCGGCGCTATCACGGGCGCTGCGGACAGACCTCCGCTCCTGATGCTGAGCGAGAGTCCGGCACCGCTGCGCGGTTTAGCAAGATTCCTGCCGACTTCCGCCCACGCGCCTACGCTGAGCTGAACCCGCCACCGCGCAGATTCGGCACTCGCTGGTCGATCCTGGCATCAACCCGACCAACTCGCGTTACGACGATTCCCCGAGCGGGGTCACGATGAACATGAGGGTGGTCGAGCCGAGCGAGAACTCCCCCTGGTTGGTCAGCGTGGCGCGTTCAATCCTGCGGCCGGCCACGAAGATGCCGTTGGTCGATCCGAGATCCACTACCGTCGCCTCCTCGTCGCGCACCTCGAGCATGACATGGCGCCGCGAGACCTCGGCGTCGTTAAGCTGAACGTCCATGTTGGCACCTCGGCCGAGATACATTCGCGGCTTGCCAATGGGAAAGACGCTTCCGGCCTGCGTCCCCGCGATCACCGCCAGCGACAGTCTCAGGTCGTCGGCCAGCGGTGGCAGCTCCGGCAGCTCCGGAGCCTCGGGCTCGGCCTGGAGGGAGTCCAGGCTCACGGTGCCGCCGACCATCGTGGCCCGGTGCCGCTCGTCGACGTTGGTCACGTCCGCCTCGTCACCGCCGGGTCTTCTGACCTCGAACACGATGCCGCACTTCGGACACTTGAGGCGCTTGGATTCGGCGGCCCCGAAGCGGGCCGCTTCATACCGATACTGAGTCTGGCATTGCGGGCAGGTGACCGTCACCCCGACCTCCCTCACGAGTGACCTCTGCGCCAATGGTAGCACCGCCGGCTCCTTCTCCGGGGCGCCGGCGGCCGTGCGGTCACGAGAGGGGATCGCCGCCCTGACGGCGACCGCCGTAGCCTGCCCCAGCTATCTCCCTCAATGGTGCGCCCTATACTCCCATCGCCAACGGCCGTGGGAGCCGGGCGTCGGCATTCCCCTCCTACTGCGGCCGGCTTCCCTTCATACTTCAGGGGGATGCCGCGCCCGGCACGCCCGTTTGAACGCACCCTGCTCTGGAACCCGCTGCGCCCGCGCTCTCCGGGTGGGTGGGGGCCTCCATCACTTCGTCACTCCGTCACTGGCCGGGCGGGAGGGCCCTCCTCACCCCCTCACTTGCTCACCTTCTCACTTCCTGGCTCCGGCGTGGGCGTCGGTGCCGGCGGCGCGGTCCAGCGATCAATCCAGTCGAGGACCACGTGGTGCCACTGGATGGAGTTCTCGGGCTTGAGCACCCAGTGGCTTTCGTCCGGGAAGTAGAGCAGCCGCGACGGCACGCCGAGACGCTGCAGGGCGTTGAACGTCGCCAGCCCCTGTGTGTCCGCGACGCGGTAGTCCCGGGCGCCGTGGATGACCAGCTCGGGGGTCTTCCAGCTCTTCACGAACCGCACCGGGGAGTCCTTGTGGTACCCATCCGGGTTGTCCCACGGCGTGCCGCCGTGCTCCCACTCCGGGAACCACAGCTCTTCGGTGTCGAAGTAGGCCATGTACTCGTCGAGGTTGCCGTCGTGGCAGACCAGCGCCTTGAAGCGGTCGGTATGGCCCTGCACCCAGTTGATCATGTAGCCGCCGAAGCTGGCGCCGAGCGCCGCCATGCGGTTGGAGTCGATCCACGCATGACGGCGGAGCACGTCGTCGAGCCCCCTCATGAGGTCCTCGTAGGGCGCCCCACCCCAATCGCCGTTGATGGCGTCGGTGAACGCCTGGCCGTAGCCGGTCGAGCCGTGAAAGTCGATCATCACCGTAGCGTAGCCGTGGGCGGCGTAGATCTCCGGGTTCCAGCGGTAGTGGAAGTGGTCATCGAAGCTCCCCTGGGGACCCCCGTGGATCAGGAACGCCAGCGGGTAGGTCTGCTTGGGATCGAAGTCCACCGGGTGCAGAAGGTAGCCGAAAACCTCGTCGCCGTGGGCGCCGATGAAGGAGAACTGCTGGTAGGTTCCGAAGCGGAGCTGCGCGAGGTGCTCATCGTTGAGGTGGGTGAGGCGCTGCACGGCGCCGCCCGCCCGCGGAAGCAGGTAGAGCTCGGCCGGCGACACCAGGCTGTCCTGGGAGTACACCAGCTTCCCGTGCGCCAGGGGGCGCGGCGAGGTGTTGGAATGGCGGGTCACCAGCGCCACTGCCCGGCCGGTTGCAGCGTCGATGCTGAAGATCGAGTGGTTGCCGACGTTGTCCGCGGTGGCGAGCAGCGTCTTGCCGTCCGCAGCCCAGACCAGATCCGAGGGCGAGCGGTCCCACGACTCGGTCAGCACCTTCCGGGAGCCCGCCGGCCAGTCCATCAGCACGACCCGGAAGCGGTCGGACTCGTATCCGGGCCGGTTCATCGCCAGATAGGCCACCGTCTTGCCGTCCGGCGAGAACGTCGGTGCGGCATCCCACGCCGCATTCTCCGAGGTCAGGTCGCGGGGGGCGGCCGAGCCATCGGCCGGCACGGCGTAGACGTCATAGTTGGTGGACCATGCAACCTCTGAGCCAGTCACGGCCTTGGCGCTGTAGAGAAGCCAGCGCCCGTCCGGGGACACTGTGTAGTCCTCGCTGCCGCCCCAGGGCTTGGTCGGCGAGTTGGAGGCGATGCCCTGCATCAGATCCCGCGCGGGGCCGGCAGGCACGCCGCCGTCACCGAGGGGAATGCGGAGAATATGGTTGAACGTCCCGTCTTCCCAGGTGTCCCAGTGGCGCACGAAGAGATGGTCGAAGATCATGCCTGAGGTCTTCTTGGCGCGCCTCTCGGCCCGGCGCTGGGCGGTGCAGGGCACGGAATCCTCGCAGTCCGGGAAGATGGCCGCCGACACGAACAAGGCTCCGCCGGTCGGGCCGACGGTCAGGTTGTCGACGTCGATGGGCAGGCTTGTCACCTGCTCGGCTTCACCGCCCGCGAACGACAGCCGCCACACCTGGGCCGAGCCGGAGCGGGTCGACAGGAAGTAGAGCGTGTCGTTGCCGCGCCATCGAGGGTTCCAGTCGGCGGCGGCGTTGGTCGTGAGACGCCGCGCCCGGGACCCGTCGACGCTCACGACCCAGATATCCGAGCGGCCGTGGTTGGCCTCGAGGTCCATCGTGGTCACCACGAACGCGACCTGGGTCCCGTCAGGTGACGGCTGGGGGTCCGCAACCCGCTTCATCGCCACCAGGTCCTCGACGGCGAATGGATGGCTGGCCGCGGCGGCCAGTGCCGCCGGGAAGATCACGGTTCCGATCAGAAGAGCCTGCAAGACACGGCGCATGGAGTCCTCCTCGCCCGCCAACGCGGGCCGCAACATCGTACCCCATCGTGCGAGATGGCCGGTGATTGCTCCGGACCGCCTATCGTGGTTACCATGAATGATGTTCATCTTCGGTGAGAACGACCCCGGCGGTCCGATCGTCATCCCCCAGACCTCCCATTCCTGGCTGGCGTGGCAGATCGCCGATCACTGGGGCAACCGCCGCTTCCCGCGTCCGGCGCCGCGGGCCGAGGTCCTGGCGGCGGTCATGCTGCACGACTCCGGGTGGACAGACTTCGACCGCAGACCACAGCTGGACGCCGATGGCCGGCCACGCACGTTTGACCGCATGGAGGTGGTTCCACACCTCGGCATCTGGGCCGACTCGGTGGCGCGCACGGCCCAGCACGCACGCTATGCCGGACTCCTGGTGGCCGACCACTTCCGCTTCCTGGCCGGGATCAAGGAGGCGGATGCGGCCGACCGCGGCGATCAGGAGGCGACAGAGCAGGTCACCGCCTTCCGCCGTGCGATGGCCGAGCGGGTCGAGGTCTGGCGAACGGAGTTGCGCCTGGACTCACGGTACGAGGGGTGCCTCGAGGGCATCGGCATGGAGGTCAACCGCCGTGTCCTGGCCACCTGCGACCTGACCGCGGTTCACCTGTGCGCCGGTCTCGAAGGGCGGTTCGCGGCTCACGCCATTGGCGCCGGCGGCGACGCCGAGGAGATCGCTGTCACCAGGCCCTCCGACACCGTTCTGCGCCTCCGACCGTGGCCCCTCGTGGGCAACCAACTGTCGGTCCACTGCGAGGGACGACGCCTCGCCAAGGCCCGGTTCGCCGACGCCGCCGAGCTCGCCGAGGCTCTCGAGAGCGCCCCGCGGGTGAGGCTGCGGTTTACCCTCGCTCGCCCGTCGGCATTGGGCAAGGCAGCACGGTAACAACGCGGATCGGCCGAGCTCCGAGTCGCCGTTTCACCGTGCCATCGTGACGAGCCGCAGGCGAGGGAGGCTCTGGGTGGGGTGGGGCTGCTTGATCGGGGAATCGGTGCCAGAACGGCTTGGGAGAGGATTCTCTGGAGCTCCGGCGGCCGCGCGCCTGCTCCGCAGACGCCCGTCGTCGGCATTCCTCTCCCATGGCAGCCGGCTCCGCGTCTCGCTTCGGAGGAATGCCGCGCCCGGCACGCCCGTTTGAGCGCCCCCTTCTCTGGGATGGTCTCGGCCCACGTTCTCCGGGTGAGCGGGGGCCTCTGTCACTCTGTCACTCTGTCACTCCGCCACTCCGTCACCGGGTGGATGGGCGGAACTTCCTCACCTCCTCACCCCTTACTTCTCACTCCTTACTTCTCACTCCTTACTCTTTACTTCTTACACCATAACATCTTACGACAAAAAATCCCAATACCGCCCGCTCTCTCCGTGTGATAAGCTCGCGCCGTCATGGTGCACTTCGGAACCTCCGGATGGAGGGGAATCGTCGGCCGCGAGATCACCTTCCGCAGAGTGCGGGCGGTCACGCAGGCCATCGTCGATGTCCTCAAGGCCAACGCCTCCGATCCGGACCTCATCCTGGTCGGCTACGACACCCGCATGCTGTCGGAGAAGTTCGCTGCCTCCGCGGCACAGCTCATCGCAGGCAACGGGGTGTCGGTCTCGCTGCCCGTGCGCGACATCCCGGCGCCGGTCCTCAGCTCGGCGATCCGCGAGCGTGGTGCGGCCGGCGGCATCCTGTTCACGGCCAGTCACAACCCCCCGGAGTACAACGGGCTCAAGTTCTACACCCGCGACGGGATCCTCGCCTCGACCGCGCTGACCGATCAGGTCGAGGAGCGTTACCGCGCCCTCGAGCCCACCTTCGCCGATGTCTACCTGCCGCGGCCCGAGCTCCTCGGCCGCTACGACCCGCGACCGGTCTACCTCAACCGCTTGCAGGAGCTCATCGACTGGGAGGCGATCCGCTCGAGCGGCATCACACTCGTCGTCGACCCCCTCTTCGGCAGCAGCCGCGAGTACCTCGATCACATCCTGCTCGAGAACCAGATCCCGGTCACCGTCATCCACAACACGCGCGACCCCTTCTTCGGCGGCTACGCCCCGGAGTGCACATCGGAGAACCTCGGCCGCCTGCGCGACGTCATGCGTAGCACCCATGCCGATCTCGGGCTCTCCACGGATGCCGACGGCGACCGCTTCGGGATTCTCGACCGCGGCGCCCGCCTCAAGGAGTCGAGCCTGATGCTGGCCCTGGTGCTCGACTATCTGGCGCGGCGGCGCGGCTTCTCTGGAGCGGTAGGACGGACCGTCGCGACCTCGACACTGATCGACGCCGTTGCCCGCGATCACGGCCTCGAGGTCGTCGAGACTCCGGTCGGCTTCAAGAATTTCGGCCCCATGCTGGTCGACGGCACCCTCGAGTACGCCGCCGAGGAGAGCGCGGGCCTGGCCTGGACCCGCAACCTCCCGGAACGCGACGGCATCCTCGCATGTCTGCTCGTTGCCGAGATGGTCGCGGTCGAGGGCCGAACCCTCTATGACCTTGCCCAGGAGCTCCATGAGCGGGTCGGCGCCCAGTTCTTCCGCAGGGTTCAGGTACCCCTCACACATGCCGTCGGCCGGGTACTGGAGCGACGCCTCGAGCAGGAGTGGACGACCGTAGACGGGCGTACGGTCGCCGCCGTCGACCGCCGCGACGGGCTCAAGCTCTCGTTCGACGGCGGTGGCTGGATCCTCATTCGTCGCGCCGGGACCGAGCCCAAGGTTCGCCTGTACGCCGAAGGACCGACCAAGGAGGAGATGCGCTACCTCCTTCACCTGGCGCGGAAGCTGCTCACCAACTGGAGGATGTGAAATGTTCGACATCGACTTCGTTCAGGCACGAGAGGTTCTCGACTCACGCGGCAACCCCACGGTCGAGGCCGAGGTCATCCTCTCCGGCGGCACCGTGGCGCGGGCGCTGGTGCCGTCCGGAGCCTCGACCGGCTCCCGCGAAGCGCTGGAGCTGCGAGACGGTGACTCGGCGCGCTTCGGCGGCAAGGGTGTGCTGCGGGCCGTCGAGCACGTCAACGGCCCGATCGCCGACGCCATCGAGGGCATGGACGCCCGCGACCAGCTCGGCGTCGATCTGGCGATGCTCGAGGCGGACGGCACCGACAACAAGTCGAACCTCGGTGCCAATGCCATTCTCGCGGTGTCGCTTGCGGTCGCCCGCGCCGGCGCCGAGGCCGCCGGCCTGCCCCTGTACCAGTACCTCGGCGGCTGCTGCGCGCGTGAGCTGCCGGTGCCGATGATGAACGTCCTCAACGGCGGCGTGCACGCCGATAACTCGGTCGACTTCCAGGAGTACATGGTCATGCCGGTAGGTTTCGCCTCGTTCTCCAACGCCCTTCGCGCTGGCGTCGAGGTCTTCCACACCCTGCATAAGGTGCTCAGGGAGCGCCGACTGGCGAGCGGGGTCGGCGACGAGGGCGGCTTCGCGCCCGACCTCCCCACCAACCGCGCTCCCCTCGAGCTGCTGATGGAAGCGATCGAGAAGGCCGGCTATGAGCCCGGCGGCCAGGTCGCCCTGGCCATGGACCCGGCCGCCTCGGAGTTCTTCGCGAACGGCGTCTACAACCTCAGCGGCGAGGGCCGCACCGGACTCAGCTCCGATGACATGATCGACATCTACGAGGAGCTGGTGAACGACTTCCCCATCGTCTCCATCGAGGACGGCCTCGCCGAGGGTGACTGGGACGGGTGGCAGAGGCTCACCGACCGCCTCGGCGATCGCATCCAGCTCGTCGGCGACGACATCTTCGTGACCAACCCAGAGATCATCGCCCGCGGCATCTCGGAAGGGATAGCGAACTCGGTCCTCATCAAGCTCAACCAGATCGGGACCCTGTCTGAAACCGTGGATGCCATCGGCATGGCGCACAGGGCCGGCTACACTACGGTCATCTCCCATCGCTCGGGCGAGACCGAGGACACCACCATCGCCCACCTCGCAGTGGCCATGTCCACCGGCCAGATCAAGACCGGCTCCGCCTGCCGCTCCGAACGTATTGCCAAGTACAACGAGCTGCTACGGATCGAGGAGGAGCTCGAGGAGGCGGCGCGCTTCCGTGGGTCGGCGGTACTGGCGCGCGGCGGGCGGTGAAACGGCTTTCGCTGATTGTTCTCGCGATCATCGCCCTGGTGGTGCTGGGCGTGCTGTCGGGAATCGTCACCCAGGGACTCGAGGACGTGACCCAGGCTCGGCGCGAGCAGCGCCGCCTCGAGGAGCGCAAGCTCCAGCTCGAGCAGGAGATTGAGCGCCTGCAGCAGACCCTCGACAGCCTGCGCTCCGACCCCGACGCCGTCGAGTCCATGGCCCGCCGCGACCTGGGTTGGGTGCGACCCGGCGAGCAGGTCATCCTCCTCGCCACCCCGACGCCGCCGCCGACTCCCAGCACCTTGACAGGCCCCACCCCCACACCTATACTGCGTCTCCGCAAGTGACGCGGGGTGGAGCAGTCCGGTAGCTCGTTGGGCTCATAACCCAAAGGTCGCAGGTTCAAATCCTGCCCCCGCAACCAAACGAACAAAACCGCGCTGATGCGCGGTTTTTTCGTTTGGTTGGAACACCACGACCCCGGAAGCGCAGGTGGTTGTTGCCGTGGGGGTCGCAGGTCGGGCGCAGCCCGGCCGGAGAGGGCGGGGGACGGCTTACAACCGCCGCGCTTCTGGGGTCGGGGCGCACAGGAGTGGCCACCGGCTGCTCCTGCGCAACCTCGAGCGCGGCCCGCCGAGGAACGCCGGCCTCCCATGGACCAACGAGGACCGCGCACGAGTCGCGTCGGGACTCAAGGACGGCCGAAACCTCAAGCAGCTGGCCACCGCCCTAACCCGCATCATTCACTCGCAATCTACTGCGACCAGCGATACACCAGCCAGCGCCGTGCTCCTCGCGTCTCGGTGTCCTCAACATACTGTAGGGCATGCCTGCGGCACCTCGACGCTCAGCAACCGGCGCTTCCGCACGGCAGCGGGCGAGAGCTCCAACCCCGATCGACCTCGCCGACGCTGGACCGGTCGTCTATCTACCTCGTCACGGTTCCGGGTGCCAGGACTTGTCCGGGAAGGGCGGTTGGTGCGGAGGGTGGACCGGCTCCGCGGCGATCTGCTTTTGGAGGTAGGCGATGGCGGCGTCGAGCTGGGCGTCCGCGCCCTCGAAGGTCAGGTGCGGAGTGTCGTCGACCACGATGTCCGGACCGACGCCGTGTCCCTCGATCAGCCACTGGCCTTTCGGCCCGTAGACTCCGAACTCGGCCGCGGTGGCGATGCCGCCGTCCTCGAGATAGTTGTTCGAGGAGAGCCAGATCTCGCCGCCCCAGGTGCGGGTCCCGATCACCTTGCCCAGATGGAGACGCTTGAACCCTTCGGTGAAGGCCTCGCCGTCCGAGGCCGTCCAAGCATCGCAGAGGACCACCAGGTGGCCGCGGAATCCGTACTGCATGTTCCAGTTGTCACTCTTGCCGACGGGCTGGGTCCAGTACATCCAGACCTTGCGCAGCAGGCGAGAGAGGATCCAGCTGTCGATGTTGCCGCCGCGGTTGTGGCGCATGTCGATGATCAGACCCTTGCGGTTATACACCGGGTAGTAGCCTTCCGCCCACTCGCTGAAGTTGCGCCCACCCATGGCGCGCAGGTGGACGTACCCGAGCTCGCCCTGCCCGAGCTTCTCGACCCTCACACGCCGGGTGTACTCCCACTCGCTGTAACGGAGGTTGGACTCCTGACGCTGGGAGATGGGAACGGCGATGACGTCCCGCTTCTTGTCCTGGGCGCCGTCGCCGCTCCTCACGTGCAGGAGCACCTGCTGTCCGACCCGGTTTCGCAGGAGCTCACCCAGGGAGGGAACGGCAAGGGTCGGTTGGCCATTGACCATGGTGATGACGTCGCCAGCGCGGACCTCCACGCCGGGTTGCGAGAGGGGACTGAGCTCGCTCGGATGGTCCGGGTCTCCTTGATAGACGTGCTCGACCCGCCAGCCCCCAGCGGCAGGATCGCGGCTGAACCGAGCGCCCAGGGCGCCCACGTCGATCTCGTCCCGGCCCTTTCGCAGGTCGCCGCCGTAGACGAAGGTGTGAAGGGCCGAGAGCTCGGAGACCATTTGGGCCACCAGGTCCGAGAGCTCGGAGCGGGAGGTGACGCGCGAGACCAGCGGCTCGTACTTCTTGCGCATCGCCGGCCAGTCGACCCCATGCATGTGACGGTCGTAGAAGTAGTCGCGCTCCAGCCGCCAGGCGTCGGTGAACATCTGTTGCCACTCCTCGCGCGGAATGACGGACAGCTTCCAGTTGGAGAGATCGAGCGCCGCCTTCTCGAGATCCGCCTTCTTGGGCTTGGCGTCGATCACGAGCAGCTTCTTCTTGCTTGCGACCAGGATCGCCTTGCCGTTGGCGGAGAGCTCGTAACGGTCGACCTTGGGAACGACCGTCTCAACCTCGCGATCTCGGTTCTTGATCGGCAGGGCGACGAGGGTCGCGGTTCGCTCGCCGGCGGATCCGGAGAGGAAGTAGAGCGCGTCCTTGGTGGCGGCGAGGGAACGGTAGTTGCCGGGCGGGACGGGGACCTTCTCGAGCCGCCCTTCGATTCCGTCGAGGTTGACCTTGACCTCGGGCACGGCCTCGGCCTTCTTCTCGGTATTCTCGGCCTCGGCCTTCTTGCCGGCCGCCTTTTCGCCGTTCTTGGCTGCGCGGAGTGGGTGAAGCTCGTCGTCAGGCGTGAAGGGAGAGCGTTCCCCTGGCGTCAAGGCGATGGCGAAGATCTCGCTCTTCTTGTCGAGGAAGGGCTCGGGGGCATAGGCGCCCCAGGGGCTGGGAACGATCGACTTCAGGTTGCGGTCCGAGAGGAGATAGAGCCACTTGCCATCAGGGCTCCATGCGGGGCTGTAGCTGTCGAAGCGATCGGTTGTGATGATCGCCTTTTTGCCGCTTTCGACACTGTAGAGCTTGATCTGGCTGAACATGTTGCCGGCGGCGCTCACGTAGGCCAGAAACTTGCTGTCGGGCGACCAGGCGAGGTCGAAGAAGCGGTCGTGCTCGGAGACATCGATCTCCTTGTTCTCACCGCTCTTGGTGTCGTAGAGGAAGAGCCGCTGCTTCTTGTCGTCGTGGGCGATGTACCGGCCATCGGGAGAGGAGACGGCTTCCCAGCGCACGATGTCGCCGTCGGTGGTCAGCTGGTGACCGGGGCCGACGCCGTTGGCGGGGAGGGTCCAGACCTCCACCTCGCCGGACTCATCGGAGAGAACCACCAGCGACTTGCCGTCGGGCACGAACCGGGCGTCGCGGTAGCGCACCCCAGACTGCCGTCCGGCCTCGGTGAGCCTCCCCTGATGACGGGGGACGACGAAGACCTGACCGCGTGCGGTGAGGACCACGTGACTGCCGTCTGCGGAGATGTGCGCCGCGGTCAGATAGTCCATCGGCTTGTCGACCCAGTGCTCGCGGGTCTGGTCGAAATCGGACCGGAGGGTGATCGGAATCTTCTGGTCCACCTTCGATTCGATATCGAGAACCCAGAGGTCGGCGCCCAGCTGGTAGACGATCCTCCCCTGATCGAGGGATGGGTGGTGGACGTCCCAGCCCTGATGGTGGGTGAGCTGTTTCAGGTCGCCGCCGTCGGTGTCCATCGACCAGAGGTTCATCGTGCCGTCGCGATCGGAGACGAAGTAGATCCGGCCCTGCCACAACATCGGGTGGCGGCTGGTGCCCGGATTGTCTGCGGTCAGCGGAACGGCCTTGGCATCGCCTAACGTGTACTTCCAGACTGATTGGGCGGTGCCGCCCTTGTAACGCTTGGTGTGGCTCGGCTGCGCCCAGTAGCGCGTGAAATAGAGGGTCTTGCCGCTCGGATCGTAGCTGCCATCAGCCGCGCCGTAGAGCGGGATGAAAACAGGGGTGGTGTCCTTGCTCGAGATCGAGAGCCGCACGAGCTCGACGCCCGGGAGGGTGCTGTTGGCGAGAGTTGCATAGATCAGCTCGCCATCCGGCGTCCAGCCGGTTGTCCGCAGGTAGCGGGAGCTCCCCCACGTTCTGCGCACCGGGAGCCCGCCGTCGATCGGCATGGTGTAGACCTCACGCGGCCCCTCGTAGGTGGCCGTAAACGCCACGGTCTTGCCGTCCGGTGAGATCACCGGATCCTCCTCCTCGCCGGGATGAGAGGTCAGCCGCACGGCCTCGCCGCCCATCGCATCGACACGCCACAGATCGCCCTCGGCGACGAAAACCACCGTGTCTCCATGAATCGCCGGCTGACGGTAGTAGCCCTCGGTATCCGGAGGTTGTGAAGCTTGCGCCCCGAGGCAGAACGTGGCACTCGCGACGAGCGCGAGGGAGAGGATAGCGACGATGTTCGAGCGAAAAGGCAGGCGCATCAGGACCTCCGGTGGACCTTGGTAACGACAAGAGCGGCCGGCTGATTGTCGCGCACCGGGCAAGCCTGGGCAACCTCAGTCCCCTTGGCGTTCGCCCCTTGACATACATAGATGTACAATGTATAACAGTTCTATGTACCGAGCTCGCCGGATGCCGATCGCTGGACGCACCCGCCCATGAACATCGGCAAGGATCTCGTCGCGGCCTCGGCCACCCCGTTGATCCTGGCCATCCTCAAGGAGGGCGAGAGCTATGGCTACGCCATCATCAAGCGCGTGGCCGAGCTGTCGGGCGGCGAGCTCCACTGGACCGACGGCATGCTGTACCCCGTGCTCCACCGCCTCGAACGCAACGGCTTTGTTTCGGCCGGCTGGGGGCGATCGGAGTCCGGGCGGCGGCGCAAGTACTACCGGCTCACGGACAGGGGCGAGGAAGAGCTGGCGAGCCAACGACGGCAGTGGCAGGTGGTGGACTCCGCGCTGCGGCAGATGCTGTTTCGTTCCTTCCAGCCGGTGCCTCAGGGAGGCTGACTCGTGTCCCAGGAAACCAACCACTCAACTTCAGGAAACCACACCTCGCTGGAGGAAGGTATCGCCGAGTGGCGCTCCTACCTCCGGCCTCGGCGGGCAATCCATTCCGTGGACGCAGACGAGCTGGAAGATCACCTTCGCGGCCAGGTCAGCGCGCTCCTCGAGGCGGGGCTCTCGGAAGACGAGGCCTTCCTCATCGCCGTGAAGCGGATTGGCGAGCTCGATGAGATCTCCCGTGAGTTCGCCCGGGAATACTCTGAGCGGCTCTGGAAGCGGCTCGTCGTCACTCCCGACGGCGAAGACAACAAGGGCAACGGCAGGGACATCCTGGTGGCGGTCGCCCTGGCGTGTGCCGCGGCAGCAGCCATCAAGGCCCCCGAGTTGCTCGGCCTGAGTATGGACTGGAACGAAGAGTTCTACGCGCGCAACCTCAGTCTCTTCGTGCTCCCGTTTCTGGCGGCCTTCTTTGCGTGGAAGCGGGCTCTCACCCCAGTGGGCCGACTGTGGCTGACAGCGCCGTTCCTGGTGGCGGCGGTGGCGATCAACCTCATGCCGTTTGCACTCGGAGGGCACACCGAGGCCCTGGCGGCTCTGCACCTGCCGATGGCGCTTTGGTTTGCCGTGGGCTACGCCTACGCCGCAGGCCGCTGGCGCGATCACGATCAGCGCATGAACTACGTACGCTTCTCCGGCGAGTGGTTCATCTACTACTCCCTCATCGCCCTCGGGGGTGGCGTGCTGATGGGACTCACCATGTTCGTCTTCGACGCCATCGGTGTGGACGCGGGGAATCTCGTCGGGTACTGGATCCTGCCTTGTGGCGCCCTCGGCGCCGTGGTCATCGCGGCATCGCTCGTCGAGGTCAAGCAGAGCGTGATCGAGAACATGGCCCCGGTGCTGACGCTGATCTTCACGCCGCTCTTCACCCTCGTACTGCTAGCGTTCCTGGGAGCCGCGGCGCTGACCGGAAGCGGCGTTGCCGGAGATCGCAATGTGCTCATCGGCTTCGACCTACTGTTGGTCGTGGTGGTGGGCCTGATCCTCTACGCCATCTCCGCCCGGGACCCACAGAGACAGCCGGGACTCTTCGACGCCCTCCAGCTCGTCCTTGTCGTGTGCGCCCTATTGGTCGATGCCATCGCGCTGTGGGCCATCGCCGCCCGTATCTCGGAGTTTGGTTTCAGCCCCAACAAGGTCGCAGCTCTGGGTGAGAACCTCATCCTGCTGCTGAACCTCGGATGGTCCGCCGTGCTCTACGGACGGTTCCTCACCCGGCGGGTGGCGTTCGCGAAGCTCGAGCGATGGCAGACGGCGTATCTCCCCGTCTACGCGCTGTGGGCGGGGGTGGTGGTGCTCGTCTTCCCGCCGCTGTTCGGGTTCCGGTAGGCACAACAAGGCCCCGGCGGTGAGCCGCCGGGGCCCCCAGACTCCTACCCAGTCCGGATCAGGCCAGGTCGAACCGATCGAGGTTCATGACCTTGTCCCAAGCAGCCACGAAGTCATGCACGAACTTCTCCTCTGAGTCGTCACACGCGTAGACCTCAGCAAGGGCTCGGAGCTGGGAGCTCGAACCGAAGACGAGGTCGACGCGGGTCCCGGTCCACTTGACCTTGCCCGTAGCACGGTCGCGTCCCTCGAACGTGCCGTCCGCAGCTTCCTTCCACTCCGTGCCCATGTCGAGCAGGTTCACGAAGAAGTCGTTGGTCAAGGTCCCGGGTCGGTCGGTGAACACGCCGTGCTTGGACTGACCGACGTTGGCGTTCAGGGCGCGCAGCCCGCCGACGAGCACCGTCATCTCGGGGGCGGTCAGCGTCAGCAGCTGCGCCCGGTCCACCAGCAGGTGCTCCACGATGGGGTCCTGACCGTGCGCGAAGTAGTTCCGGAACCCATCCGTCTTCGGCTCGAGCACGGCGAAGGAGTCGACGTCGGTCTGCTCCTGCGACGCGTCCGCGCGCCCCGGAGTAAAGGGGACCGTCACGGCGTAGCCTGCGTTCTTCGCAGCCTGCTCGACGGCGGCACAGCCGCCGAGGACGATCAGGTCCGCGAGCGAGACCTTCTTGCCGCCGGACTGGGCGTCGTTGAAGGCCTTCCGGATCCCCTCGAGAGCACCCAGCACCTTCGCCAGTTGGGCCGGCTGGTTGACCTCCCAGTCCTTCTGCGGCGCGAGGCGAATGCGCGCCCCGTTCGCCCCGCCGCGCTTGTCGGAGCCGCGGAACGTCGACGCCGACGCCCAGGCGGTCGCGACCAGCTCCGGGATCGACAGCCCTGATGCCAGGATCTGGCCCTTGAGCGCGGCAATGTCGTTGGCGTCGATCAGCTCATGGCCGACCGCGGGGACGGGGTCCTGCCAGATCAGCTGCTCCTTCGGAACCTCCGGGCCGAGGTAGCGCGAAATCGGTCCCATGTCGCGGTGGGTCAGCTTGAACCACGCCCGGGCGAAGGCGTCCGCGAACTCCTCCGGGTTGTCGCGGAAGTGCCTCGCGATCGGCTCGTAGATCGGGCCCATACGCATCGACATGTCCGCGGTGGTCATGATCGGCGGATGCTTTTTCGACGGGTCGTACGGGTCCGGCACCATGTCCTTCTCGGCAACGTCCTTCGCCTGCCACTGCCAGGCGCCCGCGGGGCTCTTCACCAGCTCCCACTCGTAGCCGAAGAGCATGTCGAAGTACCCATTGTCCCACTTTGTCGGATTTGGCGTCCAGGCGCCTTCGATCCCGCTAGTGTAGGCATCGCCGGCCTTGCCGCTGCCGAAGGTGCTCTTCCAGCCGAGGCCCTGCTCCTCGAGGCCCGCACCCTCGGGCTCCCGGCCGACGTATGGTTCCTGGGGTGAAGCACCGTGGCACTTGCCGAACGTGTGTCCGCCGGCGGTGAGCGCGACGGTCTCCTCGTCGTTCATCGCCATGCGCGCGAACGTCTCGCGGACGTCGCGCCCCGAGGCGACCGGGTCCGGCTCGCCGTTCGGCCCTTCCGGGTTGACGTAGATCAGGCCCATCTGAACGGCGCCGTATGGGTTCGCGAGCTCCCGGTCGCCGCTGTAGCGCTTGTCGCCGAGCCACTCGGTCTCGGTGCCCCAGTCGATGTCCTCCTCCGGCTCCCAAACGTCCTCGCGCCCGCCGCCGAAGCCGAATGTCTTGAAGCCCATCGACTCCAGGGCGCAGTTGCCGGCAAGGACCATCAGGTCGGCCCACGAGATCTTGCGGCCGTACTTCCGCTTGATTGGCCACAGCAGCCGCCGGGCCTTGTCGAGGTTGGCGTTGTCGGGCCAGCTGTTCAGCGGTGCGAAGCGCTGCGTGCCAGTGGATGCGCCACCACGGCCGTCGTGAATGCGGTACGTGCCGGCGCTGTGCCACGCCATGCGGATGAAGAGCCCTCCGTAGTGACCCCAATCCGCCGGCCACCAGTCCTGTGAGGTCGTCATCAGCTTGAACAGGTCCTTTTTCACGGCCTGCAGGTCGAGGCTCTTGAACTCCTTGGCATAGTCGAACCCCTCGCCCATGGGATCGCCCGCGGGCGGGTTCTGGTGGAGCACCCTCAGGTTGAGCTGATTCGGCCACCAGTCGCGGTTGGTCGTCGCCTTCTTGTGGTGTCCGCCCGTCACCGGGCACTTGCTGCTGGCATCATCTGACATGTCATTTCTCCTTATGGTTGGTTGGTCTGATCATGAGCTGCTGCTCGGTCCGTGGCGCTGTCGTCGCTCGTGCGCAGAAGGCGTGGGACGGCAGCGGTTCCAGCTTGGGCGAGGCACTCGGGGCAGCGGCCCCAATAGATCACCTCGGCCTCATCGATCTCGTAGCCCACATCGTCGACGGGGATCAGGCACGGTGCGGCGCCGACAGCGCAGTCGACGTCGACCATCCGGCCGCACGTGCGGCAGATCAGGTGATGATGGTTGTCCCCTGTCCGGTCCTCGTAGCGCGCCGGCGACCCGGCGGGCTGGATGCGCCGGATCAGACCCTTGTCGGTCAGGACGCCGAGGGCGTCATACACCGCTTGGCGGGAGATGACGCCGATCTCGGCCCGTACGACCTTGGCGACATCGTCTGCCGTACCGTGCGGTCGAGCCGACACCGCAGCCAGAACGGCCAGGCGTTGAGCCGTGACCTGGAGACCGTGTCGGCGGAGCAGATCGGCTGGGTCGTCATACATAAATACAGTATGAATCTGATTGTTGACTTTGTCAAGGATCTGCTACAGCCCAGTTCCTTTCGATGGCAGCTCACCCGCTTTGTAGTTGCTGACTGCGGAACCGACCTTGGTAACCCGGCCGACGATCTCGTGGCCGGCGACAACCGGGTAAACCATGGGCATCGACGACCTCGCCGCTCAGTCGCCCGAACAGATCGATGGCGCAGTCCCGGGCGCCGGCGTCGCTCAGTCGAGATTCAGCTTCCTCATGAGCGCCGCATAGCGCGGGTCGGCCTCGAGGCTGCGGAGCAGCGGATCGCCCTTCACCTCGTTGAAGCCGCCATCGCGCTGGGCATAGGCTCGGTCGAGCCAGGCGAACGCCGTGTCCACATCGCCGCGAAATGCGCAGACCTCGGCGATCTGGAAGGCCGCGTCGTCCTGGTCCTTCTCGATGAGCCGGCCCAGGGCCGCGTCGGACTCGCTCTCCCGGCCGAGGGCGTGGTACGCGAGAGCCTTGCCGAAGAGGCGCCAGAAGGGGTCCCTCTCCTGCTGTGCCTCCTCGAGCGCCGCCGCCGCCTGCGACCGCCCGAGCCAGACCCGCGCGAGGAACGCGTGCGCGGACGGGAACTTGGGGTTGAGCTCGAGCGCCTTGCGGAACGCAGCCTCCGCAGCGTCGAGTCGCCCGGCGTAAAGGGCGTGCATGCCGAGGTTGCTCTGGCCCGTTACGCTCAGGGGATCGAGCCGAGCGGCGCGCTCATCGAGCTGGATGGCCTCGTCGAAGCGGCCCAGTGTACCGGCCAGGGCGGCTGCCCGGCGGATGACCATGGCGTTCCCAGGCTCGAGCGTGAGCGCCTTCTCGTAGGCGGCATCCGCCCCGGACCAGTCCCAGTCGTGGGAGACGCGTATCCAGCCCAGGGCCGCCCACGCTACCGCGAGCTCGGGATCGAGCGCGATGGCCTTCTTGGCGTCCTCGCGCGCCTTCGCGTAGCCCTCCTCCACCGGGACCGCGCCGAGGTCGGCCTGGTTACTGTGCGCGTCGGCCAGGCCCACCCAGCCGAGGGCGTACCCAGGGTCGAGCTGCAAGGCCTGCTGGTAGTATGAGATCGCCTGCTCCAGGTCGCTCGGGGTTCGCCGGCTGGCGAGGTACCGCCCCTGCAGGTAGAGGTTGAACGCCTCGGCGTTGCCGCCGGGTGCGGCAGCCGGCGCTCCTCCACTTCCCATCAGCTTGACCTGCAGCGCACTGGAGACCGCGCGCGCGATGTCGTCCTGCACCGCGAAGATGTCGTCGAGCTCGCGGTCGTAGCTCTGCGACCACAGCGCGAAGCCGTCGGCGGCGTTCACGAGTTGCGCGGAAATCCGGAGGTGGCGCCCCTCCTTGCGCACGCTCCCTTCCAGGATGGTTGCCACCCCGAGCGTGCGGCCGATGACCCGCAGGTCCTTGTCGTCTCCCTTGAACTGGAACGATGAGCTCCGCGCCGCCACTCGCAGCCCCGGGACCTGGGCCAGCGTATCGAGCAGCTCCTCGGCGAGGCCGTCGGTGAAGTACTCCTGGTCCTTGGCCGCGCTCATATCATCGAAGGGCAGGACCGCGATCGAAGGGGGCGCCTTCGCGGCCGCGGCCCCGACGTGGGGATGCTCCCGCCACACCTCACGACCGACCAGGACGACAGCCGTCGCCAGCGCTAGCGCGCCGGCCGCCGCGGCCATCCTGAGCCCACTCCGCGAACGGCGGGTGCGCGCCGGGACGGCCGTCGCCGAGTCCCGCAGCAGCCGCTTGAGGTCCGCCTTGATCTCCGCCGCGCTCTGGTAGCGGAGCGCCCGGTCCTTCTCGATTGCCTTGGTGATGATCCGCTCCAGCTCGGGAGGAACGTCGGGGTTCAGGCGGACCGGCGCCACCGGCTGCCGGTGGAGGATGCTGTCCACCGTCTGAATCGAGCTCTCGCCCCTGAACGGCGGAGTCCCCGTGACCATCTCGTAGAGGACCACCCCGAAGGAGAACAGGTCGGCGCGGAGATCCACCTCCCGGCCCCACGCCTGCTCCGGGGACATGTACTCGATGGTCCCCACCGTCGTCCCGGGCACCGTGAGCTGCCCGGGCCGGGAGAGGGTCTCGCCACGCTGGGCGTCGCCGGCTCCGTAGAAGCTCGCCGGGCCGACCTTCGCGAGGCCGAAGTCCAGGAGCTTCGCCTCGCCCCGCTCGGTGACGAAGATGTTCGCCGGTTTGATGTCCCGGTGCACCATCCCGGCGGCGTGTGCGGCTTCGAGCGCATCGACGATCTCCACCGCCAGCTGGATCGCCTGTTCGGTGGGCAGCGGCCCGCCGGCGATGCCCGCCTTCAGCGTCTGCCCCCGCATCAGCTCCATCACGATGTAGGGCCTGCCGTCCTCCTCACCGATGTCGTGAATGGTGCAGATGTGGGGGTGGTTGAGCGCCGAGGCCGCCCTCGCCTCGCGCTCGAACCGCTGGAGCATCTCGTCGTCCGATCCCATCTCGTCCGGCAGGAGCTTCAAGGCTACATGCCGCCCGAGATTGGTGTCCTCGGCCTCGTAGACGAGACCCATGCCGCCGCCTCCGAGCTTCGCGAGAATACGGTAGTGCCCCAAGGTGCGACCGATCACCTACTCAATCTAACACCTCTCCTCCCGTAGGTGCCGCCTATCACCCTCTCAAAGCGGCGCTTGCGGAAGACACGACGTCCATGGGTGCCATCCTCGGCGGCGTTCGGCACAGCCACGGGCCAAGGGCCGGGGAGGGCGACTGCGCCACCACGCGGCTACCTCCTCCGCCTCACGGCGTGCGCGCCTTCGTCAGAGGGCGGGGGGCGGCCTGCATCCACCTCGCTCCTGAGGTCGGGGCGCTCGCGTGTAAAGGCGGACGGGCGGTAGCGAGTTAACTCTCGGCGAAGAGGGCGTTGAACACAGGCCAGCTCGCCGCCTCTCGTTTTCCGGCAGGCGGCACAGCTGCTCGCCGATCACAACATGCACACCCGGTCCCGGCCGGCACGCTTCGCCATGTACAGTGCTCGATCGGCCCGCTCGAGCGCCCCCCTCAGCTTCTCCTCGGGCTCGACAGCGACCACACCGAAGCTCGCCGTGACCTTCAGGGGCTCGAGGCGAGGGCCCCACTTCGCCGTCGCCAGGCTCTCCCGGAGGCGTTCGGCCACCACCGCCGTGGCGTCGCGGTCGGCGTCCCGCACCAGCACGGCGAACTCCTCGCCGCCCAGACGCCCGAACAGGTCGATGCCGCGCAGTTCCCGACGACAGATCTCCCCAACCGCTGCGAGAACGGCGTCGCCGGCGGCGTGCCCGAGGCTGTCGTTGACCGCCTTGAAGTGATCGATGTCGAATGTCAGCAGTGAGATCGCCCTCGGGTTCCGATGTCGGTCGGCAAGCGCTTCCTCGGCGGCCGCGAGGAAGGCCTGGCGGGTGCGCGCTCCGGTCAGCTGGTCGAAGGTCACCAGGTTGAGCAGCTTTCGGTTGTCCACATACAGACGTGGCACCGTCAGGTTGAAAAGGCCTGCGCCGGCGATCGTGATCATCGCCGCCTGGTAATTGAAGGCCTGCTCCGTCAAGCCGAGCGACCGTGTCAGGGCCACCACCGCCGTCGCCAGGACAGCCACGGCAATGACGGTGCGAAGCCCTCCTTCGGTGTGGGCAATCCACATCAGCGGCACGATGACGACGTACACCAACAGGGCCGCCGGGACGCCGAACTCGCCGACGGCGGCGAGCTCACCGACGCAAAGAACGACCGTGAGTGTGACGGCGAGCTTCACCACGAAGCCGCCAGCCGGCGTGCCTGACGGCCCCAGGCGCTTGAGGCTCGCGGACCAGCCGGAGGACGGCAGCCCCAGGGCGTTGGTAGCCCGGTCGATGAGAACCAGGAATGCGGGAGCCAGGGTGACGACCGCGACCAGGTCGCCGATCCACCACGGAATCAGATCCGCGGTAAACCCGCCCTCCGCCGCGCCCGACAGGACCATGCTGCCGATGCCCGCAACCGCCGCCAGCAGGGCGGACCCGGAGGAGATGGTGAGAAACCCGACCACCGACAGTGGCGTCCCGAACCGCTCCCCTTTGTCCAGGCGGTCGAAGAGCCCGGCGCCCAGCCAGTACGCCAGGCAGTGTGCGACGCAGAAGGCGAGGCCTGTGACCAGAACCGCGAGCAAGCCACGCTGATCCCCGTGCAGGGAGGCCCACTCGAAGTTGGTGACCAGAACGCCGGTCGTGACGGCGGGGAGCGCAAACCGGCCCTCGGCCAGGAACAGGGCGAACGTCATCGCGGCCGGCGGAAACCACAGGCTGGAGAAGGCCGACAGCTCGAGGATGCGGCCGAGCTGCCAGGTCCCAATCCAGCACAGGGCGAGACCGGCCTGGAGAACCCAATACCGCTGAGATCGCACGCGATCGAACATTGCATTTCCCGCAGCGGGCGCCGTGGAAGCAGACCCGATCCCTGAGGTTAGCACGCATCGGAAACCTGGATCGGCTCCCTCAAAGCGGTGGCGGGTCGTGCGAGGATGGCGAGCTCGTACCTCCCTCGATTGAGCCTCCCGCCCACTTGAACCCCTCGATCACGCACGGCCCCGTCAGCGGTCGCAGGTAGGGGTAGGTGTAGAACCGCCTGGCAATCGATAAGGCTCATCAGGTACCGCGTGACCCGAACCGACATCGGTGCACGGTGAATGCCGGCCTCCACGTCCTCCAAGAAATCCTCGTGCATCAGGGTGCCATTGACCTGCCGCAGGTTCCGTACCGACAAGATGGTCGAAGGTGGACCGCAGCTCTGCAGGCTCTCCGACCAGGCCGGAAACAAAAACCCCCTCCCGAAGGAGGGGGTTGTACCGGCGTGCTGAGAGTCCTACCAGCCGCTACCTGCGTTATCCCGGTCACGGTTCTTGGACTGGGCAACGTCGACCTTGATGGTACGTCCATCCAGCTCGGTCTGGTTGAGGGCTGCAATGGCCTTATCGGCCGACTCGTCGTCGGCAAAGGTCACGAAACCGAAACCGCGCGAGCGGCCGGAATCGCGATCGGCGATGACTGTTGCTTCGGTGACCTCACCGTGGGGCGCGAACGCCTCACGCAGGCCTTGGTCATCAGTGTTCCAACTCAGGCTTCCAACAAACAGCTTCTTCGACATCTCGTCTCTCTCGTTTCCTGGGGGCTCCGGCTTTGCCGGCGGTCCCCTGTTTCCTCATTGTGGCGGGCCTGCTGCCCGCCGAATCGCCGGCCGACCACGGTGGTCGGCCTGATACGTCTCTGATCTCAACTCAAGCTCGGGCTCCACGCTTCGAGCGCGACTGTCCGGACCCTGATCGTCTTGAGCTCTCGCTCGCTGCCCGGTCTGCGCCTCGCCGCCGGTGCCTTCGAGGGGCATCCGGCTGCGTGCCCCGGTTCACCTGCCCGACTCGGCGGTCAGCTCTGTCGACCGTCTCCCGGCCCAAGCTAGGTTGCAGACGGAGCTCGAAGCCGTCGATCTTTCGGCGCTCGATCCGCCGCCCGACCGTTTGCTCAATGGCCCTCATCTCGCCCTCCTCAGCCGGCGACACGAAGGTCAGGGCGTCGCCCGTGGCGCCGGCGCGGGCCGTCCGTCCCACGCGGTGGACGTAGTCGTCGGGCTGCCCCGGGACGTCGAAGTTGATCACGTGCGGCAAGGCTTCGACGTCGATGCCGCGGGAGGCCACGTCGGTTGCCACCAGAACCCGGATGCGGCCGGCCTTGAACGCCGCCAAGGCGGATTCGCGCTGCGGCTGGGAGCGGTTGCCGTGGATGCGGTCACAGGGAATGCCCTCTCGGTCAAGGTACTTGGCCAGGCGGTTGGCACGGTGCTTGGTGCGGGTGAAGACGAGCGCAGTCTGCACCTCACGGTGCAGCATCTCGAGCAGCAGGCCCTTCTTGAGCTCCTCGGGAACTGACATGACCGCCTGGCGGATGCCGGTCGCTGGCGCCGTCCGACGCTCGATGTCGAGCCGGATGGGCTGGGTGAGCAGGTCACGGCTGAGAGCCACGATCGGGCGCGGCAAGGTGGCCGAAAAGAGCATGGTCTGCCGGCGTTCGGGAAGCTTGGCAAGGATCCGACGGATATCGGGCAGAAAGCCCATGTCGAGCATGCGGTCGGCCTCGTCCAGCACCAGCACCTCGAGCTGATCAATGCGGAACCACGGCTGCTGCATGTGGTCGAGCAGGCGGCCTGGGGTCGCCACCACGACGTTGACTCCCGAACGTAGAGCCCTCACCTGTGCCGCCGGCTTGACGCCGCCGAACACTGTTGCCGAAGTGATCCGGCCATGCCGGCCCAACGCCACGAAGTGCTCGTGCACCTGGGCGGCGAGCTCTCGCGTCGGGGTGAGAACGAGAGCGCGGGTTCCTGTTCTGCCTGCCGACCTCGTCAGGCGCTGCAGGATCGGCAGGACAAAGGCTGCGGTCTTGCCGCTTCCGGTCATCGCGGACGCGAGAATGTCGCGACCGGCGAGGGCCGGCGGCAGGGCAGCGGTCTGAATGGGAGTGGGCTTTTCGAAGCCCATATCGGAGATCCCGCGCACCAGGGCGGGATCGAGTTGAAGGTCATTGAATCTCAAGGGGCAATGGCTCTTTCTGCACGCGCACGACTGACTATCGCAGGTGCGCTGCGTGTCATTTCCGGCTGGGTTGTGAACGGGAGAATCGCCGGGGGGACTGCCGTTCGGGTCATCGAAGGACCCTGCAAGTTTCAAACCGGCCGCTGCAGTGACACCGTTTGTCCACTCGCAGCCGATCAGACATCATCCCACAACAACCGGCAAATAGCAAGTAATTCCCACAAGGGAGTTTGGAAGCATCGTGCATGTCCTGTCAGGACATGATGGAAGGCGGAGCTGGTTCTCAAGGTCGAGACCGACGACGATGCCCCGCCGATCGAGGTAGGTCAGGGCGAGGTTCGGCGCACCCGAGCCGAGCACGGCGACCGGCCCATCGCACTCTGTCCCGCACCGATCCAGTGATGTGGCGGCCTCCTCGAGCCACACGACCTGGCCGCGCCACCAGGGGGTGATACGCTCTTGGACCCAATCCCTGGCCGGACCCCCCTCGACCGCTCCCACGGCCACGATCGCCGCCAGCATTACACCGGTGGCAACGTGGCTCCGGAGGGATCCCCTCAGCCTGTGGAGCTGCAGGGCGAGCTGGACGCTGAGGAGTCCCGCCAGCGGATCAAAGAGGTCGATGGCCTAGTCGTCGTGCCAGACGAAACCGAAGAGGGCGAGTGGCCCCAGGGCGGAGAGCAGGAGCGTGAGGATCCGGTAGATGTCGACGAGGTGGGACCGCCCGAACATCCGGGCCCCGACCGCGGCCAGGTAGGGCGTGAGCGGGAGCTCGGCGTTGACCCGCCTCTCCACCGGCAACAGGCTCGGCACCCGGGGGTCGAGGATGTTCCAGCTGTCGTCCTCCAGGTACTGCTGGGCGATCGCGAGACAGTCCCCCTGCTTCCACGAGTGAAAGCCAAATGGCATGTCGTGAGCCATCGGCACAAAGATCGGCCCCCAAAGGGCGGCCATCACCAACACCGCCACCAGCCAAGGGAGCCAACCGAGCTTCCGCACTACAGCGCCTACGATACTGGGAGCACACCAGGAAGGGAAGCGGCGCGGCGGAGCCCGAGCTCCCCCTGGTAGGATGAGCCCGAGACAAGGGGCAGCAAGGAGACCCGATGAGCTGTCGAGTCCGAAAGGTCCCGCCGCCAACTCCTCGCGGGACACGAGCGGCGGCGCAACCGGTCGTCATCGTCAGCGGCCTGCCACGATCCGGCACCTCGATGGCCATGAAGATGCTCCACGCCGGGGGCATGGAGGTTCTGACCGACGGCGTCCGACGCGCCGACGAGGACAACCCCGAAGGGTACTTCGAGCTGGAGCGCACCAAGGAGCTGGCCGAGGCCGGCGACCTCCGCTGGCTCCACGGCGCCCGCGGCAAGGCCGTGAAGGTCATCTCCTACCTCCTTCCGTACCTTCCGGACGACCTCGACTACCGGGTCGTATTCATGACCCGTGACCTCGAGGAAATCCTGGCCTCCCAGGCGCGCATGCTCGAGCGGCGCGGGGAGCCTCCCGGGGCTTCCCCCCTGGAGATGAGGCGGGGGTACGTGGATCACCTCGTCAAGATCCGGACCATCCTGAGTCTCCGTGCCTGCTTCGCTATCCTCGAGATCGACTACCGCCAGGCCATCCATGAACCTGAGCGGGTCGCCGAGCGTCTGCGGGAGTTCGTCGACCTCCCTCTCGACACCGACCGCATGGCCCGCGCCGTCAACCCGAGCTTGTACCGGAACCGTGGAGACGCCGAGAGCAGCGCGGGATCGTCGGATCAATAGCCGTCGCGGCCCTTCCTCCGCCACAATAGCCACCGCTCGATAGCCTCCCCTCCTGCGCCATCTGCCGGCGCGACTCGGAACCGCAATCCCTACACTCCACCATACCGACCGAGCGGGTCCCGACAGAGGTCGAGAATCGGCACGCGATTCGGCCGCAATGGATCGCCCTCAGCCCGCTGCTATAATCCGTGACGCTCATGTCATGATACCCGAGCTCGGAGCAATCTTCGTGAAGGACGCTGGCCGGCGACCAAGAGGGCACAGTTTCATTCTCCTCGTCATCATCGTGGCGGCCACTGCGGTTGTCTCGGTGATCGGGTCCCTGCAGATCCGGAATACGGCTCTGTCGTTCGACGGGGGGATGAACGCCCAGGTCGCGCTGAGTCTTGTCGAGGACGGGCGGTACGCAGCTCGCTACCGAGGCCTCCATGACTTCGACCATCGTGTTCAGACCGGGCCGACCCTGATTCTCCCAGTGGCCGTCGTCTACAAGGTTCTCGGTGCCGGCGAAACCGTTCTCCAGCTCCCGAGCCTGGCCTATCTCATGCTCCTCTTCGTGTTCGCCACTTTCTACGCGGGACGCCACGCGGGACCAACCGCGGCCGTTCTGACGGCGATCCTGATCCTGCAAACGCCCCGGCTCTTCGACTTCGGTCTCCGCCTGTACGGGGAGGTGCCGGCGCTTGTCTTCTTCTTGGCCGCTCTTCTCCTGCTGGACTGCATGACCTCCCGACCCGGAAGATCCATCGCGATGGCAGCCGGCGCCGCTTTCGGGCTGTCGGTCCTCACCAAGATCATGATGTTGATCTCGGTCGCCGGGCTGGGAATGGCCTTCGTGGTCGACCGCTGGCTTCTCCGACGGACATCAGTTCGGAGCTGGGGCTCGATACTGGCGGGCTTCGTCCTCGTTCACCTTCCGTTCGAGGCGTACAAGCTGGCAACCCTCGGCCCGCGGGTCTACTGGGAGTGGTGGTCGACGATGGCGCGGCGGACGTTCGCCCAGGGAACCTCGTACGGGATGCCGATTACCCTGCACGGGGCCCACAAGCTGGAAGGTCATCTCGAGATTCTGGTCCGCAAGTCGCGTCTTCCCGAGCTCTCTCTTGTCGTGTTCTTGGTGACCTCGACATTGCTGGTCGCCGCTCTTCTGGCGCGTCGGTGGAAGGAGTCGCGCAGCGAGAAGGCGGTCCCCTTCTCGATCTTGGTGTTGGCGTCGGCCGCGGCCCTCAACCTTCTCTGGTGGCTCACCCTTTCACCGACAAGCCATACGTGGCTTCGCCGTGCCTTCCCCGGCCTGATCCTCCAGGAGATCGTGGCGGCCGCGGCTCTCACCTGGGGTATCGCGGTCCTTCTACGGCGTCCAAGCGCCACGGAGCGATCTCCGACCCACCTCCCCCGCTCACTGTGGCCGGTCGCGGTTCTGACGGCTGTCCTCGTGCTTGGAGCGGGAAGCCTTCTGTGGCACGGCCTCCCTCAGTTGCGACTTCGCCGACACCCGACCGCCGAGCGCGTGGGCACCGACGCCATGGCAGATACGATCCGCCATCTCAACCGCGATGTCGTTCTCTACGCCCGCGGTTGGTACCAGGCGCCGGTACTGGCCGCGCTCACGGGGAGGGTGTTGAAGGACTTCAACCAGTTCCCCCTGTCGTCGTACGGCAGGCCCCTCTCCTACACCTTCTTCGTCGTCGACGCGGCCCTTTATCGGAACGAGCCCGAGCAGGTGGAAGAGGTCCTCGAGCGCAGCCGCAGCTCGCTGGTTCGCAGGGTCGGGGAGTTCTTCTTGTACCGCCTCGACGAGGTACTACCCTACCGACCGATCCCGGCCCCCCGGGATGCCAGAGAGCTCCTCAGCGTATTCAAACCGGAGCTCGACGAGTACCGGTTCGCTTCCGGAATCGGGGACAACCCGGAGTGGAAGGCGGTCTCGCGTGCGGTCTGCGGCGTCCTCCTGAAGCCGGAGAATCTCCGATGCCTGCACGTCTGCGTGTGGGTCCCACCGGACATGGGACCGCGGCCCCACTTCGAGGTCCGCGTGGACGGAACGCCGGTTGCCGCTGTGAGCCTCCGGGGTGTGGAACGCTGGGACGAGGTGATCGACTTGCCGGACGGCGTCCCCGAGCGGAGGGAGTCGGCCCTGGTCGAGCTCTGGATGAGACGCGACGGTGAACAGCGGCGGTTCGTCTTGCGGCCGTCCACTGGGAAGTTCGTCGTCGAGGAGGTGGGGTTCGTGGCTTGCGAGGCTCGACGGGCATCCGAGGTCTCGCGCGGGAAAATCGGTCTTCCGGTCGCGATCGTAGGGGCCCCTTGAGAGTCCTCAGCGTCGCCACCACCCACCCCCGCTTTCCCGGTGATGGCGAGCCCGCGTACGTACTCGAGGTCAACCGCGGCCTGGCTGCTCTCGGTCACCAAGTTACAGCCCTTCTGCCTCACGCACCCGGCGCGCGCCTCGCTGAGACAATGGACGGCATTGAGATCCGCCGTTTCAGGTACTTCCTTCCGCCCTCGCTGCAGAAGCTCTGCTACAACGGCGGCATCCTCCCGAATCTGCATCGCAGCTGGACGGCACGGGTCAACCTGCCGTTCTTCCTTGCGACACAGGCAGCCGCGGTGGCACGGGAGGTCCGTCGCTCCTCGCCGGACCTCGTGCACTGCCACTGGCTCATCAGCAGCGGGCTCATGGGAGCCCTCGCGGCGGGCGTCCGAAACCGTCCGCTCGTCGTCAGCGCGCACGGCAGCGACGTCTACCTCCAGAACCTGCTCTTTCAGACCGCCAACCGGTTCGTCCTCGAGCGCTCACAGGTCTGCACGGTCAACAGCCGGGGCACCCGCGCCCGCGTCCACAGCATCGATCCCGGCGCTCGAACCGAGATCGTGCCCATGGGTGTTCACCCTTCCCGCTACGGTCCACACCTGGCCTCTCCCGAGGCGCGGCGCAACATGGGAGCAGGCCGACCGCAGATCCTCTTCATCGGGCGGTTCTCCCGCCACAAGGGGATCGGCCACCTGGTCAGGGCCATGCCGGAGATCGTGCGCGCTCACCCGTCCGCTCGACTCGCCCTGATCGGGTTCGGTCCCGAGGAAGTGACCATCCGTCGCACCGTGGCCAGTGCAGGGGTCGAGGATCGGGTCCGCCTGGTAGGCCGAATCCCCCACTCCGAGGTGCCCGCGTACCTCGCCTCTGCCGACCTCGCCGTTCTGCCGTCCGAGACGGTTGAGGGGCTGGGCGTGGTACTGTTGGAGGCCCTGGCCAGTGGCACGCCGGTCGTTGGATCGCGGGTCGGTGGAATCCCCGACGTCATCCGCGACGGCGTCACGGGTCTGCTGTGCAGGCCCGGGGACCAGGAGGACCTGGCAGCGAAGTGCATCGACCTGCTCGAGGACGAGGAGCTGCGCCGACGCACGACCGAGGCCGGACGACAACTGGTGACCGAGGTCTTCAGCTGGGAACGGATCGCCCTCAGGTTCGACGAGATCTTCCGCCAACTTCTGGAGACTGGGGCCTCCCCGGACCCTCCTCACGATCCTCCGGGACGCGCGCCATGAAGGTCCTTCACCTCACCGACGACCTGCAGGGGATGAGCGGGGTCAGAAGCTACCTCATCCAGCTGCGCGAGCACCTGCGGCCCCGCGGCATCGAGTGCGAGCTTTCCACCCAGGAGCCCGGCGGCCGCCTCGCCGGCGTTCTCTCCAGGTGGTTTAGTCTCCGCCACCGGAGGACGCTGGCCGACCGCATCCACACAGATCGGCCGGACATCGTGCACGCCCACAACCTCTGGATGCGGCTCTCCCCGGCGCCCCTTCTCACAGCCCGCCGCGCCGGCATCCCGGTCGTCATGACGGTTCACGACTACCACCTGGTCTGTCCGCGCAAGTGGATGATCACCGCGGCCGATCTCCCGTGCGAGACCGGCTTCGGTCCGCGCTGCCTGGTCTCGAACTGCCGCGGCAGGCCCGAGGGTTGGGCCTCCCTCCCGTACAACGACCTCCGATGGCTCAAGATAGGAGGGCACCGCCGGATGTTGAGCGCATGGGTCGACCTCTTCATCTCACCTTCCGAGCACCTCGCGTCCTGGCTCGCCAGCAACATGGACGTCAACGACCTGGTCACCGTACCCAACTTCACAGCCGCACCCGAGCAACCGCCTGGGCCACCGCTAGGGGCGCCGCCGTCGATCCTGTTCGCCGGACGTCTGAGCCGGGAGAAGGGCGTCCACGTACTCCTGGAGGCCATGCCGACAGTCCTTCGGGAGCACTCCGACGCGCTGCTGACTGTGGCCGGCGACGGACCGCGCCGACGGGACCTCGAGCAGATGGCACGGAGCTTGGGGCTCGAGGACCGGGTGCGGTTTCTCGGCCGGTGTTCCGGCGACCGGCTTCAAGACCTGTACGGGGAGACGAACCTCGTCGTCCTGCCATCTTTGTGGATGGAGAACTGCCCCGTCGCCGTGCTGGAGGCGATGGCCCACGGCCGGCCGGTAGTGGCTACCCGGATCGGCGGACTCCCCGAGCTCGTGCAGGACAGAGTCAGCGGGGCCCTCTTCGAACGGGGAAACGCCGCGGACCTCGCGGCCAAGATCCTGGCGCTTTTCTCAGACCCCAACCTCGTGCAGGCCGCCGGCGAGCAGGCACTTCTCTTGCACCGGACTCGGTTTACGCCCGAGATTCACATCCGGCGCCTGGAAGAGATCTATGAGTCGCTGCTCACAAAGAGGAAGTCGCGGTGAACCTCTGTCGCCTGGCGAACTCCGTGTTCTGTGCGCCACCCATCTCGTGGCTCCTACCGGCGCCGATGATTTGGGACCGGCAGGACCCGTTGCGGTTTCTTCGCAATCGCCTCCGCGGAGGAATCCAGTTCCTGGAGGGGCTCGTCACCTTCCCGCCCTACCTCGGACCGTGGGGCGCCCACCTCTAGAAGCACGTACGGATACCCTGGGCCCACCTCATCTGCCCCGAGAGACAACTCCCAGATCTGTGGCGAGAGATCCATCAACGGGAGGTCTCCCGGGGTCGGTTCCGGACAAGCGCAGCTCGGGCGCGTTGTATTATGGAAGCCGAGACAATCCCCGAGCTGTGGAGTCTGAACAGAATGACGATACGCCGATTCCTGGAAATGTTGCCCGCCGCGTCCCTCAAACCGGTCTCCGTGCGCCTGCACACGCCGGGAGGCCTCGCTGCGCCCCTGGTCCGGCTCCCATCGATCCCCGAGCACGTGGTAACCCGGTTGAGCGTCCTCTTCGAGCGGTCATGCTGATCCTCTGGCCGATCCGCCAACTCGAGCTCGAGCACAGCCAGTACCCGGGAATCATGGTGATCTCCGCCTCGCTGAAGGAGCGCGGGTTCCGGAGCGAGGTCGTTGCCGCCGATCTGGCCAGCGTCTGTGCACGGCTCAAGGACGAGAAAGACGCCATCGTCGGCTTCAGTAGCACGACGGCCTTCGCCTCGCACTACCTCGAGCTCGCCCGCCGCGTCAAGCAGCGGTTCCCTGGGGTCCTGACGGCCTTCGGCGGGGCCCACCCGACCTACTTTCCGGAGGTCATCCAGGAGGAGGGGGTCGACGTCGTCTGCGTGGGCGAGGGCGAGTACGCGATGACCGAGCTGGTCGAGACCAGGAGCCGCGGCGACGACCACACTTCGATCCGGAACCTCTGGGTCAAGCAGAACGGGACCATCCACAAGAACCCCCTCCGCCCGCTAGTGGAAGACCTCGACACGCTGCCGATCCCGGATCATCAGGTCTTCATGCGTGCGGCGCGCAAACCGCCGATTCACGCCATCGTGATGACCGGCCGCGGCTGCCCGTACTCGTGCACCTACTGCTACAACCACGCCTACCACAAGCTGTACGCCGGCCTGGGAAAGGTGGTCCGGCGCCGCAGCGTCGACCATGTCATGCGCGAGCTGAGACTGCTCAAAAAAGAGGGTTGCCGGTTCATCCGCTTCATGGATGACGTCTTCACGGTCTCTCCCGAGTGGATCCACGAGTTCTCGCAACGGTACCGAGCGGAGATCGGCCTCCCGTTCTCCTGCCTCGTCCGCGCGAACATGGTCAGCGACGACATGGTGAAGTGGCTCAAGGAGGCGGGCTGCCACCGGATCATGATGGGGATCGAGGCCGGGAATGACCGCCTTCGCAACGAGGTCTTCAAGCGCCGGATGACCCGCGAGCACATCCTGAATGCGGCCAGGATGATCCGCGGCGCCGGCGTCAAGCTGGTCACTGCCAACATCCTGGCCGTCCCGGGCGGCTCCCTGGCGGCGGACTGGGAGACCGTCGACCTCAACCTCGAGGCACGGCCGAACTACGGCTCCGCCTCGCTCCTCCAGGCTCTTCCCGGCACCGAGATCCACGAGATCGCCGAGCAGCTCAGCCTGTTGCAGGAGGACAACCTGGAGCAGCTCTCGACCGGCGGCTTCGGGTTCTCGACCGCCCTCCGCCACCCTGACCAGGCCGAGGCCAAGCAGGTCGAGAACCTGCACAAGTTCTTCCCGTTGCTGATCTGGTTCCCGTGGCTGAAGCCGCTGGTCCGGCTCCTGATCAAGCTGCCTCCGAACCGCCTCTACGAGGCCATGTACATGGCCTCGGTCAACTTTGGCACGCACCTGATCGCCATTCCGCCGCGGGTCGGGCTGCCGATGCTGGTCAAGAAGTTCACAGGAAAGCTCCTTCCCCGGAGACGGAATCGGCCCGCGACGGACGCTGCCGAGGCATGACCGGCCGCCGCAACATCCCTGGGATGCTCTCCCTGGTCATGGAGGCCCTTGGCGTGTACCTCCGGCACGCCGTCGTGGAACCCCTCCGCAGCGCTCCCTCGCTTCCCCGGGCCATGCACTACCTGTCGACGCACCGCTGCAACGCCCGCTGCGTCATGTGCGGGATCTGGAAGGAGGGCAACACGGCCGGGGAGGACCTGAGCCCCGCCGAGCTCGCACGAATCCTCGCCGATCCCCTCTTCTCGCGCATGGAGTACGTGGGCGTCAGCGGCGGCGAGCCGTTTCTCCGCAAGGACCTGGATCTCCTCCTCGAGGCGTTTCTCGGGGAGTGCCCGCGGCTCAAGCGCCTCAGCCTGACAACCAACGGGCTCATCCCCCAGCGGATGGAGGCCGTGCTGGCCGAGCTTGCCGACAACGCAAACGCGGCGGGTGTCCTCTTCGACGTCTCCGTATCCGTCCACGGAATCGGCGACACGCTGGGGCAGGTCTACGGTGTCCCCCACGCTTTCGAGAAGATGGAGCGTGGCGTCCGGCTGCTGCAGGATCTGCGGGAGCAGGGCCGCCTCACCTTCTCCTTCAACTGTGTCCTGCTGGCGGAAAACCTCGAGAACGTCCGCGACCTCACTCGGTGGGCCGGCGAACGCAGCATTCCGGTGAGCTTCGTCGTCGGAGAACAGCGCGACAGGTTTCGAACCGGCGGCCTGGAAGGCGCGTTCATCGGTGCCGAGCGTCAACACGAGCTGCTCTCCTTCCTGCGCTCGGTCGCCGACGACCCGGCCCAGGGCGCCCCGTCGGCGGTGAAGTACCGCGAGTTGGCCGACGTCCTCGAAGGCCGGAAGACGCGCCGCCTCTCCTGCTACTACGCCATGGGCGGACTGCTCCTCGGGCACGACGGCACCCTCTACTACTGCCCGCACAGCAGGGCGGTCGGCAACTGCCGTGACCGCGCACCAAACTCCATCTACTACGATCCCGAGAATCTGGAGTACAGGCGTCGCGAGCTGCGGCAGAAGAAGTGTCTCGTGTGCCCTCCGTACACCCGCACCCGTTGGGAGATCGAGAAGGACCTCCCGAAAATGCTCTCCGCAATAGTGCTCCGGCGGCTGCAAAGGAAGGAACCCCGTCTCGGATCGTGACCCACGTCCTGATCACCAACGCCTACAGCACCCGCAACCGGGGCGACGCAGCCATCATCCTGGGCATGCTGGAGAGCCTTCGCCGCACGGCCCAGCTCGGCGGCGCCGAGGTGGTTATCTCCTCGGCCGATCATCCCGCTGACCAGGGGGGTTACCCGGTGCAGGTCATCCCCTCCTTCCACTCCCTCATGAGCGCCACCCGCGGCGGCGGCAGGCTGCAGTGCCTGTACTTCCTCGTCGTCCTGCTGCCCGCAAGCCTTGTCTGGGCCCTGCTCCAACGCTGCTGTCACCTGCAGCTACCCGCGCCGTCCGGGTTCCGAACACTGATGCGCGCCTATGCAGCCGCCGATCTCGTCATCGCAGCCGGCGGCGGCTACCTCTACACCACTTCCAGGGTCAACGGCAATGTCATGCTCCTCATTCACCTTCACAGCTTCATGATGGGCCGCGTCCTCGGCAAGCCGGTGTACCTGTACGCCCAGTCGATAGGGCCTTTCGCGGCACGGTACCAGGAGCGGCTCGTGCGCGCCGCGCTGCGCGGCGTCCGGCTCGTCGAGGCCAGGGAACGCTGGACCGCGGAGCTACTGGCCCGGTGGGGCCTCGCGGCGCCGGTTCGCGAGGCCGCGGACGCGGCCTTCCTGCTCGGCGCGGACGCCCCTCGCATCGGTTTGCGGCGTGCGGAAGGAACCCTCCTCGTCGGTATGACCGTGCGCCGCTGGTACCGGGAAGACGATCGCCAGCAGGCATACGAACGAGCCATGGCCACGTTCATCGGCCAGCTCGTGGAGGAGCATCACGCGAAGATCGTTCTCCTCCCACAGGTCACGGTCCCCTCCAAGCACGATGACGACCGCCTGGTCGCCCGCAGGGTTCTCGACCTCGCAGGACACCCGGAGGCGGCCCGGCTTCTGGACGACGATCTCGCGGCCAATGAAATCAAGTGGGTCTGCGGCCGAATGGACCTCTTCGTGGGGACCCGCATGCACTCGAACATCTTCGCCCTCTCGATGGGGGTGCCCGTGATCGCCATCGCCTACCAGCCCAAGACGGTCGGTATCCTGGAGCAGCTTGGGCTGGAGGAGTTCGCCATCTCTATCGATGACCTGACCGCCGGCCGGCTGGCGGCTCTCTTCGGCCGCCTGCGCCGGGAGGAGACCATGGTTCGCGAGACACTTAGACGGTCGCTCCCTGCCGTCTGCGAGGCGGCGGAACGCGCCGGCCGGCTGATCGCCGAAGACTACGCGGCGTCACGTCCGGCCGGCGCCGCGGCGACGTCCTCATGACGGCTGCCCCCCGGGACGAGTCCGTCCGGGTCAGCATCGTCGTCGCCGCGTACAACGACCGCGACCGCTTGCACGAGTGCCTGCTCTCCCTCTCCCGCCAGCAGCACGCAGGCGGGGCCGCGCAGATCATCGTCGTCGACGACGGCAGCACAGACGGGACAGCAGAGATGGTTCGGAGGGACCACCCAGGCGTCCTCCTCGTGGAAGGGGACAACCGGGGAGCAGAGGTCGCCCGAAACCGGGGCGTGGATGCAGCCGGCGGCGAGATCATCGCCTTCATCGACTCGGACTGCACGGCCGAGCCCGGCTGGCTGCAGCGGATCGTCGACAGTCTGCGGGCGAATCCTCTGCTCGTCATCGGGGGCAGGATCGTCCACCGCGGGACGTTCTGGCAGCGGCTGATCGGTATTGCCGACTTTGGCGAGTACCAGGGGCCGACGGCGCGCGAGGTCCGAACCCTACCCACGTGCAGCATGGGCGTGTGGAAAGAGCTGTTCACTCAGGTTCGCTTCGACCCCCGTCTGCGACCCAACGCCGACACCCTGCTCTGCGAGGGGCTACGGCGGCTGGGTGCCACCCTCCGCTATGAGCCGGACATCGTTGTCCGGCACAACCCCACGGCGGGCGCCGCCGAACTCCTCGTCCGGGCCCGGCGCTACGGCAGGAGCTTTGTCGAGGCCAGGCGGCTGGATCCCAGCCTCCGTTGGTCCGCCTTCGTGAGGGCCGGCGCACCGGGCGTCATCGCGGCCACCCTCGGCCGGGCGCTCCTCGATGGCGCGCGCCTCCTACGCCACCGGAAGGCGGCGGGTTTCAGCTGCTGGGAGGTGCCGCCGGCCGCCGCCTGCCTTCTCCTACGCCGAATCGCCTCCCTACCCGAGGCCGTCAGGGCCTGTCGTAAGCACTGATCTCCCGACCGGCAGAGACGTCAGATCGGGGATTCCGGCAGCAGGGAAATGACCGAGCGCAGCTTGTGTGCCGGGCTCGTTCGCAGGCTATCCACGACCTCTACATCGATCCGCACCCCGTCGCCCATGAGGTTATACAGAGCCCGGCGGATCCCCTCCACATCGGCACCGTCGCGGCCGGCTCCGACCGTCGTCCGTACCACGATCCGGTCAAGCGTCTCCTGCACGACCTGCCACCTGCCCACTCCCATGGCGTGGTCGAGGACGAGGAAGAAGGGATGGGGTGTCAGCCGCCGCCCGGACGGCAGTAGCACGTAGTCGCCCGCCCTGCCGCACACCGAGTCGATCAGGGGAAAGCCGCGGCCGCACACCGGGGACCTGGCGGAGACCCGCACCACGTCTCCCTGGTCGTAACGGATCAGGGGCATCGTGAAGTTGCTGAGGTTGGTCACCACGACCTCGGCGTCCTCGCCCGGCCGGGCGGGCCGACCGTCCTTGAGAAGCTCGACGACGACGGTATCGGTGCAGAGGTGGTACCCCTCGCAGTCGGGGCATTCCCAGGCGATCACGGAGCCGGCCTCCTCCGAGGCGTAGATGTCGACTACGCTGGCCCCGAGAGCGCTTGCCAGCAGGCTCCGTCCCACCTCGTCGAGCACACCAGAGGTGCTCGCCACCAGCGGGACCCTAAGGTCGTCCACGCCACTCCGATGCACCGCTTCGGCCAGCAGCTTGAGGGTCAGGGAGTAGCCGTGAATGAGGTGCGGCCGCCACGCGCGGATGGCCTCGATCCAGCGCGCCGGCTCGTCGAGCGAGAACAGCATCTGGCGCTGGAAGACCCCGAGGTTCTCGTACCAGGAACGGATTTTGAGAGTCTCAGGACGTGCCTGGAAGTAGGTCAGCCGATGCCACGGGCGCAGCCCCCACGCCAGGTAGACGCGGAAGAATGAGGGGTTGAATACCGCACGGTCGGAGCGAGAGGAGAGGATCTCGAGGGGAACCCCGGTCGAGCCGCTGGTCCTCGTCCTGATGCAGCGCGACAGATCCGTGCCGCGAGCCACCAGGTCTTCCTCGGCCAGCGGCTGGATGTCCTCCCGGCGGACGAGGGGGAGCCTGCGAAGGTCGTCCAACGAGGAAACCTCCGGGGTTCCGATCCCTGCGCCGGCGTACAGGCGCCGGTACAACGGGACCTCCGAAGCGGCGTGATGCACGAGGTTCCGGAGACGCCGAAGCTGCAGCTTCTCGAGCTCCTGCCGGGGCCACCACTGGCGCGCAGCCAGCGCCCGCAGCTCCCAGACGCCGTTCATCGGACTCATTGCGGCGCACCCACCGGCCGCCGGACACGGCATGCCGTTCGCAAAGGGGAATCAGACTGTACTCTCACCGACATCCCCGACAGGGTAGCAGCCTGCCGTGTGCTCGTCATCAGTCCGAGGCAACGCGCCCGCCAGAGGAGCGTCACGCCACCGCAAGACCTTTGACCGCGCGGGAGGCTTTGCTATCATCTCTCCTCATAGGAGCTACGATGTTCAGTGAATTATTGCCAGGAATCCTGGAGCGGGCTGACGCCATCGGCGGGGAGCCGCCCCTCTCCAGGACGGGAACAGCGGAGCTGGCCGACAAGGCCGCCGCAGGCGAGAGCCTCGCCGACGACGAGATCTTCTCACTGGTCAACGGCCTGTCGGAGCCGGAAAACGCCGAAGTGGTCTTGGATCGCGCTCGGGCACAGCGCCGGCCCAACGACGACCAGGTTCTGCTTCTTCCTCCGCTCTACTTCTCCAGCATCTGCGAGAACACCTGTGCGTACTGCGACTTCTCGCTGGGCGGCGGGACCCGCTTGTCGACGAGCGGCTTCCAGAGGGAGATCGATGTCCTCATGGAGCTGGGCTACCGGAGCATCGAGCTTGTGAGCAGCCAGGATCCGGACCTGTATGTGCATTGCGAGTCGTTCGACCTCGACGACCAGCGCTTCGATCTCAAGGGCGCGGCAAATTACTTCGAGATCCTCCGGTCATCGCTCGGGACCAACGGCGGCGGCATGATCACCAGCAACATCCCGCCGGTGGACATCGACTCCTTTCGAAACCTGAGGGACGCCGGGCTGGACTGCTACCTGGTATGGCTGGAGACCTTCGACACCACTCAGTACAGGCGCCTGCACTCCAGGTACGGTCCCAAGGGCAACCAAGCCTACCGGCTGGATTCTTTCGAGCGCGCCCGTGCCGCCGGAATCCGGCACGTGGCCGGCGCCTTTCTCAAGGGCTTGGCCGACTGGCGAAGGGAGGAGCTGGTTCTCTACCTCTTCGACCGATACCTCAAAGAGCGGTTCGGGCGCGGGTTCTCGATCATCGGCACGCCGCGGGTCAAGGGCCGCTTCGTCCGCTCGGGGGCCATCCGCCAGTACCACATGAGCGACGAGGACTACGAGCTCAACATCGCTCTCGACCGACTGCTATTCGACGGCATCCTATGGCTGCAAACCCGGGAGTCGTTCGACCTCAACCGGCGCCTGATCGACGCCTTCGGAGGCGGTGTGATCCTAACCCTAACCTCTTCCACGGCGCCGGGCGGCTACGCGGCGCCCGCCGAGGTCATCTCCCAGTTCCCCGTCTACAAGCAGAACCTCGACGCGGCTGTCTCCGCCCTTCGGGACGATGGCCTCGACGTGCGATTCTCCTGGAATGCTGAGCACCTCGCCGCCTGTCAGCGCAACGGCGCATAGCACGCGTCTTCGTGGTTTGATCACGACCTGACTCTTTCGATGTCCTTGTGGGGAGAGCGCCCGAGGGAATCAGTTGAAGCACTTCCGCCCCAGGGCCACGGCCAGAACCTCGCGCCCCTCGCTCACGATTCCGGGCCGAAGGAGGAAGACGGCAACCGCGAACACGAGGGCCGATCCCAGCGGAAACAGCAATGCGGACGCTGCCGGCCCGAGGAGCGCGCCGGCTCCCGAGGCCCGCAACGCCAGCGCCGCGGCCGAAAAGGCCACCAAGCCGGCCGCTGGAACGGTGACGGCCCGCGCCAGCTGTGTCGGGCCCAGCCCGAGGATTCGACCCACCAGGAAGAGGTTGAGGGGAACGAACACCGCCGCTGAGGCCGACTCCACCGCGCAAACTGCCAGCAAACTGACGTGCGCGGCTGCGAAGAGCGCCATGACCGTCACTGCCGCCCGCACCGCCGTAAAGCGAAGAAGCAGACCCGTCCTCCCCCTGGCAATGTAGACAGCGCTCATCGAGAGCAGCGGCATAACCAGAACGTACGGGGCCAGAGCTCTCACCGGTCCCACCACGGGCGCCCACCGGGAACCGATGAGCACGGGGACCAGGACATCCGCGAAGAAGAACAGAGTGCCCGATGCCGGTACGGTGATGAGTAAGAGGCACCCCGTGAGCCGGATCAGCCAGTCCCCCAGGATCCCCAGATCGTCCTGCTCCCGGCAGAACGCCGGCAGCGCCACACGGTCGTTGATTCCGAGCAAACTCTGCAGCGGAGCGTGAACCAGGCGCGAGGCGACGTCGTACAGCCCGAGCACGATGACCCCGAGGAACGACCCTATGAAGAGTCGGTTGGCGGAGTCGATCATGAAAGCGAGGTTCCCAGAGGACCAGATCCTCACACCCTGCTGGACAAGCTGCCGCGAGGTCTCGCGGTCGAGCCGAAGCCTCGGGCGCCACTCAGGCGGGCACCACCACAGGAGCGCGCCGACGGTCGCCCCACCCAGTGAGCCGGCCACCAATGCCCACACCCCGAAACCCCGAAGGGCCATGACGACTGCGATCACGGCGGCGACCACGCTGTCGCCCAGCGTAATCAACGCCAGCTTGCGGAACCGCAGAGCCTTCACTGCCAGTGCTGACGGAACGGCTGCGGCCGCCTGGGGAAGCAGGCGCAGCGCCATCACCGCCAACACGGCGCCAGACCTGGGATCACCGAACCAAGAGGAGACCAGCGGGGAGGCGAGGACGATGAGCAGGAGGACGGCCATCGTGATGACGCCGTTGATGAGGAACGCGGCATCGGCCGCGCTGGCGACCTCGCCGCGAAACTGCAGCAGCGCCGTCTGCAGCCCGAGCGACTTCGTGCGGTTGGCGAAGCTGAGAAAGAGCATCGCCAGGGCCACCAGTCCGAAGTCCTCGGGCACCAGGATCCTGGCCAACACGAGCAGGGCGACGGTCTGGGCCAACCGTTGGGCGCCGACCCCGAAGGCGGTCCACGAGGCGCCGCGGACGGCAAGCGTCGAGGTCTCGCCCGCGCCCCGCGGGTCGTCGTTCCGCCCGCCCGCCCGAGTCACAGGTATCCCAGAGCGGCCAGGCGCTGCCTGACATCGTCGTCGTCGGCTGCGATTCCTCGCTCCCGCCTGTCGGCGAACCGCGACGCCTCTCGAACCACCTCCTCCTGATGGCGGTCGAGCTCTCGCCGCAGTTCGCCCGCCATCGTCAGGCGCTCACCGACGAGGTTGGTTCTTTCTCCAGGATCGGCAGTGAGATCGTACAGCTCCTCCACGGGCCCCTGCTCATCGCGAATCAGCTTCCAGCCGGGAGTCCGGCACGACATCACGCGGTACCGGTCTGCCACACCGACCCGGCTCTCCCGGCCGCCGGAGTGCATCGCTTCGCTGAACGCGTACGGCTCCCCACAACCTGACCGCCCCTGGAGAAGTGGGAGGAAGCTCTTTCCGGCGAAACTCTGCGGCACCGGCACCCCTGCGAGCTCCAGTAGCGTCGGCGCCATACCGATCAGGGAGACCTGCTCCGGCGACTCCAGGCCAGCCGGAATCCCCGGACCTGAGACGATCAGGGGAACTCTCAGCAGCTCCTCGTAGAGGTCCGGGCCGTGTGCATGACCCCCGTGCTCGCAGAAGCGCTCGCCGTGGTCGGAGGTCACGACCACAACCGTCCGCTGGCAGAGCCCTGCCTCCTCCATCCGCTCGAGCAGCTGCCCAAGGATCCGGTCCACAAGCTCGACCCGGCTGTCATACAGGCTCCTCAGCCGTTGCAGAGCACCCCGCGGCCGGCCGGCGAGGAGGCCGGCCATCCCGGCCATGCAGCGGACCCTGTCCCGCCAGCTCCACTGGCCGGGCAGCGGCGTGTACGGGTAGTGGACGTCCATGAGGTGCAGCCACAGGAAGAAGGGGCCTCCCTGCTCCCGCGCCCAGGCGACCCCCTGGTCCACGATGACCTCTCCCGTGAGGTACTGGCCCCCTTCCCTTTGGAACGCCGCCTGGAACAGCATCAGGAAACCGAGGTCCCGCCGGCCCATGGCGTCATGGACACGACGCTTCATCGACCTCCAGCGGCCGGGGGCAAGATGCGGCCCCTGGCGTGGATGAACGTCCCAGAAGTCCACGAAGAGGTCGAAACCACGATGGTAGCCGCTTTCTCGAGTCAGGAACGGGTTGGAGGGGTTGAGGGCGGCAGTCCGGTACCCGGCGCCACGAAGAGCCTCCGCGAGCGTCGTCGCCTCGGCCGGCAACGCCTCACGCTCCCCCGCAGCCAACGGGTACAGGGAGCACATAATCGAGGGAAAGGAAGACTGGGTACGCGGCCCGTTGGCCACGGCCTGCCTCAGCAGCACCCCCCGCCGGGCCAGGCCGTCGAGGCTGGGTGTCGAGACGCCGACGGCCCCGTCACACCCCAGCGCGTCGTACCGCAGGGAGTCCACAGTGATCAAGACGAGGTTCTTCGGACTCATGCGTGGCTTCACCCCGGCAGGTCCTGCGCGAGCAAGTGATTCCTTCACTCCTGGTCCTGGACGTACGATACCGGAGCCGCGCCCCCTGCTCAACGACAACCTCCGCGCACATGTGCACACCACGTGGCCGGTCCCGGACGGAAGACCCACAACCTGCGGACAATACGGATAACGACGGTGTCTCTGCGGCAAGCGACGGCTCAGCTGCCGCTGCTCCAGGCTCGGGGGTGTCGCGATAAAGAACCAAGGCTCCTCCCACTCTTGGAGGTGAGTCATGATCCGGCTCGGTTCCGCGTCGAGGTCCGGAGAAAGTTCCCTGACTTGCAGCTGGTCGACCGTCAAGGACGTGACGAGTCAAGATCGAGCCCACCGTCGAGGACCTCGTCACCGGCCGCGACACAGTGCTGGCGCGGCTCGACGGCGTGCTCGGCAGCCGGCTCGAGGAGGCCGTTCGCGCCCGGCGGTCGGTAGCCGATCAGTAGCCGCTATCACTGAGGACGAATGGCGTCTGCGGGGAGGTTCGCATTGCCAGCTGGAAGACATCCGGACGCGAGTAGTGGCCGGCCACGTCGAAGCTCCGCCGGGCAGCCGCAACCCGCGAGGGATCGACATCCGCGTACACGATGCCGTGCTCCTTTCGCAGCGGTCCGGCGGCGAGCTTTCCGCCCGGCTCCACTACGACCGAGTCGCCCTGGTTGATCCACTCGTCCTCGGCCGGGTAGAGCTGGTCGCGCCCGGGGAAGTCCGCCGGCATGTCCGACCCCTGCATCGAGGTGCCCGAACCGAGGACCCAGCATCTGCCCTCTCTGGCAATGTGCTGCAGGGTGCCGATCCACCCGTCACCGCAGTCCCACGTCGGCGCCACATACACCTCGACGCCCTGGGCGTACAGGGCGTAGCGGGCCAGCGGCATGTAGTTCTCCCAGCAGATGAGGGTGCCAATCCGGCCGCACGGAGTCTCGAGCACTCGCAGCCCGGACGCGTCGCCGAAACCCCACACCATGCGCTCGGGATTGGTCGGCATGAGCTTCCGGTGGCGGTTGCGGATCTGCCCGTCCGGCCCGATCGTAACGTAGGTGTTGTAGAGCGTGGAGCGGCTCAGCCGGTCGTCCAGCTCGTCGATGCCGCAGAGGATGTGCACCCCGTGCTGTCGTGCGGCGGCACGCAACGGGGCAAGATCGTCCCTCGAGAGGTCAACGGCGCCGGCGACCAGCCGCTCGTGGATCTGCTCGGTCAGCCTCATGTCGCCACCCGGGCGAAGGCGCCACATCCAGGTCGGATACCCAGGGACGAACGCTTCCGGAAAGACGACCATCTCGGCCCCGGCGCTCGCTGCCTCCTCGGTCAACGACACGGCCCGCTCGAGGGTTGCCTCTCGGTTCAGCAGTACAGGCGGATGCTGGACGATGGCGATCTTCGGCATGACAGACTCCCTGTCCGTGGAGCGAGCTCCAATACTCGATGCGAGGGTCTCTGTCGACACCAAGGAAAGAAGCGCCGGGTTCATTCCCGCCCGAAGAGCGCATTCGCTGTCGCTGTGGCATGACACACCTGCAAGCACGGGGTCGTTGAGATGCCCCCCTCATCGGCGCGCGCCCCAGGACCGCCGCAGCAAGCACCGGCTCACATCAGCTCTCGGCACCGCCGCCGGTGCGCCGGCTCTCGACCTCTTGGTGGTGCGGTGAGCCCTCGCGCAGCATTGCGACGCCACAGGTTGGGCACCGCTCGTCGAGACACGGAACCCCCGCGCGGTGAGGTGCGCGCCACCCGCACTTGGGACAGATGCAGAAGCCCCCGGCGCCAATGCCCTGGCCACCGCGATGCCGGCGTCCGCTGCCCTCCGCTCCCCGTCCTCGTCCTTGCCCTCTACCTCGACCCGTCATGGCAAACCTCCCTGACCCGCAACGCTGTTGCGGTGTCCCTCTCATTCTCCGTGACATCCACTACGGTCGTGGCTACCGTGGTCGTGCCCGCAATCGTGGTAGCCGTGCTCATGACAGATCTCTCCCGTCGTCTCGAGGGTGCCGGCGAGATAGCTCCGGACCACGGCATCGGGGTCATCGCCCTCAATGCCGAGCACCACCTCGATGCCGTGTCGCGCCAGGATGTCGGATGCGCGTGGGCCCATGCCGCCGGCCAAGACCACGGTGGCACCCTGCTGTTGCAGCCACATGGGGTACACCCCACGCCCGTGCTCCGGCAGAGCTTCGAGAACGCGCTCTCCAATCGTGCCGCTGGCCTCGTCCACGGCGTAGAGGGCAAACGCCTCGGCGCCGCCGAAGTGAGCACTGAACCTTCCCTGATGAACTGGAACCGCGATCTTCATCTCGTTGTCTCCTCCCTGTTATGTGAGCTTCTACCCAGGGTCTGACCCCCGGTTGTTGTGATCCTGCCGATGACGGCAACGGCAGCCACGTCCGCGCCGCCGTCCACTCCCATGAACGGGACATGGAAGCGGTCTGGGAGGGCCGGTCACCACCGGACCCTCGCCGACCAGCAGCACACGCTCCTCGAGGAGTGCCCTGGCCACAGCTGACCTGGCACGGCCGAGAATACGGGCTAGGGTCGGCCTGGAAACACCCATGCGCTCCGCAGCAGCCTCCTGGTAGAGGCCCTCCAGATCGACCAGCCGCAGCGCCTCCAGCTCATCGAGGCGCAGCGTTTCCGCCTCGAGATCGGCGACCGGTCGACCAATCGGCTTGAACCCCCGGCCATGGGCCACGCAGCCAACTCTCCTGAGCTTCTCCGGTCGTGCCACCACAACCTCCAGTAACGAACATATGCTTATTATAGGTAGAAGTCAAGGCGACCTTGAGGGAGGCGACACGCTCGGCGTCTACAGCGGTCACCAACGCTTCACCGTGTGGACTCCGGATCCTGCCAACGACCTTGTGTTCAAGACCTTCCTGCAGCCGGTCGAACCGATCCCGGCGAGCTCGCTGTTGGCCGTCCTACTGCTGCTGGCCGCGATCGCCGCCGTCGGGTACTTCCTCCTCCGGCGGTAGCGCGGAGCACAGCCGGTGGCGGCTCGCGGGTCCGGGGAGCCTGCCGCAGGGGGGGGTTGACCACAGGGAGCAGGCCGAGTAAACTGACAATTGTTATGAGTTCGGAATTACTCCGAGATACATCTTGCTCGCCGACCGACCCGACTACCCGGGCGCGGCGGCTGCAGCAGTCCGGCCTCAAAGTCACGGGGCCCCGGCTCGCCATTCTCGACGTTCTGGAGCAGAACGCCAGCCACCCCACCGCCGACCAGCTCTACGCCATGCTCAGGCCGGCTCACCCATCCCTGTCGCTGTCAACGGTGTACAAGACCCTTGACGCCTTTGCGCAGGTCGGGCTGTGCCGGCGCCTGAACGGCGAAGGTCCCATGCAACGCTTCGACGGCACCATGTACCCTCATCACCACGCGGTGTGCCGAGGCTGCGGGCACATCTACGATGTGCCTGCGAACACATACCCGGGGCCGAGTCCACCGGCACGGCTGCCCGGTCAGCTGGCGGTCTGCGGCGTACGCGTCGAGTTTGAGGTCATCTGTCCCGCATGCGCCGAGGAACGGGCGTTACGATAACCGAGAGAACCGGCGGATTGCCCGCCGACAAGCACAACACAGAAAGCGGAGGTGCAACATGTCTGAGCTGAAGGGAACCAAGACCCACGAGAACCTGAAGTACGCTTTCGCCGGCGAGTCCCAGGCCAACCGGCGCTACCTGTACTTCGCAAAGGCCGCGGACATCGAGGGCCAGCCCGAGATCGCCGGGCTGTTCCGCGACACCGCCGAGGGTGAGACCGGTCACGCCCATGGCCACCTCGACTACCTCAAGAAGGTCGCCGACCCGGCCACCGACATGCCGTTCGCTGACGTCGAGGAGATGCTGGCCTCGGCCGTCGCCGGCGAGACCCACGAGTACACCGACATGTACCCAGGGATGGCCAAGACCGCTCGCGACGAGGGATTCACCGAGATTGCCGACTGGTTCGAGACGCTCGCCAAAGCCGAGCGCTCTCACGCCGGCAAGTTCCAGAAGGCCCTCGACAGCATTTGATCCGATGATCCGATGGTGAGCCGGGCCGGGAGGGCATCAAGCCGTTCCGGCCCGGCATCTCGATCACTTACGCAAGGGGGCAGCCATGGCCGAGCAGACCGACGACCGGCCCAACATCGGCTTCCAGCCGACCGACGGCCTCACCTACAACCCGAACGAGCCGCTGTATTGGGACGGTGCCGCGCTCGCCAGGGAGCTCGAGCGCTCCTTCGAGCTGTGCCACTCTTGCCGGATGTGCTTCAAGTTCTGCCAGTCGTTTCCAACCCTGTTCTCCGCCGTTGACGAGCACGGCGACGTGCGCGCCATCCCGGAAGCGAAGGTGCGCAAGGTCGTTGACGAGTGCTTCCAGTGCAAGCTCTGCTACACCCAATGCCCCTACACCGAAAAGGAGGGGCACGAGTTCAAGCTCGACTTCCCGCGCCTCATGCTGCGCGCCAAGGCAATACGGCGCAAGGCCGAGGGCGTGCCGCTGCGCGAGCGGATGCTGGCCGACCCGGACCGCGTCGGGCGCCTCGGCAGCCGCACGGCGGCGCTCGCGAACTGGGGAAACCGTTTCAGGCCGAACCGCGTGCTGATGGAAATGATCGGCGGGATCCACCGCGACAAGCTGCTGCCCAGCTTCGCCGGCGAGACCTTCAGCACCTGGTTTGCGAAGCAGACCGGCGGCGCGGTCGAGACCGTGGACGGTGATCACCCGGTGGTGCTCTTCGCCACCTGCTTTGTCACCTACAACAACCCGGCGGTCGGCCATGCCGCCTTCGAGGTACTGCGCCACAACGACTGCCGCATCGCCTGCCCCGAGGTCGAGTGCTGCGGAATGCCGGCGATGGACTCGGGCGACCTCAACCTCGCCCGCCGCAAGGCCCGTCGCAACGTCGAGGCGCTGGCGCCGTGGGTCGATCGCGGCTACCGGATCGCCGTCATTAACCCCACCTGCAGCCTCACCATGCGGGAGGAGTACCCCGAGCTGCTCGACGACCCCGCGGACCCCGTCATCGCCGACGCCGCGAAACGTGTCGCCGCCGCCGTCCGCGACCTCTCCGAGTACCTGTGGGAGCTGCGCGCCGAAGGCCACCTCAAGGACGACTTCAAGACCACGCCGGGCGCAACGGTCGCTTACCACGCCCCGTGCCACCTTCGCATGCAGAATGTCGGCTTCCGCGGCCGCGACCTGATGCGGCGCATTCCCGGCGTCAAGCCGCGACTGGTCGCCGAGTGCTGCGGCCACGACGGCACCTGGGCGATGAAGAAAGAGTACTTCGAGCTGGCTCTCGGCAACGGCAGGAAGGCGTTCGAGGGGATGCAGGAAGCCGACGCCGACGTGTGGTCCACCGACTGCCCGCTGGCGGCCCTGCAGTTCGAGCAGGGATGCGGGAAAAAGGCGCTTCACCCGGTCGAGATCCTCGCACGCGCCTACCGCGACGACGGCTTCCCCGAGCGGGTCGAGCCCCCGGCCGAGCAGCCTGCGGCCGAGTAAGAGACAGGAAAGGAACGAGATGGAACCGATCCGCAAGGACGACATCCTCGGCGGCGCCGAATATGAGCGGACCCGCCCGGACTTCCGGCGCCGTGTCATCGCGCTCAAGAACCGCCGCCGCATCGCCGTCGGCGAGCACGCCACCCTTCACTTCGAGACCCGCGAGACCATGCTCTACCAGGTCCATGAGATGCTGCGCGCCGAGTCCAGCTGGGAGCGGCCGGGGGCTATCGAGGATGAGATCGAGGCCTACAACCCGCTGATTCCGTCGGGAGGTGAGCTGTCGGCGACGCTGATGATCGAGTACGAGACTCCCGAGGAGCGGGCGGTGCGATTGACAGAGTTGCTCGGCCTCGATGAGCACCTCTGGCTGCACATCGGCAACACCAGGCCAGTGAAGGCGGCCTTCGACAGCGCCCAGGTCTCCCCGACCCGCATCTCGTCCGTCCAGTACGTCAAATGGCCGCTGAGCGAGGAGCAGGCCGGGCTGATCAAGACGGCCGGGACCGTGCTGCGGGTGGTCATCGACCACCCGACCTACCGGGCGCAGGCCGTGCTCGGGGAGGAGACGCGCAACGAGCTCGCCGCCGATCTGGACTGACCCAGACCGACTTTCCGTGGATGACAGGACCCAGGAAGCCGTCTGGCCCTGCCCCCCTCGAATCGGGACGTCGGGTGTGGTACACATGCGCCGGAAGGGGGGCGTCATGCGGAGATCGGGTCTCGTCGCCGTTGTCACGATCTTACTTGTTGCTGGGAGCTGGAAGACCGCGGTCGCTGCACAACAGGAGCCGGATCTCGCCGCCGCCGAGCAGCACATGACAGCGTTCATCGACGCCGTCATCGGCTTCACCAAGGGGATCCAACTGGATGAGAAGCGACTGCAGACCGTCCTCTCGAACATGGACTCGCTCAATCGGCTGGACAACGATGGCGAGGGAGACAAGCTGGCCGACCGCGCCTTCCGTGAAGGTCGCTACAACTTCAAACTCATCATCAAGGACCCCAAGTTCGCCGGTTGGTGCAAGCAGCACGGCCTCGACCCGACGTCGTTCTTCAAGGACCTGATGCGGCTTGAGACCCTGATCATGCGAACCGAGGTCACGAGTCAGCTCCAGACGGCTAAAGCGCAGATTCCGGCCCAG
>Ga0307423_1000113_pt1 | contig 49516 bp, 47 predicted proteins | sample SalMarWE160310MG_FD_202154 | JGI IMG/M metagenome (GOLD analysis project Ga0307423, IMG submission 202154) | Salt marsh sediment microbial communities from the Plum Island Ecosystem LTER, Massachusetts, United States - WE1603-10 | ecosystem: Environmental > Aquatic > Marine > Intertidal zone >...
CTTCGTCACTGCGACGTACTGTAAGTACGCCTCATTTCTCAGGATTGCGCCTGAGCGGCTTATGAAGAGATGTGCGCCTTGAATTTGGAGCTTTTTGCTTTGTCGTCTAATTTGGACTTTTTGCGAGTTCATCACACCTTCATTTATCATTGTATTATTGCCGACGGTGGAACCACATGGGGCTATGGGGACGTCTTCCCCCTTTTCCCACACGCCATTTTTCATTCTTTTGAATGACCGATTCGTAAAAAGTCACAACTCGAACCGTTTCAGCTGCCAGAGGTCAGGTCTATGCTCTTTTCAAAACACGTCCGACGGATTCGTAAAAAGCGCCATATGCAAGACGCGCGAGCCGTGGAAGGGCGAGGCGTACTTCCTGTACATTGAGCCCTTACGCGGCGAAGTGTAACGCAGCAGATGGACCTTTTACAAATCCGTCTTGAAAGAAACGTCAAAACGCCTTGTAAACCCGCGCAAGCGGATGTCCTTGGGCCTGGATGGTCAGATCATTGAAATAGCCGTAGGGTGTTTGAAACGCTTCATAACCGGCACTGTCCAGGCGCTTCTGGGCCCTGTCGAGAAGGGCCCTGGCGTGTTCGGGTTCGGCTTTTTCCTCTCCCAGGTGGGTAAAGGAGTGAAGGATAATGACCTTGGTATCCCATTTTCTCGCAACCCATTTTGCATTCTTCACCAGTTTGGTTTCCACGGAATTGCTCTTCACATCCCCCGGCTCCACGTGGATGAATGCCACAACCGCCTTTTCGTGCATGTCTGCCCCCCCAGCATCCGGGGCGTCATCCAGTGTTTTTATGGCCGGGTTCCATCCAAACGTATCGCAATACCAAAACAGGACTCTCATGTTTTCTCTCTGCATTGGATCATGTCATCTGCAGAACATTTCCCAGACAAAGCAGTTTTGTCAAATGTGTAGGTGACCCCTATCTCGGCGCTGTATTTGTTTCGCTTCCTACTCATGGTCATCTCCTTTCTTCTTGGAGTGACTCAGAGTTTAGCACATTGTCCAGTTTTTGGGGACCAGGGCCGTCTTGAGAATCGCTTCTATTATCACCAATTTAGATAGACAGTCAATGGTCGTCCTCCCTTCAGGCTGATGGGCTGCCAAATTCACTCACGGCCGGGTTCCGTGACACGGTGGGAAGGGGAGGCACTTTTCGGCCTCTTTTCTATTGGCGGCATATTTGCTGATTTTGGCCGATTCTTGCGGTTCGTACGGCCCCAAAAATGGCAGAAATCTCCCCACTCGACGCCATCCAATACAAGTCGGATCTTCTGGCCGAAACCTACGCGTTTTATCCACCTTCGCAGAAGACCACGGGCTTGCCCGCGGATGAATGCGCAAACAATCAATATGCTACGGCGCGATGTCGCCCTGAAGCTGAGGCGGATAACCGCGTCGTAGCCGCTACGGAGCACTGACGCAGTCAGAACGCGAAGACGGGTACTTTAGTGGGACCACGGGTTTACCCGTGAGGTTCTATTTGCTGTAAATACTATAAATAACCCGCTGAAACATCGCAGTTTTTGGTACTATCTTCGTATTGACATATCTATCCGGCAATGGTAGTTTTTCTAGCTATCTATCAGTAGAAATACCTATAGTCAAAAGGCCCGCTCTCATGGGCGCCATGCTTCGGGTCCTGATTGTGCTGCTTCAAAAGGGATGGGCAATGCGGGTCGAGATCATAATTGCCCTGATTCACCTGTTCCAGTGCCACGGCCAGGTGCCGCACGCACGGTTCAGGGCTCGGTGGACTGTAGGACTCGTATTTGTTTTGGAGGAGGAACAGGAACCGGACACCCTTTGAACCGAAGGCTCCATCACTGAAACTGGTTTTGGGAGCACTGACACCGATAAACGGGAAATACGGATCACGAAATCCTGTGAGCCGGATGACAATCAAAAGGGGGCAGATGATGCGACCGGAAAGGTGCAAGATCCGATGTTTCTCCACCACAGTTTTCATCGTTGTGGCGATGTTGGGGTGGGTCCTGAATCGTCCGGATGTGGCCGTTGCGGGGCCCTACGCCGAGTCCGCCCATGGTGACACCACAGCCGGCGTGAATCGCTCAGGCGTTGTGCCGAATCCCGAACATCCGAATGCTTATGATATCGGCGAGTGTGCCCACTGCCATGACACTTTTGACGTGACTTATTGTGGTGTCACGCCGCTTATGTTGTTCGCCGACCTCGATTATCAGAGCCAATGGGACAGCTTTTGCATTTCGTGCCACAAAGGGCCAGATACCTCGTACCAAGTTGGCATGCCGAGCCAATATACGTACAGTGTCAATCGAGGCGGGGCGCCCACGGGTTGCCCGGCAAACGTGAGAGCGGCTTTCAGGTTTGTAAAAGAAGATGGTTCACAGCGGAGCCAATGTGGTTCAACCGTGGGTTCTTCCCACTTCCTAAGTGACATTAGATCGTCTCTCGCGGGAAAGTGGGGGTTTGACATCGACCCGGCTAATATTAATGCATGCGACGCCTGTCACAATCCGCACCTGGCCAAGCAGGACTATCCTTGCTCGCTGCCCAGTGACCACAGCGGTGACTGGCAGGTCTGGGGCGACGAGGCTGGTGAGAAGATGAGTGATTATGCCACCGGGGGGTATTATTATAACTATTATCCGCCTTATTTGTATCCATTCCCTGAGACATCTAGCCCCCCCTATGGAGAACCTCCTCCCCAACCTCGAGAATGGACAGACGACAGCGCAGCACCTGACTATGTGACCCTATGTCTCGAATGCCACCAGGACCCACAGGACAGCACTCGTTTAGGAAGACCTCTGCTGGCAATCGATTGGAGTGACGGCAGCAGCACGGACCGGCATGGGAAGAACGGGGAACCAGGGGCGGCTGATCCCTATTATGGCACCAAACTTAATCCTTACCGATCGGAATATGGTTACCAGGTCGTTATGTGTACCGACTGCCATGACCCCCATGGATCTCCCAATGAGTTTCTGCTGAGGACCTGTGTCAATGGAAAAGACGGTCTTAGCGTTCCGGGCCCTGGTGAGTGGTTTGACTGGTGTTCGTCCTGCCATTGGATTGGCAGTGGCTGGCACCATAGTAATTATGCTTGCCCCGACTGCCACGGTCATGGGCAAAGAACCTCCTTTGGCGAGGGATTTTGAGCGAATCGAAGCACTGAAGCGACCAAGTCTGGATAAAAATCCCGATTCACAACTGATATTATACGGGCATTCTAACATCGGTTCGTTTTTTGCATAAATTCTCTGAACACTGTGATTCAGCTTCATGATGCCCTTAATGCCCACACCGAAGGGGGCCTGCCTATGAAATCGTCGATCCTGTGTCTACTCAAGAAAACCATCATGACGAGCCTTGTTCTGTGCCTCTCCTTTGTGCCGGCCTGGCAGGTAACGGTCTGTGCAGCCACCACGGTCGTCTTTGGAGATAACATCGGCGATGACTATTCGGGCAAAGTGGAAGATGCCCTTATTTTTGAAAGAAGCGGGTATGACGAGTTCAACTACGGGGGCAAGGCCTCTTTCCAGGTGGGTGAACCTGCCGATATTGCCAGGACCCGTCGTACGCTGATTCGGTTCAAGGACATCGCTTCAAATCTTCCAGGCGACATCGTGATTACTTCAGCCACCATGTATTTGCACTGCACGGATGAGATCAGTGAAGCCGACCACAACGTCAGCGCTTACAGAGTCTTTTTGAACTGGGTGGAAGGCACTGAAAACGCGGCCGTTGAAGCGGGTTCCTGCTGTTGGAATTATGCGCAGCACACCGGGCTTCCCTGGAATACGGTCGGCTGTGACGCGGCCAGTGATGTAAGCGGTGAAAACGGTTTGGCTGATAGAGCGTCAACGGCGGAATCGACCACGCTTGTCAGCGGCACCGGCTGGTTTGCGTGGGATGTCACCAACGCCGTCCAGAACTGGTATGGCGGCAACTGGAGTGAATACGGCCTCATTCTGATCAATGACGACGAGGGCACTGGCAACTCCATGAAGACCTTTGATTCTGTTGAGAGTGCCACCAATGGCCACCGGCCCCGTCTTGCGGTAACTTATGAAGTGACCCCCGTCCCCTATACCGGTCCGGCCCATAGTGCTCCGACTTCAGGCGTAGATCGAACAGGCACGGAATATGAGACAGGTGAGTGTGCCCACTGCCATGACACTTTTGACGCGGCCACTTGCAGCCTCAATCATCGCATGCTGTTTGATGCTGAATTCGCCAGCCAGAAGACCGGCGTCTGCATGGACTGTCATCAGGAGACCGAAAGTGTTCAGGAGGGTGGGGTCCTCAACAACTATGATTACAGCCGGGTCCGCGGCGGTGAAACAGACAAAGACTGCCCGACCAGTATCAGAGGGCAGTTCTGGTTTCTGAAGTTCGACACGCGGTTGCCCCGCAACTACTGCGACACCATAAACAAGACAGGCTCGGCTCACGACCTGAAGAACATCAGGGTTTACATGAAGGACAAGTGGGGGTGGGGCAGTGTCAATGAGGTGGTCAATCCCTGCGGCACCTGCCACAACCCGCATAAGGCCACGAAGGACTACCCCTGTTCGCTGCCCGGCAGTCATGGCAATACATGGGGTCTTTGGGGAGACGACAAGAGCGAGAAAATCATCAGTTATTTGGGCGCAGACGAGATTTATCAGCCCCCGTACAAGGTGGGGGGTGGTTTTGAACGGAATGCCGTGGTCCAGCCCGACTATAACAGCCTTTGTCTGGAGTGCCACCAGTACGAGCAGAGCAGTGAACAACATGGAACCATCATCGCTATCGAGTGGGATGTGCCGGCGAGCAATACGAGGCACGGCAGGGGAATGGCAACCAACCTAGGTTTCTTGGTGAGGGCGCCTTACAGCAGCGCCTATCTCGGTAAATATGTGCTCTGTTGTACCGACTGTCATGAACCTCATGGGTCCCGCAATGAACGCTTATTCAGGACCTCGGTAAACGGCGTACCCGGGATCACGCTGGACACGTCTGAAGATTGGCGAGATCTGTGCGAGGCCTGCCATTACGACAATGGTCATTTTTCGACCCATACGTGTTTCAGGGGCTGCCACGGCCACGGCACCGGCCTGTTGTTTTAGACTTGCTGCATACCGATTATGTGGATCATGGATGGTAGGAGCACGGGGCGCCGTGCCCCGTAGTGCAAATACTCGGAAAACCGAATCCCTCGGCTTCTTTTGAGGTCATGTCGCCTCAAATGAACGCCATACCATCGTGCCTCGTGCGGACGGCACCCGATGACAGGCCCTTGACAGGGCGCTTCCTGCATTCTATACGAATGAAGATACATGCGAAGGCAGAAAAATGGTCTCAATGAGTGGAGGTTCAGCATGAGGAAGATATGGATGCTTGCGGTTCTGGCCGGATTGGTGTGTTTTTCCACGCCATCGTACGGAAGAGAGGATGCAGGGAACCGATTTTACATCGGCGTGGGCGGCAGTGCGGCGGTGGAGAATTTTGATACGGACGATCTTGATAATTTTATGATCCCTCGAGGCGGTCGGAGTGTCAATGTGGAGAATGAGTGGGGCATCAACGGAAAGATCGGGTATTTCTTCCTGCCCTGGTTCGCCCTGGAGTTCAATGTCGACTATTTCTCGGACTTTACACAGGATGCCACGTCAACGCAAACGACGCAGGAGGGAGAAGAGGAGCCGCAAGTCGAGGTCTTTGAGCAGAATGTTGACATACAGTTGGTCACTTACATGGCTGTGGCCAAGTTCGTGGACAAATTCTATTCGGCCCGCCCGTTTGTCTGTATGGGTCTCGGCTACATGGACGTGGAAGCCGAGATGAAATTGGAGGGGGAGGCGTCTTCAGAGTCAAAAACAAATGACTACGGCGGGGCGTGTGGGAAACTGGGATTGGGCCTGGATTATCTTTTTACGCCAAACCTGTCTATCGGCACTGAAATCTCCTATGTGTGGGGTTTTGGCGATGTTCAGGACTATTCCTACCTCTACTGGCAGGTTCTCGGCATAGCTCTTCATTTTTGACCGCTTTTTCGGGTCTTTTGTCTTAAAGCCAACCCGTTCAGGAGTCGTCTTTTTGCTGTTCCTCTTCATCTTGGGGCGGAGCAGGGTGGGGGTTCTCGCCTTGTGAGCCCTTTACTTCTTCATCCGGCTCGTCCGGATTTTCCTCATCTTGGTTCTGCTCGTCAGGGGTCTCCTCGTCGGTGGCCTGCTCTTCTTCGTTTGCGTCTTTGGGTGGAGTACTGCCCGGGCGGTTGCCTACTCGAACCGGTGCCGGCGTCGGTCGTATGGGGCGCGTCAGCCGGCGGGTCGCCGGGGCCGCCTCGGCATCCGAGTTCCTGTCCACGGTCTGAGACCCCCGGTTGTACCTGCTTACACCAGACGAACGATCAGGCCCTGTGGTACCCTGATCAAAAAAGTTGATGCCGATTGATTGGATGGCACTGCCGTTGTAGTCCCATACGAGTGTGTAATTGTCGCCCCTGAAAACATCTCTGATGATTCCTTCTATGGTTTCATTTTCGTAAGTTTTCGTAACGCGCTTCTCCTTGGGAGGTTGGTTTGTAAATATGTCGATGCCTGTTTCCTGGGAGAGCTTCTCCAACACCTGGGCAACCGGCAGATCCTTAAAGCTGAAGTTCCACAAGGTGTCTTCGGCCCCGGCCCCCTGAACCTGAGATGCTGAAAGGAAAATTGACACAGCCCCGGAAAGGGGCAGACCAATCATGAAGCAGACGACAAGATATAATTTTCTTAAGGATATTTTACAGATTCGCGTTTTCATCATCATTCCTGCTCGTGCCGGGCCAAAGGTCCGACAGGCCAGTTTTCTTGACACCATTCTGCCGCGTCCCCGCCCTGAGCCCGGTTCCGAATTTTTTGAATTGAAGTCTACCACCGGGTGACCAAGTCTGTCCAGCACATGATACGATGAGACGGTCACCCGGCGGAAGCCCTCTTGACCATGTTCAAAAGAATGACCTTGCCGGTACCAAGATTGCTGGGGTGTTGGAATCATGGAATATTGGAATAATGGGTATGGCAGATTTGCTCTTACCCCCAGCATTCCATTGTTCCAGTATTCCAACATTCCATCACGGGTCCGATACTGGATCTTCGACGGGCCTGGATTATTCACCTGGTTTCCGAGAAGACCATGCTCAACACCCGATAAACGAGTTTTGCAGCTGCAAAATCGGGGGCTTTATTGGATGGATTGGGCAAAAGTTCCGTGACGTCCATGGCAACTACCTTTTTGGCCCTGACCGTTGATTGAATGAAGTTGATGAGCGTATACCAGTCCAGACCTCCTGGTTCCGGCGTTCCAGTGGATGGCATGATGGAGGGGTCGAGCACGTCCAAATCAATGGTAATATACACATGGTCGGTCAGTGCTTCCAGCATTCTGGGTATCACGCCGGTCTCTTCAAGGGCCTGCTGAGCGAAAAACGTCCGGGTGCGATCGATTCCATCCACTTCCGAGGCATCCATGCTTCGAATGCCGACTTGCACATAAGGACAGATTTCCCCGATTCTGGCCATCACGCAGGCGTGATTGTAAGGACTTCCTTCGTATTCATGACGGGTGTCGGCATGCGCATCGAATTGCAGGACGGACAGGTCTTCAAACTGCTCAGCCACGGCCTTCACAAGTCCCACTGAGACGGTGTGTTCGCCGCCCAAACCCACGATGAACTTCCCGTCCTTCAGGACAGCTCTTGCCCGGTCATAAACAGCCGCGACCATTTCTCCCGGGTCGGCAGGGCACACGACAGGGTCAAGGGTCACAATGCCGCGTCTGAACACTTCGGAATCGGTTTCAATGTCATAGAGTTCCAGATGAGCTGAAGCATCCAGCAAGGCTTCAGCCCCGCGCCTCGAGCCTTTCATCCAGGTAGAGGTTCCGTCATAGGGAGCCGGCAAGATGGCAACGGATGCTGTTTCGTACCGGCAGAATGCCTCAGGCAGAGCGCCAAAGGCCCCGGGACCCATGGTTGCTTTCATGTCAAGTGCCCTTACGATGCGAGTCGGACCGCTACGGGAAAGGCCGCCCCCCGTTCCTGCACGTGTACCGAGGGAGACTTACATTCGAAGAACTGGATGATGTAGTCTCTCGCCCCCTCCACATCGAAGGGTTTGCACGAAAACAGGTCTACGAAGACAAAACGTTTTCGGGGATATGTATGAAGTGAGATATGACTCTCGGCGATGACAGTCACACCGGTAATGCCTTCGTCTTCGGGTATGCAGTCGCTGTATCGAAAGACGTAAGGTTGGGTCAGCTTTGTCATGCCGATTTTTGTGGGGAGATCGTTGAGGAGCTCAAAACAAGCGTTAAGGTCATCCAGAATCGTCGGGTTGCAATCAGCCAAATCCAGCATCAAGTGGGGGCCGTATCCATAAGTTCGGTTGTCCATCTTCCATAAATCCTCCTGTAGCACGCGGTTTTTGTCTGCCATTCCTTGATAACGCCGCTGCGCCGCCGAGACCCCTGCCGAATCATGCCGGCGCCTGGTTGAAATAAACCAACCGGGTACCTGCCGGGACTCTAACTGCCCGGGGACACTGAGTCGCTTGCCCTCCAACCCGCGGCGTGGTCGTGTCTTTATGTCAAGTCTCTTAGACACAACCTTGCACAAAAGCTTCTGCTGAATAAATTTAATGTCCTGAAAAGTCAATATCAATATTCTAATTCTTAAAAGGCGACTGGCTCGGGATTATCCTCCTCTGTTGACCTCGTCTTTGATAGGAAGCCCCGGATCCACCGTCTGTCAAGTTTGCCGGAGATTCGAGGCGGTGGGTGCACAGTCGTACAAGCGTACTTCAAGTGCCCACCAACAAAGAAGATCCGGTGAAATCGGCAGACCCGCAGGGTAAAAAAAACGAAGAGAAAAACAACGTGGCACACACAAAGTATAGGTGAAAGATTTCGACAAGATTCTTGGAGATAACCGGCTGCAATTGTATAGTAATCATTCGTTCTTCGTTTTTTTGGCGGTGGATTTGGGAAGCGGGGATCTGTTGTGTGTGGGCCTCATTGGTGTTAGAGGTCGGGGGATCGGAAGACGGGGTTTCAGTGAGGGCGGGATGCGGACGGCAGCCGAATGATGTTTTAAATCGAGGACTTGAGTTTGCAGGAGCCATCCGATGGTTCGTCAACCGACTTATGAAGAATTGGAACAAAGGGTGAGCGCTCTGGAAAAGGCGTTGCTGAAGAGCCTTTTTTCTAAAGTTTTATCCGGGCCAGCCGATGAATGGATTGTAAGGGAAGGCCATGCGGGACCTCCTTGTCCTCCTTTCTCTAAAGCACACCGTACGCGGGAAACAGCTTAAAGGGTCAAAGTCATGCATTAACCAACCTCCAACGAGGAGGTCCCGTGGCCTTTCATCCTTTTCTAACGCCCTCCCCACCTCAGCTTGTCCTTCAGACCACGGTAATAATTACAACCGGGTGGCCTGAGCACTTTGATCGTGTGAGGGGCCTTTCGGATAACGACGGCGTCATGGGCTGTGATCGGCAGTCCCACCTGTCCGTCGAAAGTCAGGAAGACGTCAGTGCCACGCTCTTCCAGTTTGATCCGGATGGTCGCCGTATCAGGCAGGATCAGGGGCCGGTTGGTCAGGGTGAACGGGCAGATTGGGGTAATAATGATGGTTTGAAGGGACGGATGGACGATCGGTCCGCCCGCTGAAAGGGAATAGGCTGTGGATCCTGTAGGCGTCGCCACGATCAACCCGTCTGCCTTGAACGTAGTCAGATAGTTGTCGTCAATGTAAGTCTGAATATGTGCTATGCGTGCCAGGGCCTCCTTATTGATGACGACGTCGTTGAGAACAACCTGGCAGACAATCTGTTTGTCGTCCCGCAAAACCTGAGCCCGAAGCAGGATTCTTTCTTCGGTGGTGCAGGCCCCCTTGATGACATCCTCCATGATGGGAAAAAGCCGGTCGACCGAAGACTCGGTCAAAAAACCGAAATCCCCCAGATTCATGCCCAGGATCGGGATGCTGGTGTCCTGTATCCATCGAATGGCGCTCAGAAAAGTGCCGTCCCCCCCTAGCACCACAACGCAGGAAAGCTCCTGGGGAGCCTTTGGAATATTCTCGACGAGACATTCGCTGGAGGTCATTGGGGCGGGAATATTCCGTTTGATGAGAACCTCGACCCCTCTTTCCTTGAGCCAGGCCGCCAGCTTCTCTGCCGTATCCATGGCCGCGTCGTGCGCTTTGACGAAAATCCCAATCTTGCTCATAAGCCCCCGATCCTCCCGGCAGATGGCCGGATTTGGTGCCCCGTGCGACAGGGCCTCTAAGACGGGTCAAATCCAACTCCCCCAACAGCCTCCTAGTGCCAGTGAATGAATGAACTCCCCCATGTCAAGCCCCCACCAAAGGCGGCCAGGATGACTTTGTCTCCCGGTTTAATCCGTCCGGCACGAACCGCCTGATCCAGGGCAAGGGGTACCGTGGCTGCCGAACTGTTGCCGTATTTTTCAATATTCACAAAGAATTTCTCCCTGGGAACCCTGAGCCTGTCAGCCACGGCCTGAATAATTCTAAGATTGGCCTGATGGGGGATAAAGAGATCTACGTCAGCCACTGTATAGCCATTGTGAGCGGCGGCCTCTTTACACGATTCGGCAAACCGTTTCACGGCCACCTTGAAGGTCCGGTTTCCCCCGATCATCGCCAGGTGATGGCGTCCCTCTTCCACACTCTCCCGGGTGATGGGCGTGGTTGCCGAACCCCCGCCCGGTAAAAGCAGATTTTCACCGGCCGCACCGTCAGAGTGTATGTGCGTCGAGACCAGCTCAGGCCCCCGGTCAGAACGCTCCAGAAGAACAGCCCCTGCAGCGTCACCCCAGAGGATGCAGGTTGTTCGATCTTCCCAGTTCAAAGTCCTGCTCAAAACCTCGGCAGCTACGACCAGGGCATTGCTGTGCTGGCCGGTTTTCAAATACTGCGCGGCGGTCGACAAGGCGAATATGAAGCCGGTGCAGGCGGCTGTGATGTCAAAAGACACGGCATGGCCGGCGCCCAGTTTAGCTTGAAGCCAGTTCGACCCGGCGGGGCAGCAGGTATCCGGGGTAATCGTGGCAAGGACGATCAGCTCCAAATCTTCGGCGGACCTGTTTGCTGCCTGAAGGGCCTTCAGGCTGGCCTCTTTAGCCAGGTCAGAGGTCGCTTGACCGGGGTCTGCGATGCGGCGCTCTTTGATGCCGGTTCTCTGCACAATCCATTCATCGCTGGTTTTAAGCGTTTTTTCCAAATCATAATTGGTCAGAATCTTTTCAGGCACGTAGGAGCCGGTGCCGACAATTCTGATAGAGCCCATGGTTTGCTGGTCCTTGACCATGCCGTGAGCCGGCGGAGGCCCTGAGAGTGGGATGTTGGGGCGATCCGCGGATTTGAATCCCCTTCGATATTTCGGGCCAGGTTTTCGCTTGACCCGTAACCTTATATTATTTATATCTTTTCCTGTCAAACGGCAATTGCATGGTGCCGTGACTTGCGGGCGGAAGCAGGACACGGCACCCCATTTGCCATGCGCAAAAGCCAGGTCCTCACCCGCACGGCGGGATCTTCGACGGGCGTGGTCAGGAAGAACTTCGTTGGGGAAATGGAATAATGGAATGTTGGAATAATGGGATTGGCAGATCTGCTCTTCCCCCCAGCATTCCATTGTTCCAGTATTCCAATATTCCAGCACGGGTCCAATACTCCAGAAAACAGTTATACTTGCAACCAATGCTCAGAAGCCCCCTCTGGGGGCCAAACAAAGCCAGGTCCTCCCCCGCATAACGGGATCTTCGATGGGCCTGGAATTTTTACTCAAGAATAAGGGGATCGGCAAGACATTCCGAGAAATGGTCAATCGGTTCATCAAAGGGGGTTTACCATGAGGGATAAGGCCCTGGTCATGTTCATCGTCACGTTGGCCTGTATCCTTTTTGCCCGGCCTCTTGTGCATGCTGACGAATGGGGGACAATCGTCATTCCTCGGGACAAGCCGATCAAGATCGGTTTGGGCTCCATGCTCACAGGGGATTACGCCGGCATGGGGATCGACATCATGAACGGCGCAGAAATGGCCGTAGCGGAAAAAGGCGCCATCCTGGGGCACCCTGTGGTCCTCCAGGCGGAAGACGACGGCTGTGCCGGTCCTGCCTCGGTGGCCGTGGCTGAGAAGTTCTGTAATGATCCGCTGGTCGTGGGCCTTGTGGGCTACATGTGCAGTGGCGGAAGCAAACCGGCTTCTGACATCCACAACAAATACAAGCTGGTCATGGTGTCGCCCTCATCCACCGCGCTGGAGCTGACGGCCCGTGGCATACCGATATTTTTTCGAACGTGCTGGAATGACAAGATTCAGGCTGGAAGGGCTGCCGCCTTTGCCTTGAGCAGGAACTGGAGAAACGTGGCGGTCTTGCATGACAAAAGTGACTATGGGCAGAGTCTATCGGAAGATTTTGCCGGCCACATTGAGAGCAACGGTGGAAAAGTTGTGGCCTCGGAGGGCATCACGCGCGGGGACAAGGATTTCTCTCCCGTGCTGACGAAGATCAAGCCCCTGAGACCTCAACTGATCTACTTCGGAGGGATGTCGGCCGAAGGGGTCCTCATTGCCCGCCAGATGAAACGGACAGGCATAAAGGCCCGTTTTATGAGCGATGACGGATGTTATACGGAAAAGGACTTCATTCAGGCCGGGGGCAGCGCCACGAACGGCAGCTTTGTCACCTATGCCAAAGAGCCGGACCCCGCCTGGGTGGAACGTTTTGAGGCCAAGTACGGTCCCAGGCAGACCTTTTCGCCACAAGCCTATGATGCGGCCAACATCCTCATGAGGGCTGTGGAAAAGGTGGCCGGGCGACAAACGGATGGCAGCCTGGTGATCGGAAAAAAACCGCTCCGGGATGCCGTGGCAGCGACTGAATATGAGGGCATTACGGGCAAGATCGTTTTTGACGCTCATGGGGATAGAACGGGTTCCGTTGTTGTGGTGTATGAGGTGGTGGAGGAAAAAGGCAAGAGGTTTTTCAAGCCGGTTGATTTCTAGCCCCGGCGGACGGCAATGGTCCTATGAAAAATAACCTTGTTTGGTTGACAAAGGTCGAGGGTATCTCGGCCTTTTCATCGTGAGGTCGGCCCATGGGCCACATGCTTGATCCGGTCGTGATCATCGATCAAATCATTAATGGGCTGACCATAGGCGGGGTATACGCTCTGATTGCGCTAGGCTACACCCTGGTTTACGGCATCCTCTTCATGATCAACTTCGCCCATGGCGAGGTGTACATGTTCGGCTCTTTTGGCGGCTACGCCGCGCTCATGGTCTTTGTCAACAGCGGCTTTGCCCAAAGACATGCGGTCCTGTCGGTCATTGCCGCCTTTCTCGCCGCCATGGTGGTCTCTTCTGTGCTCGGGGCGCTCTTGGAAAGGATAGCCTATCGGCCCCTTCGTGGGGCTCCCCGACTGGTCCCCCTCATCAGTGCGATCGGTGCCTCGATTTTTCTTCAGAACCTGATGATGCTCGTGATCAAAGCCCGGATGCACGTGTATCCCGATGTCATCCCGGAGACATTTATAGAGATCGGGCGGGTCAGTATTTCGTATTTTCAGATATTCATCATTCTGAGCTCTGTCCTGCTCATGTTTGGACTCCATCTCTTCATCCAAAAGAGCAAGACCGGTAAAGCCATGCGAGCCGTAGCCGAAGACAGGACCGCCGCCGCCCTCATGGGTGTCGATGTCAACAGGATCATTCTCATCACTTTTGCCCTCGGTTCCGCCCTGGCGGGGGCGGCCGGGGTTATGGTGGGTATGTATTACACCCAGATTAACCACATGATGGGTTTCATTCCGGGGATCAAGGCTTTCACTGCTGCGGTGCTCGGCGGGATCGGCAATGTGGCTGGGGCGATGTTGGGCGGCTATTTCCTCGGCATTGTCGAAGCCCTGGGGGTTCTCGTGATGCCGGCAGAGTACAAGGACGTCATTGCCTTCGGTCTGCTGGTCCTGGTGCTTGTTTTCAGACCAACCGGGATTCTCGGAGAAGTGGTTTCGGAAAGGATGTGATCTGAGGTGAGGGATATGGGTCCAGCCAAGCGCTTCCTGCCGAAGCCATCCGTTCTTGCCGTTCTGCTTCTGGTCTCCGTCCTGCCTCCCCTGGTCGGCAACTACTGGACGCAGATCTTAGGGGACGTGGGAATTTACATCATGCTCGGCATCGGGCTGAACGTGGTTGTGGGCTTTGCAGGTCTCCTCGACCTGGGTTATGTCGCTTTCTTTGCCATTGGTGCTTATGGCTACGCCCTCCTGGCGTCACCGCAGTTCGGCATCCACATTCCCTTCTGGCTTATGCTGCCCGTGTGTGTCGCTATCGCTGCAACGGGGGGGGCCTTGCTCGGGATTCCGGTCCTGCGCATGAGAGGGGATTACCTGGCGATTGTGACGCTCGGTTTTGGTGAAATTATCCGTATCGTCCTGAACAATTTAGATTCCGTGACGAACGGACCCCGGGGACTCCTGAGGATCGACCCGCCCATGATCGGAGATTTCGCCATCAATGCGCCGGCCAGGTGGTATTACCTGATCCTGTGCGGCATCGTCGTGTCGGCCCTGATTACCGATCGATTGAACAACTCCCGAATCGGCAGAGCCTGGATTGCCATGAGGGAAGATCAGGATGCGGCCGCCGTCACGGGGATCAGCATCCTTAAATACAAACTCCTCGCCTTTGTCGTCGGGGCGTCCTTTGCCGGCATCGGCGGCGCCGTATTCGCGGCCAGGCAAGGATCCATCTTTCCTGAGAACTTCTCGCTGATGGTTTCTATCAATGTCTTGTGCCTCATCATCATCGGAGGGATGGGAAGTATTTCAGGCGTGATTGTCGGAGCGATCATTCTCATAGGGCTTCCGGAGGTCCTCAGGGGGATGCAACAGTATAGAATGCTTGTTTTTGGCGCTCTCCTGGTGGTGACCATGATTTTTCGTCCCACCGGCTTCATCCCATCGGCAAGGAGAAAGCTGGAATTTAAAGAGTAGCGGTGCAGGTTTGAAATATGGGTTCTTTGTTGCAGATCAAATCCTTGACCAAGGACTTCGGGGGGGTCAGGGCGCTCGATGGGGTTGACCTGAACGTTGAGGAAGGGATGATCGCCGGCCTGATAGGACCGAATGGGGCCGGCAAGACGACGCTGTTTGATGTTCTGACCGGCGTGTGTCGGCCCGATAGCGGGGAGATTATCTTCCGGAACAAAAGCATCAAAGGCCTCAAGAGTCATCAGATCACGTCCCGGGGTATTTCCCGAACCTTTCAGAATATTCGCCTTTTCAACCATATGACGGTCCTTGAAAACATACTGGTCGGACGGCACTGTAGATTAAAGTCAGGGGTATGGGGGGCCATAACAAGAAACAGCGGGACCTTGGAAGAGGAAAGAAGGGCGCTTCAGCAAGGCAAAGCCCTCCTTTCTTTTGTGGGTCTGGAAGGGGAGGGGGACGTTTTGGCGAAAAACCTGCCCTATGGTGAACAGCGCAAACTGGAGATTGGCAGGGCGTTGGCCACGGAACCCCGGCTGCTGTTGCTCGACGAGCCGACGGCCGGCATGAACCCGCACGAGACATCGGAACTCACCAGGCTTATAGAGCGGACCCGCTCGGAGATGAAGATCACCATCCTCCTGATTGAGCACGACATGCGAGTCGTCATGGGCATTTGTGACTGGTTGACCGTCCTTGACTACGGTGTCAAGATCGCTGAAGGAAGCCCCGCTTTCGTCCGAACCGAGCCAAAAGTCATCGAAGCATACCTGGGCCGCATGGGCACCCGGATTGGCCGGACGGCAAATTGACCCTAACGTTGCAAAAGTTGAGGATGCCGCAGGTGCACGACGTCAAGGGTTTGGCTGTAGTCATCTACGCCGAACCCTTGACAACAAAGCAGATGCGGTATCATCGGCTTTCCCGGAGGGTAAACAACGTGGCATTTATTCCGTTTTCTCGATGCCACTGGTAGCGAATTCCAGCAAAGCGCTCCAAAAGACCGCGAAAACAGGCTGTGGTTGTTATTGGCGCTTCGTTGCCATGTTGTTTATGCAACGGTAGGGTTGGGACAGGACCGGGAATGCATGATGGGCAAGCCGAAAACCAGCTTGGAAGTCGAAGACGTTCACACGTATTACGGCAACATCCACGCCCTGAGAGGTCTGTCCCTGCGGGTCAACCAAGGCGACGTGGTGACCCTCATAGGAAACAATGGTGCGGGCAAGACAACCATGCTGAACACCATCTCCGGAATTTTGACCCCGAAGTCCGGCAAGATCACTTTCCAGGGAGACAGAATCGACGATCTTTCCCCTCATATGATCGTTCGCAAAGGCATATCCCAGGTCCCGGAGGGGCGAAAGGTGTTTGCCCGCTTGACCGTTCAGGAGAATCTGGAAATGGGCGCTTTCACGAGAACGGATGGCGGCGGCGTCAAAGCAGACATGGGGGCCGTCTTCGATCTCTTCCCTCGACTGGAGCAAAGACGCCGACAGGTTGCAGGGACCCTTTCGGGCGGCGAGCAGCAGATGCTCGTTATAGGCAGAGCCCTGATGGCCCGCCCTCGACTTCTTCTCCTTGATGAACCCTCCATGGGTCTCGCCCCGATCCTGGTGGAAGCGATATTTCAAACCATCCAAAACATCAATGCCCAGGGTACAACAATTCTGCTGGTGGAGCAAAACGCCATGGCAGCCCTTGTCGTGGCCAGCTATGGTTACGTTCTGGAGAACGGGAAAATTGTTGTGGAGGGAACCGGGGCCTCTTTGATGAAGAATCCCAGGGTCCGGTCGGCCTACTTAGGAGAAGACTAGACGTGGAACCTATTCACGAAACCGACGATGTCATGGAGACAGGCGGCGAAGTTTTTTCCTGTAGGGCCTCAAGACGGGGACTCACCCTGACAGGGTAGTGACGCGGATCCTTGAGTCTTTTGTGTGTCTCATCGAGGGAAGAGAACCTTTCCTTGAATCGCTCGCGAATCTCATCCAGTGAGGGATGCTTCCTCGTCAGCGCTCCATTCTTCATCACGGGCTCCAGCAGGGGCTCGGCGCCTTCAATCGTTTCATCCCGTGTGCCGATGACATCCCCGGCAAAACGTCCTCCAGCCCCCGTCGTTCTAAAGACCTGTTTTTCTCCGGCCAGGTTGATCTTACCTGCACTCAGCTTCCTGATGGGACGTTCACCGTACTGAACAAGCTTGTAGGCCATATCGAAATAGGGAGCGTCCGCCGAAACACCCATCCTCGTTCCGATCCCAAAAGCGTCAATGCTTGCCCCCGCTCTCAGGGTCCGCTCAATTTTATGCTCATCAAAGCTGTTGCTGGCAAATATCTTTGCGTCTGTAAGGCCTGCCTGATCCAGAATTTCCCGGACCCCTTGACTGAGTGCGGCAATATCGCCGCTGTCCAATCGAACGCCCACGAGCCTGTAACCGTTCTTGGCCATTTCCTGACCCACCGCGGCCGCGTTGCGGGCGCCGGCAAGGGTGTCGTACGTGTCAATGAGAAGAACCGTCCTTTCAGGAAATGAACGGGCAAAAGCCCTGAACGCCTCAAGTTCACTTCCAAAAGAACTGACGTAGGAGTGAGCCATGGTGCCGGAGACCGGGATGCCGTAAACTTTTCCCGCCAGCACATTGCTCGTGGCGGCGAATCCTGCAATGTAGCTGCTTCGGGCGACCTTCAAACCCGCATCGATCCCTTGCGTCCTTCGAAGGGAGAAATCAACCAACTGACGACCGGCTGCGGCATGGACACAGCGAGCCGCCTTGCTGGCAATCACAGACTGAAAGTTGATTGCGTTAATGGCAAAGGTTTCTATGACCTGGGCTTCAATAATGGGGGCGCTGACTTCAAGGGCCGGTTCATCTTTAAAGAATATCTCGCCTTCAGCAAGGGCAACCACGTCTCCCGTAAAACGCAACTTTTGCAGGTAGTCCAAGAAGTCGTCGGAAAAGAGGCCTGTCTGTTCAAGGTAGGCAAGATCGCTTTCCGCCAACTCGAAGTTGGCCGCAAACTCCAGAAAGTCTTCCAATCCCGCCGCAACAAAATAGCTCCGGCAGACAGGATATTTCCTGATAAAAAGAGAAAATGTGGCTCTATCGGCCATGCCGCTCTCAAGGTAGCTGGCCGCCATGGTCAGTTCGTAGAGATCGGCAAGTAGCGCAATGCCGTCAGGGGTGCCTCTCATACCATGTAAACCCTACTGTTGCGTAAACAACTTGGCTAAATGCCGCCAATGGCAAAAAAAGGCTGTATTTGCGGTCTCTTTAAGCGGTTTCTTGGAATTCACGGCAAGTGACGTCGAGATAACCGAAAAAAACAGCCGAGTTGTTTACCCTCCGGGAAAGCCGAAGACACCGCATCTTCTTCGTTGTCAAGGATTGGGCGTAGACGACTACAGCCAAACCCTTGAACGCCTTGAAGCTCCGGCGTCCTCGACTTTTGCAACGTTAGGGTAAGCTCCTTCAATCATTTGCCGGCCGCCTTAACGGTCCAACGCCGGACAAGTCGATCAACAAACAGACAGAAAACGAGGGGCATGTCTCTTTCCTCTTGCGTCTTTGGCGCTGGGGTCCCCGATTCATCTAATAGCATGACGGCGGCATCAAGGGGAAGGGTTTTGCAGCGTTAGGGTTTATAGCCCCGATGGGGAATCCTCCCACGCAGCCCGATGCTGCCGAAAACCATTTGCCATTTCCGGCTTTTACTATTAACGTTTTGAATGGGATTCTGTTTATGGTTTAAACTTTAGAGTCATCGGGAAAGAAGAGCAAAGCTCGTGGAAAGAGGAGATCCTATGTCACGGAAAGCGCTTCCGGTCCCGCCTCACTTCGATCGCCACAGAGTAGACCAGGTCTGGAGGGTCTCCTATCAGGAGCGTGCTGAAGGTGCCCGAGAATGGGCAAGGCAGCACGAGATAAGGCCTGCATCTCAAGATCAGTTCACAATCTGTCTCCTGCTGGTTGACGTGCAGAACACATTCTGCATCCCGGGATTTGAGCTGTATGTCGGCGGGCGTTCGGGAAGGGGGGCTCTGGATGACAATCGAAGGCTGTGCGAATTCATATACCGGAATCTCGACGTCATCACGCGGATCAGTCCGACCATGGATACCCATCAGTCCATGCAAATCTTCCATAGTATCTTTCTCGTTAATGAGAAGGGTGAGCATCCGGCCCCGTTTACACTGATATCGACACAGGACATTGACAGGGGGGTCTGGCGCTTCAACCCCGAGGTCGCCAAGAGCTTAAAGATCGACGAAGAATACGGTCAGGCGTTTCTGCACCATTACACCCGGGAATTGAAGGGGGGCGGCAAATACGACCTCACCATCTGGCCGTATCATGCCATGCTGGGAGGGATCGGCCATGCGTTGGTTTCGGCCGTTGAAGAAGCCGTATTCTTTCACGGCATCGCCCGTTACTGCATGCCTGACTTTCAAGTCAAAGGAAGTAATCCGTTTACTGAAAATTATTCGGTTTTAAGTCCGGAAGTGCTCGACGATCCCAGAGGAAAGCCGATTGCAGAAAAAAATACCGGACTCGTTGAGTCGCTGCTGGAATTCGATGCGGTGATCATTGCAGGGCAGGCCAAGAGTCATTGCGTGGCGTGGACCATTGATGACCTGTTAAGTGAAATAGATACTTCGGACAAAAGGCTGGCCCGAAGGGTCTATCTTTTGGAAGACTGCACATCCCCGGTGGTCATCCCCGGGGTGGCGGATTACACCAAGGAGGCGGATGCGGCTTTCCAGCGGTTTTCGGATGCGGGAATGCATGTTTGCCGTTCAACAGATCCGCTGGAGCGCTGGCCCGGTATCAAGCTTTGATCCTTTTGAAACCTCCGCAAGGGATGTCAGGGCATCTGTAGATATGAGTGCTCTGGCATACCTGAATCGGTTTGCCGAGTAACGAGCGGTGCCTAAACGTTTCGCGATTCAGCATTTTTGACAAGGTTGCGAAATTGATAGACATTGGCAAAAGGAAGCGTTCGGATGAGCTCCTCAAGATTTGTTTTGCCCTGCCGCAGTTTTTGCATGGCATCCTCTGCCATAAAGACCGTGCCGTCATACGAACTGGTCCGCAGTTCATCAATGCTGGGGCCCTTGTTAATGAGTATCATGTCTTTTTGGCTCGGACACCACAACTCGGCGACAGCAATCCGTCCGCTGTACCCCGTATGGTTGCACTGTGAACAGCCCTGTCCCTTGTACCAGACCAGATCTTCCGGCGGGGTGTCAAAGAACTCTCTCAGCAATTCCTTGGGAGGCATGTATTCGACCGCGCACAACGGACATATTTTTCTGACAAGCCGCTGGGCGAGCACCCCCAGGAGACACGAGCCGATGAGCCCCGGGTCGACGTCCAGGTCCAGAAGACGCGTTGTTGCGCTAACGGCGTCATTGGTATGCAGCGTGCTCAAGACCAGATGGCCGGTTTGAGCCGCTCGGAAGGCCATTTCTGCTGTCTCAGAGTCTCTGATCTCGCCCACCAGGATAATCTCCGGGTCCTGTCTCAGGAAGGCGCGAATAAACTGGGCAAAGGTGTTGCCAATTTTAGGATTGACTTCACACTGAGTAATTTTTTCGTAGACATATTCGATCGGGTCTTCGGCCGTCAGAATCTTGATACCGGGCCGATAGGTCGTCATAAGGGCCCCATACAATGTTGTGCTTTTGCCGGACCCCGTCGGCCCGGTTACGAGCACGATGCCCGTGTTTTTGCTCAGCAATTTTTGGAAGGTGTCTGTGAGGTGTTCAGAGAAGCCGAGCTCCTTTATCGACTTAGGAGCGTTTCTCGCGTCCAGAATTCTCAGAACGACATTCTCTCCGTAATATCCCGGAACAATCGATATGCGGAAGTCAATTTTGACCTCCTGCGCATCCTTAACAAGCCGGGCCCTGAAGCTTCCATCTTGAGGGCGCCTTCTTTCGGCAATGTCCAACTTCCCAAGAATCTTGATGCGGGAGACGACCTCTCTTCGGAGCCTGTTGAGTTCATCCTCCAGATTGCCCAGGTACAGCTCCTGGAGGACGCCATCGATTCTGAACCGAGTAAAAATTCGGCGATCCGTGGTCTCCAGATGGATGTCAGAGGCCCCGTTGTTCAGGGCCATGCCTATGATCTTTCCAACTACGGTATCCGCCCTTCTGGTCTGATGAGAATCGAGATACTTTGAGCGCTCACTTGCCGACATCTCTTCTTCGATCAGCTGCAGCCCTAAATCTCCGGCTTTTTCGGTCTCTTCATACAGCCGGCTGAAGGCATCCAGAATGGCTGCCCGCGTAGACGTGACGGCGTTGATGGAAAGGCCGGTCAGTCCCTGCAGTTCCTGAATCAGATCCGTTTCTGTCGGATCGTCCATGGCCAGCGTGATGTTCTGCCCCATCCTTGCAATGGGAACGATCCGGTGTTTCTGGGCGAAGTTTCGGTTGATCAGTCTGGCAAGACTTCGATCGATCGTGATGTTGTCAAAATTGACGTAGGGGACATTAAGCTGTGTGCACAGCGCTTGTCTCATCTCCTCTTCGGTAATGAAATTGAGCTCTACAAGAGCCTCTCCAATGCGAGCCCCCGTTTTCTTGGAATGCTCCAGCGCAAGCGTCAGAAATTCCTGGGTAATGGCTCGCGACTTCAAAAGGATATCACCGAGACGAGACCGTTTATTATAACGATCCAAAATAAAATTGAGCTGTTTTTTGGTGATGGAACCCTGCTCAACCAGGATTTGTCCCATGGGTTTGTACGATTTCAGCTTTTCCTGCGTTCTGAAAGCTTGCTCAAGCTGAGGTCTGGTGACAAGCCCCTCTCCAATCAGAATGTGGCCGATCTTGAGATCCTCCGGTTTCGTGGTGGGCTTTTCCGGGCTTTTTTTTGTCGCCAACGCCATCAGTGTCCCTCCTGTGATGAAAAAAAATCTTGTTATGCCTTCCCGCGTATTCATACGCGGAGGTTCTGACGAGTCATGAGATGGGGAGTGCTTGTGACTTAGAGGGCATTTTGAATAAATTATTCTAGCAGAACGAGCCCGACTGTCAAGCTTTCTCCCTGCGAATCCAAGGATGGGATGTTTTTTTAAGGAATCGGTCGGTCCATGCCATATCCTTGATTCCTCCCCTCATGACTCGATTATCGGCCGCCGAAGAAAGGGCGCGACAGAATCGCTTTGAAATACTATGGGTTGCAACCCCTTTCCCCCTTGACAGTCGGGTCTGTTTCTTCGTATGGTGAATTGATCCGTCCCACTTGCCTGGAGAGTATTTCTACATGTGCAGTCGGCAGGCGCCACCTTATTCCTTTCTACGTTGATTTTGTCAGAAAGGGTGTGACCATGGGCCAGAGAATCGGGATTTATGTGTGTGAGTGCGGTCCCAATATCAGGGACGCAGTCGACATGGATGAGCTGATGAAGTTCGCCCGAGGCCTGCACGATGTCGTAGTGGCAAAACCGTTTGGGTTGCTGTGTTCGAGCGAAGGCAAGGCCCTCATTGTCAACGACGTCAGGGAACAGAAACTGACAAGAGTTGTTATTGCCGCTTGTTCTCCAAAAGAACATGAGTCGACATTCAGGGAGATGATGAGGAGCGCAGGCCTGAATCCCTTTCTCATGCAAATCGCCAATATTCGAGAGCAGGGTGCTTGGGTCACCGAGGATAGGGTTCTCGCCACAGACAAGGCAAAGGCGATTATTAATGCGGCCGTTCGGCGCGTGGTCCTTCATGAGCCTTTGGAAACCGGCGAGATAGCCTGCGAGGCGGATGTCCTTGTTGTGGGTGCCGGCGTCGCCGGCCTTAGCGCTGCTCTCACTTTGGCGCAAAGAAACAGAAAAGTCTATCTGCTGGAAAAACTGCCGTGCATTGGGGGCAAGGTGGCCCGGTATGAGGAGATATTCCCTAAACTGGAATGCGCATCTTGTGTGCTTGATCCAAAAATGGACGAGGTTCTGCACAACGAGCAAATCGAGGTCCTCACGTTCAGTGAAGTGCAGGAGGCTGTCGGGTATTATGGCAATTTCATCGTGACGGTCCGGCGCAAGGCAAGATTTGTGGATAGCCGGACCTGTCTGGGTTGCGGCGCATGCTTTGAGGTCTGCCCGGTTAAAGTCAGCAATGAGTATAACGAAGGACTGGATGAGAGAAGGGCCATCTATGTGCCTTATGCCGGGGCCTTGCCAAACGTGGCAGTGATCGACAAGGCACACTGTTTACGTTGGCGAGGTGAGCCTTGCAAGGCCTGCCAGGCGGTCTGTCCTTTTGGCTGCGTCAACTACGAAGAAAAGGATGAAATCCGGCATGTGAAGGTGGGCGCTGTCATCCTGGCGACGGGATTCGACCTTTTCGATCCGCGACGGGCGCCGCAGTACGGGTATGGTCACATTGAAAATGTATATACCAGTCTTGAGTTCGAGAGACTGGTCAATTCCACAGGACCAACCGGAGGCGAGATCGTGTTGAGAAACGGTCAGCCTCCCAAGAAGATCGCTCTTGTCCACTGTGTGGGATCGAGGACCAGCAAGTTTCATGAGTACTGTTCGGGCGTGTGCTGCACGGTCCTGCTGAAGTTTGCGCACCAGGTGAGACAGAAATTGCCGCATGCGTCGGTGGCCGAACTGTACTCGGATTTTTGCCTGCCCGGAAAGGAGCCGCAGCGTTTTTGCAACCAGGTTGCGCGAGATAAGGGTGTGGCGCTGATTCACCTGAAAGAGCCTGATTCTGTGCAGATCGTTGAACAAGACAAACAAATTCTAATCACGTATACGGACGTTGAGAGACAATCGAAATCGCTTGCCGTCGATATGGTTGTATTGGCCCCGGCTATGGAAGGGGCACAGCATGCCGGCATCCTTTCAGACGTTTTCGACATATCCCTGGATGAAAGTCGGTTCTTTGTAGAGGACGACCCCCATGTGGCTCCCGTTTTAACCACGACGGAGGGGATACTTATTGCGGGCTGCGCCCAGGGACCCCGGAATATCCAGAGCGCGGTCGCCCAGGGGGAGGCGGCGGCCGGCCAGGTGCTGTCGCGGCTTGTCCCGGGTGAGAAGTTGACGCTGGAGCCTGTGACGGCTGAGGTGGACGAAGGGCTGTGCTCCGGATGCAAGGTATGTGTCGGCCTCTGTCCGTATAAGGCAATTAGTTATCAGGCCGACAAGAAGAACGCCTGGATCAACGAGGTGTTGTGCAGGGGATGCGGCATCTGCCCGGCTGCGTGTCCCAGCGGGGCCATCAAGGCCAAACATTTCACGGACGCGGAAGTCTCGGCGGAGATTGAAGGGTTGTTGCACTCTAATCATTGAGGCATGAGGATCGAAGGTTTTGCCGTGAATCGCTTCGAACCGAAGATTATAGGTTTTCTCTGTAACTGGTGTGCTTACGAAGGGGCGGATTCTGCAGGACGGGCCCGAAAGCCTTATCCGCCGAACTTGAGAGTCATACGGGTGATGTGCACCGGCCGGGTCGATCCTCAATTTATCATGAAGTCATTCGAAGCCGGTGCCGATGGTGTCATGATTCTGGGCTGCCATCCCGGGGAATGCCATTACAAGGAAGGAAATTTTCAGGCATTGAAGCGGTACACCCTTTTGAAGCGGATCCTGCCGTCGTTTGGCATAGAGATGGACCGGTTAAGGCTTGACTGGATTTCGGCCGGCGAGCGAGACAAGTTTGTCGACGTTGTCTCCGACATGGTCGAGACCCTAAGAAGGCTTGGCCCTTTGCACCGTTCATATGAGTTTTCTCGCGGCCCGTTATAGAAAGTCGATAGGTATGGTCGAAAAACCGAAGATTGCGCTTTATTGGTGCTCCAGCTGTGGAGGCTGCGAGGAATCAGTCATCGATCTGGCGGAAGACATTTTGATGGTTGCTGAAGCGTCGGACATCGTGTTCTGGCCGGTCGCATTGGATTTCAAACTCAGCGATGTGAAAGCCCTTGATGACGGCGAGATCACGGCCACACTCATTAACGGATCCGTTCGCATGGATGATCAGGAAGAGATGGCCCGCCTGCTGAGACAGAAGTCCAGGCTCCTGATAGCTCACGGCAGCTGTGCCCATCTCGGGGGGGTGTATGGATTGGCCAATTTTTACACGCGCCAAGAGGTGTTGACCCGTTCATACCAGGACGTCCCCACCGTGAAGAATCCCGATGGCGTCTTTCCGCAGATCCAAACAACAGAGGCCGGCAGGGACCTCAAGCTCTCGGGTTTTCATGATCGTGTGAAGCCACTGGATCAGGTCGTTGATGTGGACTACACTATTCCGGGTTGCCCCCCTTCGCCGGAATTAATCAAGAATGCCGTGATGATGGTTTTGGAGGATAGACTTCCCCCGAAAGGGAGTGTATTGGCTGAAAAGACGGCCCTGTGCGATACGTGTCCCCGAAGAGACAGCAGGCCGGAGAAATTGCGGATTAAGCGATTCAAGAGACTTTTCGAAACGGAATGGAATCCTGAGAAATGTTTCCTGGACCAGGAGATCCTCTGCCTTGGCCCGGCGACCAGGGGGGGCTGCGGTGCGCAGTGTATTGGTGCAAATATGCCCTGTCGGGGTTGTTTCGGGCCGACGGATAATGTGAGGGATCAGGGGTCAAAATGTCTGTCTCTGGTCGCCTCCTTGATCGATTCGACCGATGAAAAGGAACTGGCAGAAATCGTTGGCTCAATTCCGGACGTCGCAGGCTTGTTTTACCGGTATAGCCTTCCTTCCTCCCTGTTGAGGGGAAAGATCGAAAAGTAGACGAGATGACCAAAAAGATCACCATCGATCCGATCACAAGATTGGAGGGCCACGGCAAGATCAATATTTTCCTTGACGGCAATGGCGAGGTAGAGCGTGCCTATCTGCAGATTTCGGACTTTAAGGGATTTGAGAAGTTCTGCGAGGGCAGGGCCGTAGAGGAGATGCCCACCCTCACACAGAAGATTTGTGGTGTCTGTCCGACGGCCCATCACATAACGGCCAGTAAGGTGTTGGATGATCTTTTTGGCGTGGAACCTCCCGTCGCGGCAAAAAAGTTAAGAGAACTCATGTACAATGCTTTCATGTTCGAGGATCACCTGTTGCACTTCTATTTCCTGGGTGGCCCGGATCTGATCGTGGGCTTCGATGCGCCGGCTGCCGAGAGAAATGTCTTTGGCGTGATCCGGCAGGTGGGCGCTGAGATAGGGAAAAAGGTGATTGACGTCCGCAACAAGGTCCGCGGGGTCAACAGGACGATCGGCGGCAGTCCTCTCTATCCGGTTTGCGGACTGCCCGGGGGCGTTTCCCGGCCCATGACGAGAGAGGAGAACGCAGATATCAAGGTTGTTGCAAAGGAGGCCATAGAACTTGCCCTGCTTACGCTGGAAATTTTTCATGAGAGAGTGCTCAAGAGCAAAGGGTATTCCGATTTCCTCATGAGCGACATGTTTACTCATGCAACGTATTACATGGGATTGGTCGACGACGATGGGAAGGTGAATTTCTATGACGGAAAACTCCGGGTTGTTGATCCGGCCGGAAAGATTTTCGTCGAATTTGAAGCAAGGGACTACCTCGAACATCTGGAAGAACGGGTTGAGCCTTGGAGCTACATGAAAATACTCTATCTGAAAAACGTCGGATGGAAAGGATTCACGGATGGACCGGGCAGCGGGGTCTACCGGGTGGGTCCTCTTGCCCGTTTTAATGTGTCCGATGGGATGGCCACGCCCTTGGCCCAGGCTGAGTATGAGAAAATGCTCGACAAGCTTGGAGGCAAGCCGGTTCACAATACATTAGCCTACCATTGGGCGCGACTCATCGAGGTTTTATACGCCGCTGAGAGAATGGACGAGCTGTCTCGAGATGAGGAGATCACGAATCCAAAAGTGAGAAATTTGCCGAATCAAACGCCTCGAGAGGGCTTTGCCGTGTGTGAAGCTCCGCGCGGCACGCTCTTTCATCATTATGAAACCGACGGAACCGGAATCGTGGAGAAAGTCAACCTGTTGGTTGCCACACAGAACAGTGCGGCGGCCATTTGCATGTCCGTTGAAAAGGTGGCCCGGGCCCTGATCAGGAATCATCATGTCTCGGAGGGTGCACTCAATAGGGTAGAAATGGCCTTCCGAGCTTATGATCCCTGTCTTGCCTGTGCGACGCACTGTCTTACGGGTAAAGGGCCGAGGCCTGTTGACGCGTAACTCTAATTGAGCGTAAACAAAACGAACAAGCACTGAATTGCACAGGAATCAGGGTGTGCGATCACGAAAAGACAATCATCAAGGTGAGGCAGCTGCGAACCCTTAAGTGAGGAGACAAGAGAATGGCCACAGAAGTTTTGGACACCTTGGGTCAGAAGTGCCCCCAGCCTGTCTTAAGAATTGCCGTGAAGGCCCCCGACATGAACCCGGGAGACATCCTGGAAGTGTTGGGGGACTGCCCAACATTTGAAAAAGATATCCGGACCTGGTGCGAACGGCTGGGGAAGGTCTTCTTGTCGATTAAAGATGAGGGGGGAGATAAAAAGCGAATCCAGATCCAGTTCTAAAACTCTGATCGCCGGCTGCGACAGGGCTATCGTCGTCGAGTCAGGAAGGGCTCTGGTTCCTATACGTCCTGGGCATGTACAGGCCATAGGGCCTGTCGGCTGACGGAAGCCTTGTCGGGTGGATAACGGCATGCCTGAGTCCGTTATCAACGGGATCTTATTTCACTAAGGAATTGTCGTCCATGGCAGAGAAGGTCAAATGCTGGAAGTTTTTCGACTGTGAGGAGACGGTGTGCCCGGTCTACGAAGCGAAGGAACATAAGTGTTGGCTCGTTCCGGGGACCCATTGTCGAAATGAGATCCAGGGCCAGTTCTTGGAAAAGATAGAGATGTGTCTGCACTGTGAGCCGTTTAAGGCGAACATGGATCTGGCTTCGTTGGAAGAGACCCTGGAGGTGGTGAATAGACAGTTCGGAGGATTCCGGCGGATGGTTGAGGAACGGGATGTGGAGCTGGAGGGGACCAGTATGGAGATGGCCCTCGGCTTATCCGAGGTCTTCGCGGCATTAAAAGAGATGGCTTCAGGCGATCCTGATGTGCGGGTGCCGGAGACCTCGGACCTGGAATTGATCAGGAAGCTGAAGCATATGGTCAACCTGACGGCTGAAAATCTTGCGGAAATCGTTGGCCTCTCGCACGAATTTGCCATTGGCCTTGCCGAGCATTTTGATGCCCTGCATCGGGTTTCAAAAGGCGATTTAAACGCCCGGGTCTCCGGTAGTTCAAAGATAGAGCTTATCGATTCGCTTAGCCGGGTGACCAACCAGATGATTGAAAGTGTGGCCGAAGAAATCAGTGAGCGCCAGCGGGTCGAGGAGGCGCTTCAAAGAGCCCATGTCGAACTGGAGGTGCGAGTCAGGGAACGCACAGGAGAGTTGACAAAGGCGAATACGCTTCTCAAGCAGGAAGTGGCTGACCGCAGGCGTGCCGAAGAAGCCTTCCGGGACAGTGAGGAGAGGTACCGAACCCTTTTTGAAGACGCCAGGGACGCTGTCTATATTACAACTCGAGAAGGCCAGTTCATTGATGTTAACCAGTCGGCCCTTGACCTTTTTGGATATACAAGACGGGAGCTGCTGGGGTTGAGTGCTCAGGAAATATACGTGAGTCCCGAAGACCGGCGGCGGTTTCAACGTGAGATAGAGGAAAAGGGGTCCGTCAGGGACTTCGCGGTGAAATTCCGCAAGAAGGACGGCACAGAGATGGATTGCCTCCTCACTTCGAGCGTCCGCCGAGCCGGAGACGGTACCGTTTTGGGATACCAGGGGTTCATCCGCGACACCACAGAACGAAAGCGTCTCCAGGCCCAACTCCAGCAGGCTCAGAAGATGGAAGCCATCGGGACTTTGGCTGGTGGGATTGCGCACGACTTTAACAACCTGCTTATGGGCATTCAGGGACAGGTTTCCCTCGTGGTCATGGACATGGCGCCCAAGCACCCCCATTATGAAAGGCTGAAGAGCATAGAAAAGCAGATTCAGAGCGGCGCCAGACTGACATCTCAACTGCTGGGGTATGCAAGGAAGGGAAGGTACGAAGTCAGGACGTTCGACCTTAACCAGCTTGTGCAAGATGTTTCCGACACCTTTGGCAGAACGAAAAAAGAGATTACGATTCACAGAGAACTTTCGAGCGCCCCGTCGCCTGTAGAAGCGGATCCCGGTCAATTAGAACAACTCCTGTTTAATCTTTTTGTCAATGCGGCAGACGCTATGCCGAACGGCGGGGATTTGGCCTTGAAGACCGGGAACACGACACACCGGGAGATGCAGGGTAAGCTCTACAGGCCACAACCCGGAGATTATGTTTTTTTGAAGGTCACGGATAACGGCACCGGCATGGATAAGACCACCATGGAACGGATTTTTGACCCATTTTTTACAACCAAGGAAAGGGGGCGAGGAACAGGTCTGGGTCTGGCTTCGGCCTATGGTATTGTCAAAGGCCATGGTGGATACATTGACGTGAATTCCATCAAAGATCATGGAACGACTTTCACGATCTATCTTCCTGCATCAGCCAAAACCATTCCAAAAGGCGTTAAGCGTCCCGACCAAGTTGATGGAGGGAGTGAGACCGTGCTTTTGGTGGATGATGAGGATACCATCAGGGAGGTCGGCGGGGAGCTGCTTCAAGCCATGGGCTATCGAGTCCTGTTGGCCGGGGACGGGGAGGAGGCCGTCGAGGTCTACAGGCAGCATCGGGACCAGATAGATGTGGTGCTTCTTGATATGGTGATGCCGAGCATGGGCGGCGGAGCGGCCTATGATCAGCTGAAGGCGATTGATCCGAAAGTCAAGGTCCTCCTGTCAAGCGGTTATAGCATTGACGGTGAAGCCGCGAAAATTATGGCCCGGGGATGTGATGGTTTCATCCAGAAACCCTTTACCATGAGAGATTTGTCTGAGAGAATAAAAGAGATTTTGGTGAAAGGCTAAGCGGTTCGTGAAATCCTGATGCGCCCGTGACGGAACGATTCATGGGAGCAGATTTTACCCCGCCAATTTGCATGAATAAAAAGCCAACATACGAAGAACTGCAACAGAGGATCGAAGCTTTAGAAAAGGAAGCGACCGAGCGCAGACGGGTGGAGGAGGCGTTGCGTGAGAGCGAAGTCCGCCTGAAAACGGTTCTGGATACCATCCAGGCGGGCATCGTCGTGATCGACCCGGAAACCCATAAGATTGTCGGTGTGAATGCTGCTGCCGGAAAGATGATCGGCGCGCCCAGGGAGCGCATCCTCGGAAGCGTTTGTTACGAATACATTTGCCCGAACCAAAGAGGTCAGTGTCCTATCACCGATCTGGGAGAAAGCCTGGAAAATGCCGAGCGGGTGCTTCTCACCGCACGGGGGGAAAAGGTGCCCATTCTGAAAACTGTGGTTGGCGTCACCCTGGCGGGCCGACGACATCTGCTCGAGAGCTTTCTGGATATTACTGCACGCAAGCGGGCCGAGGAGGAGCGGGAGAGACTGATCGAGGAACTCAAAGAGGCTTTGGCTGAAGTCAAGGCATTGAGCGGGCTGCTTCCCATTTGTGCGTCATGCAAGAGCATCAGAAACGATCAGGGTTACTGGCAACAGATCGAGGCGTATATCAAAGAGCATTCCGAAGCCGAGTTCAGCCACAGCGTATGTCCAGAGTGCGCAAGGAAACTTTACCCGGAAGTTTTTGAGAAGAAGTCAAAAGCCGGAAAGGAAGGTTGATGGACTCGTAAAAAGTCCAAATTAGCCGGCTTCATAAGAAGTCCAACTTTTGCAGCCGCGGCAAGGGAGGGATTTTATGCAAGAATACACCATTCATCCCCTGGTTGTTGGTGCCAATGAAACAGACCAGGGCGTCATGACATATCTCCGCGATTATGGCAAACGGATCTGGATTCCTATCTATGTTTTTTACGTGAAGGGCGGTGACAAGAATATCCTTGTCGATACGGGGCTTGAACAGTTCGTGGTGCCGGACGACCTGGGCCAGACTTACGGTTTTGATGTGCTTGAATTTGAGGACGCCCTTGCAACGGTTAAGCTTACCCCCGATGACATCGATGTGATCATTCACACGCATCTTCACAACGACCACTGCGAAAACGACTACAAATGCCCCCGGGCTAAGGTTTATGTTCAAAAGGCTGAGATGGCGTTCCTGAGGAACCCACATCCCATTGATCATCGCTACTACCCGGATGTCTTGGACGGGGTTGATGTCGTCGAACTCGAAGGCGATGCAAACATCCTTGACGGCATTGATGTGATTTTCACGCCGGGACATACCGTTGGCGGGCAATCTGTGGCCATCAATACGTCACAGGGCAGGGCCATCATCACCGGGTTTTGCTGCAATGACAAAAATTTCCCGAAAAGTGGGCCGGCCATCGCCCCCGGGGTCCATATCAATGTCATGGAGGCTTACGACAGCATCCAGAAAATCACCGGGATGGCCGATATCCTGATTCCTCTGCACGACCTCTCCGTCGGGGCCAGAAAAAGCATCCCGTAGAGGCGTTCAGTCGCTGGCCTCACAACGCGAGGCAGCCGGGGCGCCTATCGCCGATGTATGACCATCGCCTCACGCCTGCGTTGGGGTTGCTTCCCTCCATGGCCGCACCACATCGGTACGTAATTTCGGCAAACTGTCCGGATAGTTTTTCTGAATAAACGCGACAAGTTTTTCCCTGACATAACAACGCAGCTCCCAGGCATTCGAGGAATCCGGCGCGCTCATGAGAGCTCGGAGTTCCAGGGTGTGCTCCTTTGCATCCGTTACCTGTAGTACCGCCACCCGGCCGTCCCACAGCCCGGATTCTTTTAAGATTCTGTGGAGTTCGTCCCTTATGGCTTCAGTCGGTATGGTGTAGTCCACATATAGAAAAACGGTACCCAGAATTTCAGCTGACACGCGTGTCCAATTTTGGAAGGGCTGTTCGAGGAAAAGGGTGATGGGCACGATCAGACGTCTCATGTCCCAGATTCTCACCACAACATAGGTCAGGGTAATTTCTTCGATCCGTCCCCATTCGTTCTCCACAATGACCACATCATCCAAACGAATCGGCTGAGTAATGGCAATCTGCAGACCGGCAATCAGGGTGGCGATGGAGCGCTGGGCGGCAAAACCGACGATGATTCCGACAACTCCCGCGGAGGCCAGAATACCGGTCCCCAGTTGTCGGACTTTTGCAAACGTCATTAAAATGGCCCCTAAAGCCAGGACCCCAATCACGACAATCACAACTCTTCTTAATATCTGAATCTGAGTGTGGATTCTTCTGGCCCTGAGATTGTCCTTAACGTCGACTCTATATTCATTCAGGATGAAATCTTCCAGGACAGATGTCAGCCTGATGAGCAACCATGCCACTGACACAATCAGGAGCAAGCTAAGACCTTGCGTCAGAAAGGCCAAAACCCTAGGCGGGACTTCTATGATCGGCAGCACAAAATAGAACGTTACCAGAGGCAGCATCAACCTGGAAGGCCCCCGGCAATGTTTCACCAGCAAGTCGTCCAGAACCGTCTCAGTACCTCTGGACAGACGTTGGGCTGTTTTGAACAGAAGAAAGTGTCCGATGAGACCCAGGATGATTGCTATTCCCAAGATACCTGCGGGCCAAACTAAACCTTCCAACCCATCAATAAGTTCTTTCATTGGCTCTCCTCGAAACGCTCTCGGCCTCGATTCAACAATCCGTCAAAATTATTTCGTCACATATTGGTAGTGGAAATCCGGGGCCTTGTCAAATGACCGGCCTAACTATTCTTCGATCTCCATGCGGTTCGGCCCCCAGCCGGCAGGGTCGTGACCCAAATCCTCCGCCAAAAAAAACGAAGAACTAATGATTACTATACAATTGCAGCCAGTTATCTGCAAGAAGCTCGTCGAAATCTTTCACCTATACTTTGGGTATACCAGGTTGTTTTTCTCTTCGTTTTTTTGGCCCTGCGGGTCTGCCGATTTCACCGGATCTTCTTTGTTGGTGGGCACTTGAAGTACGCTTGTACGACTGTGCACCCACCGCCTGGAATATCCGGCAAACTCGACAGACGGTGGATCCGGGGTGAGAGCATGTCTTGACTTTGGTCTCCAAAAGGACGTATAAATCAAATTACCGTTTCAACTCGTCCTTTCCCCGGTTAACGATTCGCACAGCGGCGATCCCGATCGACTGCCGAGTGGTCGGGCGAACAGGTGTTTGCATCATATGGGCAATCTTTCCATGCTTAACCAGAATGAACGGCAGTTTGCAGTCCGGGACTGTGCCCTGGCGGCTATCGCCACCGGCGAGCGTGCGTATAACTTAAGGGAACTTGGGGACAAGGTCCTGACTATTGATCCAGGCAGCATCTACTACCATTTTTGGGGCGGACTTCTGAGGCCCCGTTTCGACGATCCCGAATATCATAATGACTTCGCCATTTGGGCCCTCTACGGTCTGAAGGATGCCCTTCTGGCGGAACGCCTCGGAATCATCGACCCCACCGAGTTCAGTGATCTCAACTTGTTGAGGGAACGGGTAGCAGAAGTTATAGAAGAGCGCTTGGATGAGACTGAGGAGGTTCCGTCCGCCAGGCGAGACAATCCGTTTTACTTCGTCCGTTCTCAAATCGTGATTTTTGACACCCAATGCCGGATCGACCGCCCTGAGGGGTTAGCCGATACCGTGCCCTTGATGTCTGTGAGCAGTGTTTTCTATCACTTCATCGATGCTCGCCGCCGTCTGCCAAGGCGGGAGGACGATTTCCGCGCCTGGCTTGGAAATTGTTTTGAAGGTTATGAAGACTTGTCCGAGATTCTAGGTAAAGTGCACCCTTTTTTTTCTGGTCTGACCGAACTACGCGCGCGCCTGACAGCGGTTTTTCGATCTTATTTCGGTAAATAGAAAATTGTCATCCTTAATAGAAGCCTATTCAAAGATCGCTGGTGAAGATGTTATCACGCAACTCCGCCAGCTGGTCAGACTGCTTAAAAACCGGCGTGTGGTCCACGTGAACTCTACCCGGGAGGGCGGCGGTGTGGCCGAGATTTTGGCAAAACTTGTGCCTTTGATGCAAGAGCTTGGGCTGGACGTGTCGTGGGAAGTGATCACCGGCGATGAGCGTTTCTTTCAGTGTACCAAGAGTTTTCATAATGCCTTGCAAGGTGACAGAATAGACATCCCGCAAAGACTGCTTGACGCTTACGAAGAGACGAACCGACAAACGGCAAAAGAACTGGCGCCTGTCCTAGAGGGGGCTGATATCGTCTTCATCCATGATCCCCAACCCGCCCCGCTCCTTTCTTACTGTGGGGCGCGAAAGGGAAAGTGGATATGGCGATGCCACATTGACCTCAGTCAGCCACACAGAACCACCTGGAAATACCTGCGGCAGTTTGTTCGAGATTATGATGCCAGCATATTCTCCTTATCCGACTTTGCCCAGGCGCTCCCTCACCCCCAGTACCTGATTCCTCCCAGTATCGATCCCTTAAGTGAAAAGAATATTGCATTGGAAGAAGCCGAAATACGGGGAACATGCGACCAGTTCGGTCTCGATCCGGAAAGACCTTTGTTGGTTCAGGTGTCCCGTTTCGACCGGTTTAAAGACCCTATTGGTGTTGTGCAAGCTTTTCGGCTTGCCGAGAAGTACGTCCCGGACCTACAGCTGGTGCTGGCGGGTGGCGGGGCCAGTGACGACCCGGAGGGAGAAGCGGTGCGACGGGAAGTCGAGGCGTTCTCCGGCGGCGATCCGGATATCCATATTCTGGAACTTCCGGCAAATGCCCATCGGACGATCAATGCTTTGCAACGTGCCGCTGACGTGGTCTTACAGAAGTCCATCCGTGAGGGATTTGGCCTGACTGTCACTGAGGCCATGTGGAAGGGAAAGCCCGTCGTTGGAGGAAACACCGGCGGTATCAGACTGCAGGTTATCAACAATCACACCGGCTTCCTGGTAAATTCTCCAGAGGGGGCCGCCCTGAGGGTGCGCTACCTGCTGGAGCACCCGGATAAGCTGAGGCGGATGGGGGAAAAGGCAGCAGGCTTTGTAAGGGAGAATTTCCTCCTGACGCGCCAGTTAAGAGAGTATTTCACCGTGATGGCGGCCTTGATCCATGGCTGTGAGGACAGGATAGAACTTGAGTGAAATCGATGGTTGCAGAAGCGCCTTTCACGACCCGATAGGTCAGTCATGAAACGCAAGTTTTAATGAAAACTCTTAATCCTGATAAAAATCTCTCGAAGTTCTTCGATCGCCTCGCAAAAACAACTGACCGGGTTCTGCTTTTGGACTATGATGGCACCCTTGCCCCTTTTGCAGAAGAGCGGGATAGAGCATTTCCGTATCCCGGAGTCATCGACCGCCTCCAGGGCATCATGGGAAACGGAAATACGAGACTGGTACTTGTAAGCGGCCGATCTGTGGACGATTTGATTTCCCTGATCGGATTGAGAAAACTTCCGGAGATCTGGGGCTCCCATGGTGGGGAAAGGTTCTCCGCGGATGGCCGATATCAAATAGCCCCGAGCAAAAAAAAAACTTCAGGGGCTTGAGGCTTGCGGGGGATTGGATGGCCGCTATGGATTGGGATCGGCAGATTGAGAGGAAGCCTTTGAGTGTGGCATTGCATTGGCGCGGCCTGTCACCCGGAAAAATAGAAGCGATTCGAGCCATGGCCCTTGATTATCTGCCACGTTTGATAAAGGGAACAGACCTGGCGCTTCATGAATTTGATGGTGGTGTAGAACTACGACCCAGAGGGATTACCAAGGCAAGTGTCGTGGAGACGATTCTGGCCGAAGTTCGAACTGAGGCGGTGGCCTATCTGGGCGACGATTTCACCGACGAAGACGCTTTTGCGGCACTGCGGGGGCGAGGGCTTGGCGTCTTGGTTCGAGACGAACTGCGAGAGACAAAGGCGGACCTGTGGTTACGTCCTCCGGATGAACTGCTCGACTTTTTGAGACGTTGGGAGAGGGCCACGTCCCATCGCCTTTCAGCCCAAATTGTCGCGCCAGAAATTCGATAAACCCAAAATCGAAAAAGATTGCCTATCCTTATATCGGCGCTACCTGTGGCATTCTTCAGCGTGTACAAGGAGGGGGGGCCGCGTCATGGCCGAAAACAATGTCCGCGGTCCAAATGACTTCCTGAAGAGCCGCCTTATCATCGTATCCAACCGTTTGCCAATCGTTGTGAAAGAAGAAAAGAAGGGGGAATGGACTTCGGCGCCCGGGTCCGGAGGGCTTGTTACGGCCCTCGCTCCTGTGCTGAGAGGCCGGGGCGGTTTGTGGATCGGTTGGCCAGGGACGGTAGGGGTTCCCGGTGAGACGATAGAAAAGGTTCTTGAAAATGCCGTGGAGGGAGCGGGATTCAGGCTGAAAGGCGTTCTCCTAACCGCCGAAGAAAGAGACAAGTACTACTCCGGATTTGCAAATGAGATCATTTGGCCTTTGTTTCACGACTTCTCCTCTCGATGTAATTTTGACCCCTCATATTGGTACAGCTACGAGAAGGTGAACAGGGCGTTTGCCGAGGTGATTCGACGACACTCGGGCAGCGGTGACTACATCTGGGTCCATGACTACCATCTTATGAGGGTGGCCCACGAACTTCGTGAAATGGGCGTCGAAGAACCCGTCGGGTTCTTTCTGCACATTCCTTTCCCACCCCTTGACATCTTTCTAAAACTCCCCTGGAGATTCCAGATTCTAAGGTCTCTCTTGGCGTATGATCTTATCGGCTTTCAGACCCCCAGAGACCGGCGAAATTTTCTGCAGTGTGTTAACGCTCTTATCAAAGACGTTTCCACGCGGGGAAGGGGCCCGGTCCTCAGTCTGACTTCGGGAAACTGCCATGTCAGGGTGGGCGCATTTCCCGTCAGCATTGATTTTAAGGAGTTTACGAACTTGGCTTCGACCAGGGAAGTGGCCGACCGCGCCTGGTACATCCATGAGGAGCTTCCGAACACGTACATCATTTTGGGCATTGATCGCCTCGATTACACGAAAGGAATCCCTGAAAGACTCCAAGCTTTCAGACATGCTTTGATCCGTTACCCGGAGCTGAAAGGCAGAGTTGTTTTTGTGCAAATCGTCGTGCCCAGCCGGCGCACAATTCCTGAATATGAGCAACTGAAGATAGAGATCGAACGTCTGGTTAGCGAAATCAACGGACAGTTCACGCGCTCTGGCTGGGTGCCTATTCATTATTTTTTTCGAAGCCTGGATCGCACGGAGCTGGTGTCATACTACCGGACCGCTGACGCTGCCCTCATCACACCCCTGAAGGACGGCATGAACCTGATAGCCAAGGAATATTGTGCGTCAAGTCTTGAGGAGAATTGTGTCTTGATCCTGAGCGAATTTGCTGGAGCAGCTGCACAGTTCCAAAAAGGAGCCCTCTTGGTCAATCCTCATGACAAAGAGGGCGTAGCCGATGCCATCTTCAGGGCCTTCCACATGTCGATAGAAGAGAAGCGGGATCGAATGAAGAGACTCCGGACTTCTGTGAGGAAGCAGGATATCTACTGGTGGGTGGATTCCTTTCTCAGTGCTGCGATTGGTAGAAAATTGCACAACTTCCCGGTGGAGGAGGATTACCCTCCCCAGGTCTACATGGAATGAGCGCCCAGGACAGACGTGCCGGTTTACAGATGAAGACTTGGCCGATAACGTTCCAATTTTCTTGACAAAAAAAGTCTGTCACGGTAAAGGGCGTCGATAGGCGAACAAGGGCGTGGCAGGACCGCGAATTTCACTCAAGAGGAGTGGTAAACCATGGCTGTGACGAAGGCGGATATTGTGAATTCTGTTTCAAACCGGCTGGAAATTGGGAAGCAGAGATCCTCGGAAGCCGTTGAGGCTCTGTTGGAAATCATGAAAAAGAACCTGGCGAACGGGGAAGACGTCCTCGTCAGCGGGTTCGGGAAGTTTTGTGTTAAAGACAAAAAGCAACGGAAAGGACGGAATCCCCAGACGGGAGACGAAATGATTCTTGCGCCCAGACGAGTGGTCACTTTCCGGTGCTCTCTGAGTTTGAAAAACAAGCTCAACGGGAAATAGACTCGAACTCGTATTCCGCAGGGAAGTCCTTCCCTTTCTCTTTACCGACTCTATGTCGAAACCCGGGTTTCGACGACCCATCTTTCAAATAGTGCCTGTCCACGAATCCAAAGAGGCACCGGCTTGCATTCCGCCGTCCTTTCGTTTTGTGATTATAGCCGCAACGACTGAGCTCACCTGCGGGACGGGGCTGCTCTGGACTTGCAGACGATGTCTCCTCGCCATGAGGAACGATTGGTTCGCCAATTCTATTTGCTCTTCAAGTAACTTTTCAAATCCCTATAATAGTTCTCGTGGGGACCGATCATGACCAGCTCAAGGTCGTCGCCGACAAACCGGTAGGCCAAGAGATACTGAGTAGTGTAGAGCTTGAATTTATGAACGTAAATACCACGCAGGTCACCTTTCTTTTCAGATCCAATAGAGGGATTATCTGCTATTTTTCGAATCTGCTTGTCTAATGCGCTTTTTTCGCGTTGAGCAAATTTCTTAACTTTTCGCTCAAACGAACGGGATTGTATGATTTTCATGGGCAATTATCCAAATTTGTATTCAGAAGACTCCCCCAGTTCCAACTCTGCAAGACCAATCAGTATTTCCTTAATTAGGCTATATGTTAGATCAGGATTCTCTTCAGAACACTTGCCGATTCTTGCCCAGTGTTCAATCTGTCCGGTTAAGGATCGTTTGTCGATTTTGCTGTAGATCTTGGCTTCCCGAACCAATTCCTCGGATACTCTGACTGCGGTTGTCATTTTAAGATCTCTCCTAATTTTAGGGTTTGTTGCAAAAATAGCACAAAATGAGGCAAAATGCAACTCGGTTCTGTTGGGTCTGTAGGATTCAGCTTACGGAAGGCGGACAGTGAGGTATATGGTTCCATATCAGACGACGCTCTCGGCTCATATTACAACTCTTCCTCCCTTCCAAAGAATCAAATCTCAGCCATTTTGGAGGCTTTACGAAGATATGTAACTGACATCACCGAGCTTGTCAAAGGTGCTCCCGGTTCGCGGGTATGGGTGAAGATAGGGTCTGCAAAACGGAGGAGATTTAGAGGGCCTCATTTTCTTGACCATATGACAAGATCGTAACTCCGGCTCTTTTTGCGATATATACCAGAAGTCAAGAAAGGCAGGGTCAGCCAAAATTGCAGCTCTATCGCAGGACATGCTGCAATCGCCTACATGAAATACGTAGGAGATACTATTTCACTTTCTTAAGGTTTTCCCGAATCCACTGTTCAGCCTCTCCCAACGTCCTGAAATACATGATTTCAGCAGGATATGATAAAGCTTCCAACATGCCGGATAAAACGTGAACAACATTCTTAGTTCCCACGACGGCGAACAACATGTTTGGATTTATTACGGATGCCCATGCATCTTGTCTGGCAGTTATTTCTATATCTGGGGTAGAAACATCGACATCCGAAACGTTTGTAAAATCACAAAGCTGGTATGATATTTGTTGGATTTTCTGAGTCGATGCATAAACTGCATCATTCGCTTTTATGAGGTCATTTCCTGTTACCAAACCTTCGCCCTTGATCAAAATCCCATTGTCCTCAAGACACTCAATGCTCACTGGCATAGTCTTACCCTCATACGATATTTCAATTCTGCATATCCACAAACATATTAGCGCGAGCCGACTAAAATTGGAATAAGGATTTGCTGCATAGTTACTTGCCATTACGTTGATTTTCAAAAGCCAATGATACCTAAAGCTCTTCGGCCAAACCTTCAGATATTTGAGGCCGCCAAATTTTCAATCTCACTTCCAAACATCCTAACCTGCCCGATAGTCAGGCTTTCCACCTCTTATCGAAACGGAACCGGGAATTCAATGAAAAACGGCTTTTGGTGGGGGCGAGGGGCTCGATTACAAGATCTTCCGTCCGGTAAATTTCGGCATTTGGCGGTGAAGTGTTAAGAAGGCGGTTGCGTGAGCCCTAATCATTTGGGCTTGGGATCCTGAGCCACGAATCAGGTTTCATCCGGGTCATATGAGCGGAGTGCTCAGAGGCAATACTAGCAGGTCAGATGAAACCCGGCGACCACCGACTTTCCCTCCTGGAGAAGCCGATTGTAGGTGTGGCAGGCTGATTCGGTAGGCTCAATCACGACCTTGATGCCGCGTTTTTCTATCTCAGACTTCACCGTATTCGACACCTGCATCATACCGGATGCCCCGGTTCCGAAAACGCAGATCTCAGGGTTTGCCTCCAGGAGATCCTGCACATCCTCAATTCGTACCAGGTGACCCTGGGCGCGCCACCAATCCGGGACCACTCTGTCGCCGAGCAACTTCACGTCGTCCCGGTAGAGTTTTCCATTGATTTGAATCTGGCCGAAGCGATAAGACTGAATCACGCTTCCCCCCCTAAGTACTCCAATTGGTAAATTCGATGACGCATTTTAAAACTGGGTCTAAATATACTTTCTTTGAGAAATCCCCCTTGCCCCCTTTAATAAGGGTGGAATTTTTCCCCTCCCTTTCATAAAGGGAGGTCGGGAGGCATTTTCAAACGTTATCGTATTTATGAATATATGTACTATGCTCCGGCGACCTCGGCTTGGTGTGTGGGTGTGAACGGTTTGTGGAGATCCCGCCTGTGGCAGGACCATGGGAGGTCAGGTTGGATTTTTAAACAATTCTAAAGGGCGTAGACCCTTTCGTCGTATAAGGTGATCCAGTTACTCTGCAGAACCTTCACGGCTTCTGCGGTGCGGTCGACTTCGAGGATCAGAACGGGATCTTCGGTTTCGAGGGACGGGTACACGTGGAGGATGTTAATCTTCGCGCCTTCCAGCAATTTCAGGATCGTATTGAGACCCCCGGGATGATGAGGCATCCGGGCGGCAATCACATCGACCATGTCCACTTTACAGCCCAGACCGGTTAATACGGAGACCGCCGACTTCGGGTCGCTCGTTATGAATCGAAGGGTTGCCTTCTTGTTTTCCGTGCCCACCCAGAAGGCAGGGACCCTGACATCGTTTTCATAAAGATGGCCGATGATGCGAGCCAGCTCGCCGGGCCGGTCTTTCACGTCTAAAACAAGCTCTTTAACAGTCATTGGAGAGATCCTCTATTTCATTAATGAAAACCTGGTCCTTTGGGCCTGATTCAAAACACTGGCTTTGCCGGTAACAAGTTCGCTGGGGTGTTGGAATAATGGAGTGTTGGAATAATGGGTTAAGCGGAAATGTGTCATTTTGATATGTGAGGTGGTCGCGTTGCGAACAGCAAGATATGTCTCTGCGTTTTTCCCCAGTATTCCATTGTTCCAGTATTCCATTATTCCTTTTGGATCAAGCCACACCCCTCAGGGGTGAACTCAGAGTCGGGTCCTGTGGGCCCGGATTCTTTATTGCTGGAAAATTACTTCACGAAGTCCGCGCCTTCTTTCAGGGCCGTGCTGTTTATCTTGTGGACCTTTGCGCCTTTGGACTCAAAGATGGTTTTGACACTCTTGATCACCGACTTTAATGCAACCAGTCCGGTCTTCTGGACAAAGGCGCCGATCATCACCATGTTGGCCCCCCGGGCACTGCCGAGCTTCTCCGCGATGCTGTTTACGGGCACGGCCACAACTTCGATATCGTTTCGTTTAGGCCGAAGGTCGACCAGGTCGCTATTCAGAAAGATGATTCCCCCGGTTTTCACACCCCCCTCAAACCGCGCGAGGGAAGGCCTGTTCATCACCACCACATAGTCCGGGAAGGACGCAACGGGCGAGGCGATCGGCTCATCGCTCACGGTGATCGTGCAATTTGCGGTTCCTCCGCGCACTTCCGCCCCGTAGGCCGGCAGATAAGTGACGTGCTTATCTTCAATCATACCGGCGGTGGCCAGCACGTACCCCATCATCAGCACACCCTGCCCCCCAAAGCCAGAGAATATCGTTTTTGTTGCGCTCATGAGCCTCTTTTCTGCGGATCGCTTCCGTTCCCCGAACGACCCTGGTTTGTCCTGTCTTTGATCACGCCGAGGGGGTAGCTTTTCACCACCTCTTCTTCCACTCGCTTGCAGGATGCTTCCGGTGAGAGCTTCCAGTTCGTGGGGCACTGGGACAATATCTCGACGAGGGCAAATCCGAGATCATCCATTTGCACCTGAAAGGCCTTCTTGATAGCCCTCTTGGTCTTGATGATTTGTTTGGGTGATGTGACGGCTGTGCGCTCAATGTAGACGCTTCCGGCTGCCACGGCCAACATCTGGCTCAGGTCAAGGGGAAATCCATCCCTGAGGGGCAGTCGGCCCCCGGGCGTCGTGGTGGTTTTTTGTCCTAACAGGGTTGTGGGCGCCATCTGGCCGCCGGTCATGCCGTAGACCCCATTGTTGACAAAGATGACGGTCAGACGCTCACCCCGGTTGGCCGCATGAATCGTCTCCGCCGTGCCGATGGCTGCGATGTCCCCATCGCCCTGATAGGTAAAGACGACCAGGCCGGGCCGGGCCCGTTTAATGCCTGTGGCCACGGCAACCGCTCGCCCATGGGGGGCCTCTCCCATGTCTATATCCATGTAGTTGTATGCCAGCACGGCACATCCGGCAGGCGGCACACCCACGGTTCTTTCGCGGATACCGAGTTCATCAATGACTTCAGCCACGAGTCGGTGGATAATGCTGTGGCCGCAACCAGGGCAATAATGAAAGATGTTGTCCTTTAAGGCCTCAGGTCGTTTGAATACTTGTTTTGCCATCAGATTCCCTTACCCCTATTGTTTACCCTGACGTTGCAAAAGTTGAGGATGCCGCAGATGCACGACGTCAAGGGTTTGGCTGTAGTCGTCTACGCCGAATCCTTGACAACAAAGCAGATGCGGTATCGTCGGCTTTCCCGAAGGGTAAACAACACGGCGATTATGGCATTGTTTCTCGATTTCACCAGACGTGGCTTCTCGGAAAGACATTTCAGCGCGGCAAAAGCTTGTGTTCATGAATAGTTAACATCCCTCAGCCGTGTTGTTTATGCAACGTTAGGGTTTATCCAGGTCATACTTGTATATCAGCTTGGTTATGACACCCGCGATTTCATGGGGCGTCGAGACGATACCCCCGGGCCTGCCGTGAAAGTGCACGGTGGCCCGTTCACCCACGCTGATTTGCACGTCTTCGACCATTTGGCCGAAGTTCATCTCGAAGACAAGGACGTGTTTGATCTTGCCGGTTAAGGCCCGCAGTTCCTTTTTAGGGAAGGGCCAAAGCGTCACAGGCCGAAACAGGCCGGCTTTGAAGCCCTGTTGACGCACCCGGTTAACCGCGCCTTTGGCGATTCGAGCTGCAGTGCCAAAGGCAACAATGGCGATGACCGCATCTTCCAGAAGATACGACTCATAGTCGACTTCCCGCTCGCAGATGGCTTCATATTTCCTGGCCAGCTTCCAGTTGTGTTGTTCCATTTTGAGCGGGTCCAGATGCAGGGAAGCAATGAGACGGCTCTCCCGCCCCTTGGCGCCGTCCAGGATCCAGTCTTTGGGCGGGAGGGTGGCCGGATCTATCGGATCCGGAAAGGTTACCGGCTCCATCATCTGGCCCATAAGGCCATCGCCGAGCAGGACAACCGGCGTGCGGTACAGGTCTGCCAGGTCAAAGGCCTGGATGGTGAGGGTGACCAGCTCCTGGCCTGAACAGGGTGCAAGGACGATGGTCCGATACCCCCCATGCCCGCCACCCCGGGTGGCCTGAAAGTAGTCTTGTTGACTGGGGGCAATATTGCCGAGCCCCGGACCGCCGCGCATAATGTTCACAATCACGGCCGGGAGTTCCATGCCCGCTATGTAAGAGATCCCCTCTTGTTTCAGACTGATGCCCGGGCTGGAAGACGAGGTCATGGCTCGCACGCCGGCCATACTTGCACCCATGACCATGTTGATGGCAGCCAGTTCGCTTTCCGCCTGGATAAAAGTCGCGTCTTCGAGCGCGGCAAACCGCCCGGACATGTATTCAGGGACTTCATTTTGCGGCGTGATCGGATAACCGGCGTAAAAGCGGCAGCCGGCCCGGGTTGCCGCCTCTCCAATCACATGGCTTCCACGCATTAACTGTTTACTCACGAAACACCTCAATGGCAATGTCAGGACAGGTGATGGCACACAGGGCGCATCCGGTGCATTTGCGTGTCTTGCTCTTTTCCCGCTCCGTATATTCGGCTGGATGATAGCCCCTGATGTTGAGCTTGTTGCTCAGCCTGATGGACCCCTTGGGGCAGGCAACAATACACAGGCCACATCCCTTGCATAGGTCTCTGTTAATTCTAATGAATCCCCTCTTCAAAGCGGCCCGTCTCCTTTGCAATTTTAAAGCATTTCAGCCTATGGTCCAGCCCATGCTTTGTCAAGGACAATTTCCCCGCCCTTTTTCCTTCTCTTGCCTTGTTCTTGACACAAGCATGGAGCATTGGTAGTTGTTCTTCACCTCATCTCATGGCGTCCGGGAGGCTTGCGCATCATGACCTATCCTTGTGCCGGGATTATTCTGTCCGGGGGGCTGAACACGCGTATGGGAGGCGAGAACAAGGCGTCTCTCTCCGTGGGGGGAGATACGATCATCAACCGCCTCTACACACTGTTCACCCGGCTCTTTGACGAGATTCTTCTTGTAACCAACGAGCCCCTCGACTACCTGGACTGGGACATGATGATCGTCACGGACGTGTTTCCGATCCGCAGTTCTCTGACCGGGATTCATGCGGGCTTGATGCATGCCTCAACACCTCATGTTTTTGTCACGGCCTGCGACACACCGTTCTTGAAAGAAGCGTTGATCAGGAGGCTTCTGGACGAGCTTGAGCCAAAGTGGGACGTCATCATGCCTGTGACAGAGACCGGGAATCAGCCCCTGTGCGCGGTCTATTCAAAGCGCTGCATCAAGCTGATTGAGCGCCAGCTGGAAAACGAAGATCTCAAAATTCTAAACTTTTTCTCAAAGGCGAAAGTGAAGACCATCACGGAGCCTGAAATCAGATCCGTGGATCCCCATTTGACTTCCTTTTTCAATATTAACGCCCCCGAGGATCTGGCCGCATCCGAGAAGCTGTTAGCGGACGGCCTGGTTTGACGCCGCCAGGAACCGGGCTTCCACGAGATCAGCCAGACCTTTGATATCTTCCAGACCGAACCGGGGCGCTTCCAGGTTGAGAAGATCATCAGAGACCAGGGCGACCAGGTTCCCATCTCTCAGGCAAAGGGGTGCATCATGAATCTCGGCCCGGAAAATCTCGATCTTCGGCTTGTCCTCTTTTTTGTATCCCTCGGTCAGAACGATGTCCACATCGGTGAAGTATTTTGAAACAAGGCTGTCCAGGCTTTCCTCAATATCAATGTCCTTAACAACAGCGATTTTCCAGGGGGATGAAATCACCACGGTCCGGGCTCCTGATTGTTTATGGCGCCAACTGTCCTTGCCCTTGTGATCGATGTCAAAGCCGTGCACATCATGCTTGATCGTGCCCACCCTGTATCCCCGAACCCTCAGCTCAGGCACAAGCTTTTCCAATAGCGTTGTTTTTCCCGAGTCTGATTTTCCCACAATCGAAACAACTGGAGGCAGGACGTTTCCCCGGCCTGTTTCGAGAGCCGAGGGTGCTCCGTGTGTCTCAAGAAAAGGAAGACCGAAAGGATCCAGGGGTTGAACGGAAACGGCTTCTCCCCGCTTTACAACGCTGTGGCGTGGGCTCACAAAAATAAGGGCATTGGCGCGACCCATTGAAGAGAGAATGCCCACATCAGGCCCCACCAGTGGGCGTACACGATAAAGCGCTTGTTCTTTCGAGAGGCGTCCATGAACGATGTGTTCTGTGCCCGATTTTTTCCTGATCCCTTCTTCCAGGACAGCGTCGATCCTTGCCGGGCGGTCGAACGTGTATCCCATTTGTCGCAGGAGGGCCGGCCATACCAGGACGTGGAAAACCACGTGTACCGCACTTGGTGTTCCAGGCAGGCAGAACACGGGTTTTGTGCCGATGAGGCCGAAAGAGGTCCCTTTGCCGGGCCGCATGGACAATCCGGCAAACTTGATCTCAAGTCCCATGTCCGCCAGCACGGCGCGGGTAATATCAGCGTGGGCATTTGACGAACCGCCGGTCGTAATCAGCATATCGCCCTGGAGTCCCTCCTCAATTCCTTGCCTCAGGGCCGTCCAATCATCGGCGCAGATTCTGGTGTGTTTCAGATGGCCCCCGTGTTGTTTAATCATGGCTGAGAGCGTGTAAAGATTGCTTGCGACGATGTCATGATTTGTCATGGTGTCACGCAGATCAATCAATTCATCGCCGACAGAAACGATCGAAATCCGGGGTCGCCTGATGACAGCCACGTGTCTGATCTGCAACTCGGCCAGGATACCCAGAATGGCAGGGGTGATCGGCCGTCCTCTGTCCAGAATCAGCGCCCCCCTTTTTAAATCACCGCCTTTTCTTCGGATGTGATGGCCGGGCCGGATGGGGTGCAGCACCTGTAATTCGTCGGCGTCGCTCCCGGTGTCTTCCTCTTTCACGACGGCATCGGCCCCGGGCGGTATGGGCCCTCCGGTCACGGTGCGGACTGCTTGTCCCGCCTCTACGGGCAAAAGCGCGGACATGCCCGGACCTGTTCGGCCGACCACGCGGAGTCGCACGGGTCTTTCCGGCGTCGCCTCCAAGGTATCCTGACTGCGAACCGAATAGCCGTCCATGGCCGCGCGCTCGAATCGCGGTATGTCTTCGGGTGCGTACAGATCGTCACCTGCAGCACATCCCAATGTCTCTTCCAGGGGGAGCGTGATGGTTTCTACAGGCCGGATGCTTGAGAGAATGAGCTTGAGGGCTTCTTCTCGAGATAAGGGTTTGGGATGAGACATGTTTACCCTACTGTTGCATAAACAATTTGGCTAAATGTCGCCAATAGTAGGAAAAGCCTTTGTTTGCGGTCTCTTTGAGCGGTGTCTTGGAATTCACGGCAAGTGACATCGAGATAACCGAAAAAAACAGCCAAGTTGTTTACCCTCCGGGAAAGCCGATGACACCGCATCTTCTTCGTTGTCAAGGATTCGCAGTCCGCCTCAGGCGGACTGCTTCACCCTTCAGATGCCGTCGAGGTTCTCGATGATCGGCAAGGGCCGTGGACTGGTTTTTTGATGATTCAAGACGCTATGGAGATTTGTCTTTCTTGTCAAGGAGAAATATGCCAAAGAAAGCTTAATGTTGCTCGTGGCCCCGGGCGTTTGAATTTGACTTTTTAAGTATTTACATATATTGAAGTTTTTGGAAGTGAACCGCTCTGAAGAAGGGAGTGGATATGGCGCTAAAGGCCCTGATCGAGAAGGTGAAGTCCCACCCTGACTATGGCAAAGTGGGGATGATTTTGTGTCACAACGGCGTGGTCAGGGGGACCTCGCGGGATGGACGTCGGGTTTCCGGGTTGACGCTCGCGGCGGATCGGGAAGTCCTGGAAGCCATCCTGGCCGAGCAACGAGCGAGACCGGGCATCATCGATGTCCTGGTGGAGATCCGGGAGGGGCACCTCAACGTCGGCGATGATGTCATGTTTATCGTGGTTGCGGGAGACTTCCGAGACCGGGTCATTCCGGTGCTTGAGGACACCCTGAATGCGATCAAGAAGTCGGTTACTGCAAAAACGGAGCACTTCCTATAAGGCTGACCGGCGGGAAACGGTGAACGGACAACGGTGAACGGACAACGGTGAACGGATAACGGACAACGGACGGCACGCAGTGCCGCGTGGGGAGGGGCTATGGCTGAGTTATCCCATCTTGATGAGGAAGGGCGGGTGCGCATGGTGGACGTGTCGAACAAGGCGGTCACCCTTCGAGAAGCCGTGGCTCAAGGGCTCGTTACGATGGGGCCCGACACTTTTGAGCTGATCAGGGAACAGAAGGTCAAAAAGGGGAATGTCCTTGAAACCGCACGGATCGCGGGGATCATGGCTGCAAAAAAAACGGCCGAACTCATTCCCATGTGTCATCCTCTCCCCTTGACCCACGTGCAGATTGATTTCTTTTCCGAACCCGCAACCTCCAGTATCCGGATCGAGGCCGTTGCCCGTGTCGCAGCTCAGACCGGCGTTGAAATGGAGGCTTTGACCGCCGTGTCGGTTGCTGCGTTGACCGTTTATGACATGTGCAAATCGTATGATCGTACAATGATGATTTCAGACATCTGCCTTGTGAAGAAATCCGGCGGGAAGAGCGGCATCTTTGTGAGGCCATCCTGATGAAAGACTCGTTCGTGTACGACATCGTCGAGTTCTCTGAAGGCAAGTTCAAAAAGAAACAGATCACGGCCATTCAGGAGATTCCCCTAACCATCCAACTCAACGGCCGCGAAGTGGTGACCCTGCTTTGCACCGGAAAGCATCCGAAGTTTTTGGCCGTGGGATTTTTGAAGTCTGACGGGCTCATCACAGACTTAAGGCAATTGAAGAGCATCCGCGTCGAGGAAGGATCCGATAGGCTCGTTGTTCACGTCGAAACATCCCACGATCCCTTTCAAACCCACAGACCGGAATACACCATTACATCCGGGTGCGGGAAAGGGACCAATTTCTCGCGCAATGTGGAGACGGTTGCCGCCACAAAGGTGACATCCCCCCTGAGGGTGACGCCGGAGCAGATTCTGCGATTGGTGCGTGAGCTTCACAAGCGCTCAGTCCTTTATCGGGCCACCCGGGGATGTCACAATGCTTCCCTGGCGACGCCGGAGGAGATCCTTATCTTCCGGGAGGATATTGGGAGGCATAATGCCATCGACATGATTTGCGGTGAATGCTTTGTGAGCGAGATTCCCACCAACGACAAACTGATTGTCTCCACGGGCCGTGTCGCCTCAGAGATTCTTCTGAAGGTCATCCGCCTTGGGGTTCCCATTCTGGTGTCCGGCTCGGCTGCGACAAGATTCTCCGTCGATTTGGCCAGACGAACGAACATGACGCTGGTCGGAAAAGTCGAAGAAGAGACGATCGTGGTTTACAACGATGGAGGAAGAATAGCAGGCTTATGAACGGCAAGGAGTTTTTCAAGGTGACCCCTCTGGAACGGGTTCTTGAATTGTACCGCGACTTTCCGTGTGTCAGCGAGGAACGCCTCACGCTGGACCGTTGTCGCGGCGCCATATTGTCTCGTGATGTTGTCTCGCAGATCGATCTTCCGGAATTCAATCGTGCGACCATGGACGGCTACGCCGTCCAGGCCCGCTCAACCTTTGGGGCCTCGGGGAGCACGCCCGCTCTTTTCAGGGTCGTCGGGGCCGTTGAGATGGGCGAGGTGCCAACGGTGTCTGTGAAAGCCGGGGAGGCTGTTCGGATCGCAACCGGCGGCATGCTTCCGGAGGGGGCCGACAGCGTGGTTATGGTAGAACATGCGCAGAGTCTTGATGAGGAAACGATTGAGGTCTTCAGCAGCGTC
>Ga0307423_1000114_pt1 | contig 49021 bp, 35 predicted proteins | sample SalMarWE160310MG_FD_202154 | JGI IMG/M metagenome (GOLD analysis project Ga0307423, IMG submission 202154) | Salt marsh sediment microbial communities from the Plum Island Ecosystem LTER, Massachusetts, United States - WE1603-10 | ecosystem: Environmental > Aquatic > Marine > Intertidal zone >...
TAGTTATATACTCACCTGTGTGAGCATCAAATTTATATAATGCGCCAGCGTTTCCATCAGTTCCATCGTAGTTATTAAATACCCATAAATAAGTATAGAAATTAACTTTATCGTTTTGGGCATAGGAATACTGCAAAGTACCTGATGCAATAGTTACTCCACCTGAAACAGTGGATATAACTTCTACGTCTTCTTCTTCACCATTATCATTAGGTCCTAAATGCAATGTTAAACCTTCTCCACTAGTAGTAGTAAATCCCATTAAAGTTGCATCATCCCAATAATCATTTAAATAAATAGTACCTACACCACTAGCAGCTACCGAAGACAGTTGCGTGTGATAATGCGCTATAGAAAAAGCTTGGGAATCATAATTGTGACTAGGATCACTATCAAGGTATTCAAACGTCTGTTGAAGTTTACAAATGTAATTATCTATTTTCCAACGCTTGATAGATATTCTGTCGCTTTTATTTTGGAGGCTCCAAAAATATACCCCATCAAACTCAGCGCTTTTAACTACATCAGTAGTAGCATTACTCATTAATGTATCAAACGGGTAAGAAAAAGCAGTATTACCATCATCGGTTTTTTGCAACAAACTATCCTGGTCGTGATCAAAGGTATAGAAATATCCTTGATCTACAGTGAAGTTATCCTGCTGACTTTTAATTAATTTTATATTTTCACTTGCCATACTAATACCCCTTTAATCGTAAGTATCATAAACTCTCATCGGTGGTCTCCATTTTAAACTATATTCATATGGATCACCGTCTATTTCTATTTCTTCAGTTATATCAAAATCTATTGCACCATTGTTAAGTATGATTTTCATATTAGATAAATCTATTCCTGCCGAAGGTAAATCATCTTTTAAAAACATTTCTATGTTGGAGTTAATATTAACATTAAGATTATCATCCAATGGGCTCGTGCTCTCCACAAAAGGCGCCTCTTTATCCGACATTAAAGGGGACCAATCTATCTGAGCACACAGCTCCGCCAAAGCTGGTTCAATAACATCATCGAAGTTAGCAGCGGAAACATTATAAATTCTTTTAGGATTAATAGGATCTCCGTTAATATCCGGGTAAGTGGTGCCTATTTCTAAAGTCCAAACAGATTCACCCTCCACACCTTTTATAACGTAATATCTAAGAGTTATATTGAACTTAACAGACTTATTCAGATTTAAGCTGTTTCGTACATAAAATTCAGCCATATAACACCCCTATTTAACTACTGAAATCAATCTGGTTTAGAATACTCATTATACCCCAACGCATTACATCATCTACTTTATCATAATAAATCGCAGGAACACTATCCGGGTCTTGCATTTTTAAAACTTGTACTTTAGCTTCTCCGCTAGTATAATTATTAGATATGCCGTTAAATGCATTAACCCCACTTGTAGCAACTGTAATTTCAGATCCACTAACTGACAATGCGGTAAAATAATCAGTATTAGTTCCGTCAGTTATAGCTAAAGCGTCATTAGCACTTACATCACCACTATTAAAAGATGTATAAAGAGTAGCATCACCAGCCGTATAATCTTCATTAATTAAAGATTCTTTAACATAGGTGCTGGCTAAATCATAGCTATTAAATCCTAAATCAAATCCCAGGTATGAATATAAAGTATCGACGCCAGAAGCACTTACTATCGCAGAAGTTTTACTACTTCCAGTATAATGAGATCCAACGTTTCCTGATACAATATAAAACTTACCATTAATAAATTTGGCGGCACTATTCATAAAAGCTAGCGGGTCATCATTACTATTCCACGTGCTACTAAAAGTTGTCGGTACTTCTCTAACCAATTCTTGTATATGGTCTGCTAAGCTGTCCCCGCCATAAGTACCATTCGTCAATACAATGTCATAAACATCGCTTCCATCCAAAGAAATGCCTAAAGATTTACGGCCTTCTTGAATAGTAAATGGAGCACTAACCAATCCAGAACTTTTAGCCCACCCCGCTTTAAATTCTTGAATATAAATATCTTGAATATCCGTTCTATCAGTGTTATCGCTATAAGCACTGGTTGTAAATGATAATACCCATTCCTCATCCCCTTCAGCTCCCGTAGGAATTATGGTTGTTTGACTTACACTAATTGTTTTACTATTGTCGGGGTAATTATCTAAATCTCTGACAGTAATAGTTGTAGCCATTGTAATCTCTCCTTATCTATAAAAATATGGTACACCATTATCCAAATAATATGGGCAACTTGGATCTACACAAAGCCACCCGTAATGTGATCCCCTACTATACTTTATCATCATACCACTAGTAGATGTATGATTGGACAGACTTGTTATTAAAACATTTGATTTCCAGTAATCTTCACTTGTTTTATCTAAATTTCTAACGTAATGAACAGGCGATTCATTAGAATATGGACATTTTATATGATAAAAATGGAAATTATCTATAGTAACCCATGGAAATACTATTTGTATAGTAGGTAAATCAATTATGCTATCTACGCATTCATGTATTTTATATTCAGGTAAATTACCCTCTACACCACTAGCCGTACCGTATCGATCACTCCAACTAGTTTCACACTCATCTGTAGGTTTTCTAGGCATACTTTATCTCCTAAATGTACATAGTTCACCATCAAACTTTAATAAATAGGCTGGGTATGTTAGTATATATGGGTGCTTAATATCATCATGATCTTTGGTATCTATTAAGATATAATCATCGTTGTTTAATTTAGGAACCGAATTCAAATTTTTGTTTTTCAAAATAACATTATCTAAGCTAATTTTTTCTACGGTTTGGTTAACCCCTTGCCAAGATAATACAGCAACATAATAAAATTGAACCATAGAAATATATTGCCCTTTAAAATCTAAACTCATACTGTCCTGCTGCTCTAGTTGAGCCACTTCTTTTAATACAGGTCCTTTAAAATACGCGCCATTTAAATTGGCAATACCTTCTATGTTATACACAACATTTGTCCAATGTAATTCTAGCCTATATTTGTCGTCAACTCTAAACATATACATCCTTCTCCTTTAATTAAGTACTTATATAAATCGGGGTGTGTGGTATACTAGCACTTGATTGACCTGTTTTTCCTCCGGCTTCTAAATCGCCGCCGCCAATTTGTGTTACAATGCCTAATTCTATATTATTAACATTTCCGATGCCGGGTATACCAGCAGATACACTTCCTTGAGACCCAGTAACCAACCCCTCACTACTAAAAAGTACTCCTAAATTAACTACATCTCCAGACCTACTTCCCTCTGATATGCCTTGCAATACAGCGCTAGGCAAAGGCATACTAATAAACTCCGATCCAACTACGCCGCTTTCCACCCATTTTTGAAAAGACCAGCTTTCAGTCCCAAATCCTACTGGATCTCCTTTTGAATATGAATAACTAGTTATAAACATTTTATCTTCATCAATATCAACACTAATACTGGGATCGCACGACGAAGCTACAATTGAAATACTTTTTTGTGCCGTACTATCATCGCAACTAGTCGCTGGCTGTAGCGCTATTGATGATAATGCTCCAGCGTATGATGTCAAACTAACAGTTACAGTGGCAGATACTTGAGTCTTCCATGGATCCCACGATCCTAATTGCCATAATCTATTAGGCTGCCTATTAATATTCCAATTAACAGATTGAAACCCATCAGTAACTCCACCAATATTCACTGTAGTCATAGTTCCTAAAATTATACTCATAATTACACCCCCTTTTGAGGCCTTTTTGCGCAACTTAAATACATTGTATAATTACAACTATATCTAGTTTCACAATTTGGACAATTATTTCTTTTAAAAATTTCTAACCTAGCTCTTATTTGATGTGGCTTTAGATATTTATAACTACCTAGAGCAGATTTAGTTCGACCACTATTACCTCCACATCTACACGCCATTCCAGCTTCCTCCCCCCTTATCTATATTTACTCCATAACTGATTAAAAATAGAATTTTTATCAGTACTATTTCCTACTCCAGATAATTGTAAAGACCACTCATACCAATTAATACTACCTACTAATGCTTTTTGCGACGCGTTCGTAACCACTGTATCAAATTCTACTTCTCCCCATGTTAAATTACTATACTTATCCAAATCCACACCGGCAGAATTTTTAACAATACTTAACGATATGCTTACTCTACCAGTAGCATCATAATTTAAAGATAGTGAACCGCAGTCTATAAATTCTATTTGTTCTGTAGTTTTAGCCATTTGTCAACTCCTAATTTAACTTCCGGGCATTTGATCTTCATTTTCAAAAACTATTTTACCTATAGTATTTCCCCTAAATACTTCTTTACCATTACTCAACAAATAAGGCATCCGTTGAAAACTAGCAGAAGTATACAAACCATCTAAACTGGCCCCAATAAAATCCTCACTCTCGGGGAGTGTAGTAGTAGCTTCCCAAAAGGTAAGCTCTTGTACATCAACACCAAATGTTTGTGCTAAAAACTGTCCTGGGGCTATAGGTATGGGGCCACCTGATCTTAATTTATAGGAATTAGTTGAGAATGAATTACCGTCCATAAATTAAACCCTCCTTTTATTCAATATAAGAAAATAAAAATGAATACGAAAGCGTTGGTATTTGTGGGGGAGTGTAATCCCACGAAAAACTTTGTACGTAAAGACTAGACCCCGCCGGTAATAAAGGGTCTAAAAAATCAATATTTATAGCATAATAAGCATCATCAGGCACTAGCGGTATAGGCCCTCCAGAATACGTAAAATCATAAGCATCTATATGGTCCTGCTTAATAAATACAGTAGTCGGGCCACTACTAGCTGATGCGCTAAACGATGCATGCGATGACACCGGCTTAAGTGATATATTACTATTAACTTCACCTTCCTGATAAGATCTAATTCTTCCCCGAGGGATAAAATAAACTATTATATGGCTAGTAGTATCACATTCATAGCGCTTATCCCACGTATACGAAGCACCGGCTTTAGCCGGACATGTTAATTTTTGAGTATCTAAATAGTCGCCGTAAGCTGTGATAGAAAGATCTCCAAACGATGGCCCATATAAAGCTAAACCATCACTAGTAACAACAATGTCTCTATTAGTTCGTAAACTAGCCGAAATTATTCCCAGGTCTTTTAAATAAGGAAAATTAGCTACAATATCACATACACATATATTTGCCATATCAATCTCCTATGTACTTTGACCTTCTTCTTGAGGACTTGATGATTCAGAAAAGTACGTTGCAAACGCCGGGCCGCCTTCATAAACACTTGCATGATCATGTACAGTAACTCCTGTCAAAACAGCGTAAAAAATTCTACCAGATAGCCCCGCTGTAGAATACTCTATTACCTGTTTCCCACTTTTGTTATGGGTATAAATAACACAAATACTTGATTCATCATCCTCAGTCAATGTTCCCAATGAGGGATCTAACAATCTAAACCCCCTAAGTACACTTTCTGACTCTGTATCTGATATAGAAGGAGGATCTGGAATAAATGGACAAATCTTAACAGAATCTCCCACCGTAAGCGAAAAATAAACAGTTTGTGCCTGATTTGTAATTGCTGTACTATCATTCATTGTATTTCACCCTAACTAACCACTTTTTCAATAGATAAAACGCCAATGGTCTTATTTGATCGTGCATTATCTATTGGCGGTACTGTTCTAAAAGCTTCTGGTATAGTAATATTGGGAAAATTTCCCATATCCGCAACAACATGTTGTTGATTATTATAAACCCTCTCTGGAAATTTTTGCATTTTTTGAACATCATGACGTATAACTGAATTTACCATAGCAAACATCGGTAAACCAGTGTTTGAGGCTCTTCGTGTGACGTTTCTACCATCTAGCAGCATTAATACATCTCTACCAGACATATTTAACATTACTTTAGAAGCATCGGTTCTAATAGGGGATATAGTCGCTTTTTCTACAAACCCTGTAAAAATAGTTTTTAAAATACCATCACTACCAGCAGCTATTGATATCTCACTACCAGTTATTCCGCCCAAAGAAGTATGACCAGTCTTCACACTTGCTGAAAAAGTAGCGCACATTTGTTTACGCGATCTACTTACATTAAAAGAAACCACGTCAGGTGTAAATATGGTGTGCCCTCCTACAATAATACGTGCCCTTACTACTTCTTTTGTTAATGTAGCCATAATTTATAATATAACCTCCTACTTATTAATACCCTTGCGGATTATTAGAAATAGTTACAGAAACTCTATCCCCGGGATGGAGAATTTCTTTACACCCATTAACACAGGGCAAAGTTTGTCCTTTTCTAGGAACATAAACGGTACAAGAAGCATTGTCTGGTGCCACACTACCTACGATAGCCTCAGCAGTAACATTTTCTGTTCTAGTATGCCTAAGGCTAGTGGACCAACTACCTGTTCCTAACCAAGTCGGACCAGTAGTAACCGAAATAAAATATTGACTACTATCTTGGTATGAATAGGAAATAGAATTAATAGTGCTATTCCCAACTGTCCCCCCTAATATCGGAGACGCGTTTGGAGGAAAAATATAAGTATTATTATTAAAAGGTTTATTAGCCAATTCCTGAATAGTCCTAGAAACACTATTACATTCATTTTGACTTAAAAACGGCAAACCGATATTTATATCCCCTTTGTCTAACGAATTAAATGCTTGAGTATATTCACTATTATCCAAATTTTCCACCGTAGAAATATCTAAATCACTGATAGACTGTGATGGGTCTAATGCTCCACCATTCATAGAAACGGGAGCGGGTCGGTCTATTACTAGTATTGGATATTCTAAAAATTCTACTTCAGCAAGTGCGGATGAATCCACATTGTTTCTTAAATCAGATATGTGTATGCACGGTAAATCCCATTCATACGCAACTATAATTTTATTAACAACGTATCCCGAATCTCCTTCATTCAAAGGGAAAATTTGTACATCATATATCTCCTGATTATCTACACTTGTAATACCATCTCTCAACACCCCACTAACTCTATAATCAGGGTTTAAAACATCAGAAATATCCGCATAGCTATTAAGGTCTGAGCTCCCATAAATAGAGCTGGGGCTAATTCTAAATGTATTATTACCGCCGACTCCATCACCATCAAACAACGATACGTAATCTGGTGACACATTACATGAAAACACTAATCTATAGCTACCATCACTATCTTGAACTACAATATAATCACTGCCAGCAGAAAGTTGGAATGTTTCGTTTTTAGTAGTATCTAAATCAACTAAAAAATTAGCGGGGCCGGCTTTTCTATCACCATCGACAAAATTAATATCTAAATTTATATGTTTTAAACGATAACCAAAAACATAAACAGCTTTAATACCTAAAAACCCAGCCCCAGGGTTTATACTAACACCGGTATCTTCGTCTACTCCAAAATTATCAGCACAATAAGCAGGTTCATAAGCGGCGATATTTGATTTCCATTTTTGAGTTTGTAGCTTACCAAAACTTTCTATAACATCATATTTCAAAGACGTATTAGCAAACTCAACGGATGTGAATTTAGGATCAAACATTGGCACTGTAAGCGAATATACATGAGCTACAACTTGTTCGTAATTTTTTGGGTTAGCTTCATATCTATCTATCTCTGTTTGCTTAGGATAAATAATATAGCCGTCTTGTTTATATGTACAAAATTCGGACCCGCCGATTTCCCCTAAAATAGATATTTCGATATCATCTAACACGTTTCTAACAGGTCCAGCAACCCTTACAGGGGGAGGATCGAACCCCGATACTATAACATTGTCCGCAGCATTTGTAAGAGACTCAGATGGTAATTCATATAAATACCCCCCTATACCCGCTTCTCGGCCGATATTATAAAATTTTACAGAACCGTGTTCATTAGCATAACATTCATACAAATCTCCACTAGCTAATTCCTCAGCTAAAGAAAGTTGTATCATTTGATACGCATCTCTATGCACAATATCATACCCCTCTACACTTCCTCCAGCAGCACCATCTACAGAAAAATTAAAAACATCTTCTAGTATCCAGCTTGCCAAAGATCCTCCGCCGCCAACATACCCTGCGAAGATAGAACTAGAATCAGGGCTTAACCAGCTATTAGCATATTCTCCATCATATACTATCATTGTTCACCTCTACCTTAAATCCAATCTGTTTATATTAGAAAACATTATATCAGATTGATTGTCAATCACATTTTGAAGTTTGGACATATTTGATTCCACATTAAAAAGCCTAGAATTAATTATTTGTAAATCTTCATTTTTTAATTCCGACGCAATTTCCTGCAGCCTTCGGTCTACGTAAGACCTATCAGCATTCCTATCCACAGTACTATCAAGTTTGCTGTATAACTTGTTTTCCAAATCTTCTGATTTAACTTTAATTTCATTAAGTTCTTTTGTAGTATCATTAACTATTTTTATTGTGTCATCAAATTGCACTACCTTTTCTTCAAGTCTATCAAATTTATCATTAGCCACGTCAATAAATTGGTCTATTTTTGATGCCCCTTTTTCTGCTCCAACAGCACCAGATGGCTTTTCAGATAAAATGGTTTTTAGATCACTCAAATTTCCTATTTCCAATTTAGGCATATCCTCAGCAGTGGGTATATTAATATCTACCTTAACACTTTTTAACTCATCAACAATATCTTGCATACCAGAAACATCAAGTGATACACTATCTTTGTCTAATTTAGCAGTAACTTCTGTGGTTGATAATTTTACTTCTGCGCCTTCTAGTTTTTTAACTATAGCCTCGCCTATTTTTTCTCCAGCATCTCCAACTATTTTAAGAGCATCAACTGCCCCACCAGCCGCAAATCCCGGTCTATTTATTAAACCACCCATATTATATTTAGCAGGTATAACAGCTTCACCTTGATGAACTACGGCCAATTGCGTATTAGGCACATATGGAGTTCCTTGCTCATATTTACTTATTCCATTATTTAATTGTTTATCATCTCTTCCAAAAAGGGCTTTCATAACAGCATTTCTTTTTTGTTCATCTTCATGTAAACTTTTAACAGCAGCACCTATAGCAAACGGATTTTCTTCTGGGTGATTTGGCCCAAATAACTTCTTAGCTTTCTCCCATAAATTATGTGACAATGCCGCTCTAGGCGTAGTGGTTGTCTTACCAGACTGTTGTGAATCAATCCCGTATTCTTTAGCCATATACTCGATAAATTTCTCATCAATAGCCCCGCCTTTCTGATAATGACTACTACTTATCATTCCACCTTTAAAATATTTAATAGCTCCTGGATCTATAACTACCGGCTGGCCTTTTAAATATCCTACATTACCAGAATGGGTATCCCAAAAATCGTAATGCTTTCCCGCTTCTTTTCCACGCTCCGCTATTTTAGTTTGAAGCATATTTATATCAGTTTGACCAGCTGTTCTAATACCTTTTACTCTTGGCATTACTTCTATTTGAATATTTCCGAATTCTTTTCTACTTTCAGCTTGAAGTACCTCTGGTATTTTTAAGCGGGGTTTGGTTAAATCTCCGATACGCATTACTTTATTGTCAGGCAAATCCAAAGCAAACGCTTCGACACCAGCTTCGCCCTTTATAAATTTAGCACCTTTAGGAATTTCTTTTAATATGTCTTTAGTATGAGGAGACCTATAAAGCACCTCAGCAGCCGTTGGATGTAAATAAGTAGTTTCTCCTAATTGGTAATCTATAGATTTTAAAAGATCAGCCGCTTTGTCCATTTCTGGGGTTCTCTTATAACTCGGCATTTTGGTTGTAGCTGCCTTTTCCATAGATAATTTGGCACCGACATCTACATTTACATCTTTAGCTAAAGCACCCCGTATTTGTCTATCGATGCTATGAAATAATCTAGACATACTTCTATTATTTAAACTCTCATTCTCCATCTCCAATTTAGTGGATATTTCAGGAAGTGCTTTTTTGGCCGCGCTTCTTGCTATTCCACCGACCATTTGTACTGGGCCTCCCGGCAAAGCCAGCCCCGTTTCTTCTGCCAAGAGTCTTGGTAGTTTGGCTCTACTTAATAAATTCTTACCAAGATTAGCACCAACTTCCGTAACCCCTTTTACACCTGATTTAATAAGTGATCCGGCTCCTCCTATGAAAGGCATAGCATTCATAAAAGCATTGATAGTATTTACAGCTTGATTACCTCTACCTTTATAAAGATTAACAAACGGGTCAGTAAACATTTTACCTAAATCCAAAGCCCCTTTACCTAAAGATTGCCCAACAGCTTTACCAGCTCCAACCATACCATATAGATTAGGGTGTTTTCTAAAGAAAGAAGAAACTTCGCCACCAGCAGCATATTTATGCTCATAGGTAGCAGGCTTATCTGTCATTACCCAATGACCAGATTTATCTTTAAAAAGAGATAAGCTACCAGCTGTAGTAACTCCATGAAGACTTTTTAATGGGGTTCCAAATTTTTGGCCACTCATGTCTTTTGCTTGTGGAATACCGCGTACCGGGTCAGCATATTTAGGAGTATATTTAGATGGATTATCCGTCATAACCCACTGGTCATTTTCATCTTTAAAAAGAGATAAACCTCCTGCTCTAATAACTCCATGAGTACTTTTCAAAGGTTTCCCAAAATTTTTCGGCGGTAAATTACTCATGTCTTTAACTTTAGGCGTATACTGTCCTTTATCAGTAGACAGTTGCTTAGAATCTGGCATAAATTTATAATTTTTGTCATAAAATTTACTAGGATCTTTTAAGAAACTTTCTACATCTTTTTTACTCCAGCCCGCAGGAAAAGTATATTTGCCTATTATACTAGATCTTAGTAAAACACCAGAAGGTCCAAAATCATTTAGATTTACGTTAGGAATTAACCCACCGCCAGCAAATTTAGGCAGTTGTCCAGTTTTATTTATAAATTCAAGATTTGACTTACCTAATTTTTTAGCTGAATCAGCTTTAACTATAAATTCTCCCGGACTAGCCATAATAGGCACTTTATCTTCTCTAGGGCCACCAGGGCCTGTTATAGTTCCACCCGTTGCCTTCTTAGTTTTTGAGGCACCGATAGGTCCATAAAGTTCAGCAGCTACGTTTTGCTGGTCGGGTCTAGCAGTATTAGCAGTATTAGATGCTATAGCAGTTAATAGTTCTGTGTGTTTATCATATATCTTATCCAAAGTACTATCAATATTATTTAAACTTTTTATAGTTGGTGAAACTTCAAAACCAGCTTTGCTAGTTTTAATTAGCTCCCCTATTGATATACCATTTTCTTTAAGCATTTTGGCTACTTCTGGATTTTTACTATAATTAGTTATTAAAGTATTTATCATTTCTTCTATTTTATTAAAATTAAATCCAGTAGGACCAACGCTATTAGGACCTGTTTGTTTAAAAATTCCAGCAGTCTTGTTTTGCTCCTGCACCGCGGTAATAATTTGATCTATAGCAGCAAATAAGTCCTTCTGTGCTCCGGTTGGTTTTGCGCCGCCAGGAGTCAAAACTTCTGACAATTGACTTCTCGTCGAAATCAAATTACTATATACATTAGAAGCTAATTTTTGTTGACGTTGTACTTCATTTACAGCTTTAGCCATACTTTCGTCAAATGTAGCTCTTTTAGTTTTATAGGCTATGTCTTGTTGTTCTGCTAAAGTAGGGCCCCTTCCCTTAGTCTGAATTATCTCAGCAATAGCAGCTTGTTGTTTAGAGAGATTCATATCGCTAAGCTTAAACCCAGAACGCACCAAATTCATAGTGGGTATTACTGGAGCATTAGCTCCTGGGCCACCAGGCCTATTTTTGAAAATATCATTAAAAGATTGGTTAAATGCCTGCATTTGGGTATCCATTTGAAAACTATGTTTTAGATTTTCAAATGAAGTAATTATTTTAGCCAGCCCAATACCAGCCTCAAATAAAACCGTTTTAAGATCGGCTATTTCGGATTTAGTCATGGTCAGATGGTCAGACAATGATTCAAGAGCGTTAGTTTGAGCTTTTACTACTGCAATATGACTATGTTTCTTTATATTTAATTCGTCTGTAGCCTTTTCTACTTCATTTAAAGATTCTTTATACCTATCCGAAGCTTCAGCCGCTCTTTTTCCAATACCTTTTTCTACTTCGCCCATAGAATTTCTAAGACCAGACGAGTATATATTCCCAGGTTTAAGTTGGTCAGCTCTAGCTTTTAAATTTTGGGCTTCCATTTTTTGAACATCCAAAGCCTTTTGGGCTATAGCATGCTCTTTGTTATATGAAATATTTCTTGAGAATGCTTCTTTCTGAGTACGTTTATATATATCCAAAGTACCACTGAAATCTTTTTCCAACAGTTGGAATCTTGCGTATGCATTCTGCCACTCTTTTCCACCCATTTTCATTAATGTGTTTGTGGGGGATAGTTCCCAGGTAGATTTAGTAGAACCATACTCCGGTGCTTTAAACACCCCTTTCATAGGACCTATAGTATCAGCAGCATGTTTTATATCAGCATACATATCGAGTGCAGCATTTGATAAGCTCAAACCAAAGTCCTCTATAGTTTTAGCTAAATCATTCTTTACCTGAGCTATATACGCAAGTTCTTTTTTTATACTTTGCGTTCTATTTAGGCCACTTATTTCCTCACCCTTAGCTTTCGCCAATGCATATAATTGATCAATAAAATCATTTGTTATATGTTTTAAAGCAACCTGTTTTTTTTCTTCAGAAGTTACTGCCGGTACTTCCGCTGCCGCTTTTTCAGATGCTGCTGACTTTTTCTGGAATTCATTTAATATATTGCCTACTTCAACAGGGTATTTATGTAGTAAACCTAGAAATTTATCTGTTACGTCCGAGGCTTGTTTAGAAGCTTGGCCTATTTGGCTATTTAATTCTGTTTTTTGTCCTAAATATCCGGCGCTGGTAACTAATAATGCAGCAGCTACAGCATCTTTAAATTTCGATGCTACATCGCCACCCTTACTCAAAGTACCTTGTTTTATTTCATCTATAGATTCACGAAGTTTCTTTATGTACGGATCATCACCAGCTGGTTTATCTTTTTGCTTACTTGCTTCTTTAGCAGATGAACTATCTTCGGCTGTCTGACGCGTATTACTTTCTATACCTGATAATACTATTAACTGCTTTTGATTAATATCTAACATTTTAGTATCTTTATCTAGCTTTTTAACATCAGATCCTTTAAGCTTATTCAACGTATCAGTAGCTTTTTTAACCCTATCTTGTATTAACTTACTATATTTTGTATTAATCAACTGGTTTTTAAACCATGCTATTGATGATTCTCTTTCTTTCTTGGTTAAAACACTATCAGCCGGCAAAAAGGATTTAAAAACGTTAGCTAAGGTTTCCCTATTCAGAACTTTTCTGATGGATGCCCCTGCTTTTTCAGCAGTACTACCAAACCCAATGCCAGACACTTTACCTAATTGAAATAAATTAAGACCTTTTGAACTAGGCTTACCCTCTTCAAAAGTGGACACCCACTTTTTCAAATTCTTCATAGCTTCAGTTACTTCTTCCGGAGCTTTTTTGCCTGTCTTCTCACTCCAAGACTTCCAACCAGCAATAGCGTCTATAGCAGCTTTCCCAAATAAAGTTAAAAGCTCTTTGTTTTTTACTCCCAAGGCATCTAGCAACTGCCCCCCAGCTGTCCCCAAGTCAGATATATTTTTTACCCCAGCTTTACGTAAATCCTCATCTCTAATGGTTAGTGCTTTTGTACTACTAATTTGCTCTTTTTCGGATGGTGTTAAAACTTCTCTTTGTTTTTTAATATATTCTCCAGCTGCTTTAACCGCGGCTCCAGCTTTGCCAGCTTTAGTACCAAACCCTGTCCCGAAAAACTCGCCCAATTCAAATTTATTTAGTTCTTTCCAACCCATTGGCCCGCTAGACAAATCTTTAGCCCAGTCTTTCATAGCATCTATAGCCTTAGAAATAACTTTAGGCATCTTTTCGCCTGTTAGTACATTCCAAGCTTTCCAAGCTACAATAGAACTAGCTGCTGTAGTACCAAAAACTTTCAATGCTTGTTCATTTAGCCCTAGATACCTAGCAAATTCAGTACTAGCACTGGCCACTAATGCTATAGCTTCTATAGTGGCACGCTCTTTGGCTTCTGCTTCTTTAGCAACAACTTGTTGGCTAAGTTGATATCTTTTGGCACCAAATTCTGACATTTGTGTTTGAAATTCAGCCTTGGGCACTTCTCCAGCTTTGTATCTCTTATACAAGTCTGCCTGCTGGCTTGACAAAATCCTTTTTTGAGCTTCATAACCACGTATTTCTCTTCGAGAAACGTTCTTTAAAATTAATTCAAATCCTCCAATACCAGCCAACAGCTTGGCTAAATTTTTAGACCCCACTACATTAACATTGGCCTGTTTATCCATACTCTTTTGTAAATCTTTATATTCTGAAGAACCAACTATACCCTTAAATCTTGTATATTCCAACATACCCAGAACCGCGTTTTCGTATTTCTGACTTGAGGGTGAAACAGCGGGGCCTTGCCCAGAACCGCGTTTTTGTATTTCTGCCATCATGCTTTTAATAGTCCCTGGTTCAAAAACGCTAGATATTAATTCAGCTGGATTAAATTTACCTTTGTAAAAACTTTCTTGACCTGGCAGAAACGCCGGTGAAGGACCAGCCATCGTTCTATTTATAACATTCCTATAACTTAGCGATGAAGCAGGTCTCTCAGATACTATGCCGACGGCCCTTTTAACACCAACAGCCTCAACTAATTTAGTAGACATTTTACTCAACATAGCAGTAATAGATGTCGCAGCTTCTGTGTTTCCTTTTGATTCATACATAGTTCTAATCTTAGTTAATCTATCAAAACCGGCTTTTATTTCATTAGCCCAAGGACTTACCCTACCGACTAAATGTAAAGCTTTAGTACTGGGTAAATTTAATCTTTTTATATCCTCTGACATAACTTTGACTATTTCTCCAGCCTTATAAATTCCCGCTGGTTTAGCCAAAATAGATTTTATTTCTTCCAATTTTAAATTAGTAGTACCAGTATGCTTAGATGTTTTAGCAGCTTCGCTAAACAGTGCAGCTTGACCTACATCTAGACCTTTTTTGACTGCAACCGCCATATTACTGACATCTTCCGTTGATAATATATTACCAGCAGCATTATTTTGTGCCGTTATAGTATTTAGTTGTACAATGGCTTTAGAAATACGTTCTGCCTCAGATACGTAAGCTGTCTTTTTTATTTCAGATGTATTTAACTGTCTAACTATATTAGTTAAGGATTGCTGCTCTGGGGGCAGACCTTTTTCTTTGAAAAGTTGGCGCTGTTGGCCAGTCAATTTAAAATAATCCCTTACTCCGAGATTTAATTCTTTAAAACTTTGTGGAATACCGGACAATAAACCGCTTGTTTCTATTAAATATTTATTTCTAGTTTTTTCAGCGGCTATAGTCTCTTCCAAAGCTCTGTCAGAATCATTTAAAGTTTTATTTAAATCAACTAATAAAGCCATGTATTGTATATATGCTTGATTATTTTTTATTAATACTTTCTGATGTTCAATATCCTCTCTTAAAGCTGGCGAAACAGGTTTTCCAGCTGCTAACCTCTTTTGCGGCTCCTGTATCATATTATGTAGATCTTCCATTGGCTTTATATAAAAATCTTGTACTAATTTAGGAAAATTCATTTTTTCTTTAAATGGTTCTTGCCCATAATTTTTAGATATTGGGTTATACCCCATAGTAGTTTGCATCAGTGTAGTTGTTGGTATCTGACCAAAAAATCTGGGGCCTAAATTAAACGATTTTTTAAATTCTTTGCTGCCTAAACCCGTCATACCGGCTGCCGCTCCTGTCAAAAATTCTTCCAGTATGTCTATATTATCCTGCACACCATCCATAATCTTGTGTGTAGGAAATACAGAATCAACAAATTTCTTTACTTTGTCGAAAGGTACTTCGCTTACCGCGCCAAATTTATCTACTATTTGAACAGTAAATTGTTTAAGTTTATCATCGTATTGCAAAATACCCTGCCTGCTAGCTACCTCTAAACCCCTGGGAAGATCCTTAGCAAAGAATACTATATCATTAGCAAAAGCTTTTCCTTCCCTTTTTATAACACCCGACTGTTTCAGCATTTCTTTAGTTAGTGGAGCGGCCACGTCTAAAGTAATGTCTGGATGTAATTTCTTAAGAATGGTAGCACCCATAACATCTTTCCAGTCTAATTGGTGCTCCTTTGAAAGTTTGGCTAATCTAGGCTCTATTTCAACAGCTAATTTATATATAGGCTGTACACCCTTGCCACTAAATAACTCGGACACTTTAAAAGTACTAAGTCCTCTTGTATTAATACTAGACAAAAGTCGCTGAGAATCCCCATAAAATGTCTTATATTTTTTTCTTATTTCTATAAGCCTATCATTATACACTTTAAATAGCCCATCAAAAGCTTTACCAAATGGAGCGGTACGGCGAGCAGATAATATTTTATTTATATTGCCAACAGCTTCGCTTAATTCTTGTGCTGGGGATACGTTTATCATTTTAGAAATTAAAGGTCCTATACCAGGCACTTCTTTAGTAAATTTTTTCAACTCGGATTTAAATTTTTCAAAACCAGTTCCAGCATTTGTCAAACTATCAGTATATTTTTCTAAAGCTGCAATATCTTTATCTGCCATTTCTGCTATTTTAGAAGTTTCCAAACTTTTTAAATAGGATTCTAAATGAACTGAACTTTTTAATACAGCATTTCCAAATTTATCAAAACTTATAATCAATTTATTATTTACACTAGCTAAGTTATTACCTAAGCTCTGTAGGGCTGTATAATTTTTTGCTTCCTCCAGTAACGGACTTTTATATTCTTCACGGGCAACTGCTCTTTCAGCTGCTTCAGGTTCACGATATTTTGCAATTTTTTCTCTCTTTAATGTTATTCGGCTATATTCTTTTGAAAGTTCTGTAAGTAATGATAATTCTCCACTTAAGTGTCTTTTAATTGGTGATAGTGATTTTTCATAACCACTCGCTGAATAGGTGAGTTTTTTAAATTCATCCCCTAGTTTTCCTGCTACTGGTATAAGTGCAGCTATAGACCCCGCTAGAGGACCAACAGATTTAACAAATGAGGCATTCTCAGTACTCCAAAGAGCTAATGCTTTAGCTGGAATACCAAAAAGTTTAGCCAACTCCTCGAAGCCTTTAGATCCGTATTTAGCTCCTTTTGCAGCTCCTCCCATAATAGAACTTAATATAGGATTTACCTTTATACTAGCTGTAGCCCCTTTAGTTAATAAACCACCCAAGCCCCCTAATGACTTACTAACTACATCAGAAGTCTTAGCTCCACCGTAAGCAACTTCGGACATAATACTATTCCACATTCTTCCAAAATTAACCAATGCAAAAGAAGCTTTCCCAAGCACTGATTCAAAATCTGACATGCTTTTTCCAGCTTGGGTGACTACAGACAGCCCTTTGGTGTTAACTGATCCTAAACCCTTTGGTACTTTACCGAAAGATTCAAAAAGACCTATTTTCAATTCTTTTGAGAAGCTCCCTGCAAAATCTCCTATAACAGAACCAAATGATTTGAATCTGTCAAATAAACTTCCAACTAAATCACTGCCTTTTGCTATTAACACAAATAAGCCAGAGAAAGCTAATGATGCTATTTTAATAGATGCAGGTATATTTGTAATTGTTTCTATTACGCCTTTCAATCCACTTAATACCACTTTCGCCACTGGTAACGCAAATTTACCAAATTGTACCTGCAACTCTACCATAGCAGCTTTTACTTGCTGCACTTTTTTGGCATAAGTCTCCATTACGATAGCGTTACGTCGTTCAGCAGCCCCTTTAGAATTAATGCTATCCTGTAAGGTATCTAGTACATCTGACCAATGATTCATCAAAATAATTAGATTATTATAGTGCCGTCTACCACCAATAGCTTGAGCTATGCTCAATCTCTGAGCGTTTGACAGCTCATCCCATTTAGAAGCTAAACCTCCTAATATATCAAAAGCACTTCTAATATCACCCTGGCGCCCTACAGTAGGTATACCTAAATTAATTAACTGCCCCTCACCTTTCTTTGCATGCATGCGTCTTAAAATAAATACTAATGAAGTTCCAATCTGCTTACCTGTTTGTCGCGAAGTTTCACCTATACCAGTAATAATGGCATTTAATTGATCAAAACTTACGCCAGCTGTTTTAGCAACCGCAGCAGCTTTCTGTAAACCCAAAGCCAAATCTTTTGAAGTAATAGCATGACGAGCTTCTACTTGACTCCACGCATCCAAAAATCTAATAGTACTTTCACCCGTAGTCCCATATATCTTAGTTGCAGCCGTCAATGCTTCAGTAGCATCCACACTGCTCAAAGTAGACACATTGGCCGCTAATAAGGATGTTCTAGTTCTATCAAGTACTTCATTTTGTGATAATCCTTGTTGCGCAAATACTTTCATAGACGCAATAACTTGTCTAATTGGTAAACCAAACTCTTTACCGAACTGTAAAGCAGTATCAGTTAATTTGTTAAAATCAGAATCTAGCGGGCTCATAACCTGACGCAAAGCCGCTATGCCAAGTTCTACATCACTAATAGTAGAAACCATGTTTTGCATCGCAGAAATTAATCCATATACAGTTCTACTTGCAAATCCCCACCTTATAACACGCCCAAAAGCTTGGCCAAAACTCCGTCTATTTTGAAAACTTTTAATTAAATCTTCCCATTTTTCACTAAATATTCCAACATCTCTTCCGGACGATGTAGCGGAATCGCCTAGCTTTTTAAATTCTACGGCGGTGTTCTCAATAGTTTGTTTTGTAGCCGGATCAATTATTTTATATCTATAGGTAAAAGCCTTCCCCATAGGAAAGCCGCCTTCTTCTTCCGGTTTCTGAAAAGCTTGCCGTACTTTAACTATATTTCTTCTATGTAATAACTCCTGTGTTTTAGGAGATAAAAATGTTGGTACCCCTACTGTACCCATTGGCGAAGCGTGGGCACCAATAGCAGAAAACATTTTCTCAAGCTGCTTTAAGTAATTTAAAGTATCCGTAACATTTTTTCTAATAGGCTCTGTGTAATCTTCTCCTAAACCACCAAACCCTCCTATCTGTAGTCTATTATATGATTCTAAACCTCCGCGCAATTGTGTAATTCCTTTAACCAATCTATCAAAATCCCAGGCTCCAACAGCTTCCGGGCCCAAACGCTTAAATGTATCTACGTCACTAAGAAGTGCTTTCATTCCCTTATCTTCATCGGTTAACATTTTAAAAGCTGCTCTTACTTTATCTATAGGTTTTGCTATTTCTCCAACTGTGGCCGGGTCAAGATCTCCAACCAACATAGTCATTATAGGCTTATATTCCCCACTCATTAAATTACTTTGGTTCACAGTTTCTTCTATTTGCTTAGGAGTTTTATAAATACCAGTTAATCTAGCCAAATCTGTATCTACAAACTGTGTCTTCTTTCCAGAAGGGCCTTTAGTAGTAAACATATCACTCATATGGCCTATAGTTCCTCTAATATTAGCAAGATAACTTTCTAAAACTTGCTCATATTCCATATAAGCTTTTCTACCTTTTTGCGAAGCCCCTTCTGATTCTATTTCAGACTTAAGATGATCCAACCTCTTTAAGAAATATTCACCAACAGCCTTTTTATATAGCATCCATATTCTAGCCATACCACCTTTTTTCTCTGGTGGCAATTTAGAAATAGCTTGGCTTATTTGAGGACTTATATCAGAAGGCCCTTTTTCAGCAGCTTCTTTGAGAAGTTTAGCTATTTCAGAACCATATTTATCAGCCTCTTTAGGGTCCGCTAGGCGATTAACTCTAACAGCCGCTTCATATAAAGCTATTAAATTTTTATGCATAGACTCTGGACGATCGGGGTGTATTCTATCTATATCAGCAGCTCTTAATTTACTAAAATCAGCCCCACCTCTAGCAGCCCCTCCTGCTTTAACTTGATTAAGTGTGCCATAGAGTTCTGATATCTTTTTAGCCGACTTCATCCCGCCCGTTGCTTCTATAGCAGCTCTTATCCTATCAGCTAAATCAGAGAGTATATCAGCTATCTCTTTATCGCCTTTAGTATTTCTGTATAAAGCAGCTGCGGCCCTATCCTCGGCTTCTTTCAAAGATCTTACAAGATTATCTATATCCGCAACATCTGGTTCTTTAGTATTCTTTAATCTTTCTAATAAAGCTTTTATTCTCTTCCTAAATTCATCATCACCACCATCACCACCAGGACCTGTCGGCGGTGGTGGAGCTCCTCCAGTAGGTGGCGCGCCCGCTCCTCCAGCTCCCCCGGCCCCGGCGCCGCTAGCGAACCATAGTTTATAATACTTCTGAGCGCCGCCTTGACCAGGGCCGCCCAGTGATTCGAACATATCAATATATTCCTTACTTAATCTTTCAAACTGAGCCTGCTGTTCTTCAGTCAACCGCTTAATTATTGTTTTAGAAGCGACCGGCGTTTCTCCCACAGGCTGCGTTGGTAAAGTTTTAAGAAATTTCTTAGGTCCAATTTCTCCTAATTTTTTACCTAAGTCTTCATATAGTTTAGGATATTCTTTTAATATATCCTCTGGTAAGAGACCCGTAGTATTTATAGATTCAAGTATTTTATGAACTTTTATTTTAGCATCATTTATAGCTTTAATATCTTTATCAAATCTTTTTGGATCAAATTTACCAATAGGTATAGTAAATCTTTCATCAGGATTCAGGGTATTTACTACTAAAATTTCGCCTACTGCATTTTCAGTGTTTTTAAGATATATATTAACCTGGCTTAAATAATCCTCTAGTCTCCGAATAACGTTTTTATCCGTGCTTGTTTTTGGACCAGCCTTTTTAAGCTCTTCTAACTTCTCCTGAATTGTTATTTTTCGTTTAGTAATCTCTTCAGTTAAACTTTTCAGCATTCTAAATTGCGGCTGGCTATATACTGTTTTAATATCAGTCAATGTTTCTTGACCGGCTTTATTATAAAGTACATCAAAATGACCAGTTATATCATTTTCAGTATCTCGCATAGGCTGTTCTATTTCAGCCTTCGGATATTTCTTAAGAAATTCTCCCTGTATTTTTCTGTGAACAGCTTGGCCTCTAAGCCCAGTAGCCTCTAAAAGCATACTAGGATCTTTAACACCCAACATTTCTCTTAGTATTGCTTCGGATTGGCTACCGCCTCCATATACACCCCCGGCATGACTGCCACTAGCTCTAAACACGTCGTAGAGAGGTTTTTCTATAGCTCCTCGAGCCTTACCCCCCGATTTAGATTCTAAATATCTAAGCGCGTCTCTGGTGCGCGATACTACTTCTTTTGTTATTTGATTAGTTATTTCATCGGTAGCTGCTACGGCTTCTTTACCAAGGTCTTCCCCAGCAACAGTGGATTGCGCAGCAGTACTCATAGCTTTCATTGATTTTTCTATATTAGGTAAAGTTGTTTTTTCTTCACCTTTACCAAACTGTTCTAATAAATCAGTGACCATTTTTTCTTTATCAGCTAGACGCTTATAATAGTCAGGTGTACCGTATATACCAGCAGAACCAATATTAGCATGAACACCCTCTTTAAATCCAGGGAAAGCTTCTTTCAAATACATTTTTTGCATTGGAACTGTCTTAGTTATTTCAGATATTCTTCTAAGCTGTTCCACAAAACTAATTTGAAATTTAACAAAATCTAAAATTCTTTCATAAGCAGTTTGAGCCTTTTTTTCTAAATCAGCAGGAACTATTTGTTCCTTTCGAGCCATCATGCCCTGACTTATAATATCTTTAACATTTTTAAATGTTTCAGCACCGTGCTTGCTTTCGAATTGAGAAGCCAGTAATGACTTTTCTTCAGGAGCCATTGGAGGCAACCCGGCTTTTTCAGAAACAGCCTCAAGTTTTTTAGAAGCTACTTTCTTTATTTTATTCATCTGATCTAACCAACCTATTATATTATTATCGGTTGGCATTATATTAGGAGCTTTTACATCTGCTAATTCTTTAGATTCTGACCATATTTTAGCCGCTAATTTATTTGCATCTTTAGCTCCAGTAAAAGCATAATCAAAACGTCCAGTAAATTTTTTTGCTCCTTCATCTAATTTTTCAAGTTCTTCTAAATCTTTGTATCTTTGTTTTACAGCTCCTACAACCATAGATGTATAAATACCCTTACCAGGAGTTGTAATAGAACTTTCCATGGCTTGAGACAATGCATGAGCAGCTTTTTCAGCTGTTTCAAATTGTTTGGCAAGTTTTTCACCGGCTTCGCCAGTAGGTAAAGTCATTTCAGTTGGAGCTACTTTAATGCCAGATCTAGCGGCAGCTGTGCCCATTGTTTCCATACTAGTTCGCATTCTATATAATGGCTGAAGATTAGTAGTTATGTATTTAAATAAACTTACTCCAGTACCTGCCGCAGCTTTGTTTATTTCTTCTGTAGCGAACCGCTCTGGGCTTCCAGCAGCTTCTATATCCTGCATCATTTTAACTTTTTGTGGGCCTGGAGGCAAATTGGCAGCCTTTTCTTGTAATTGTTTGGTATATCCTTTAATAGCTTCCCTTTTAATTTGTCTAAACAATTCTTCGAAGACTGCTTCCAAATTTACATGCTTGATAATTAACTGCATGATATTTTCTCTACTCATATTCAAAGTAGACGTATCTATATCAGGTTCAAATCTTTTCAATTCTTTTTTAAGCTCCCCAGTAGAAACTTTACCTAATCTCAGTTTAACCTCGTTTTCTATTTGCTCATTGAAATCAACCAATTCACCGAATTGATCCTCGGCTTCTTTCATAGCTTTCATTATAATTTCGGCGCCGTTAGCTTTGCCTATATTAGATATAATTTTTCTACCGACAGCTTCTACACCAGCATGCTTGACATCCATTCCTTTTTGAATAACAAAGCGCATTATTTCATTTACTCGCGCACCAAATTCTTGGACAGGTCTACCACCTAAAGCAATACTTTCTTTAGGGAATGCTTTTAAAAATTCTGGAGAAGGAGCGGCGGCTTTACCAGTACCAGCTAAACCTTTCCCAAAACCGGTTTCTATTTCTGAAACTCTAGCAATTCTACTCACACCTTCTACAGTTTGACCTGTGTGTAATTTATATAACTGCCCAGTAATAGCATCAGCATATCGTTTTTCCCAAAGCTGTCTACGAACTAACTCTTCTGACAGCCCGCTGATTCTACGGTCTAATTCAGTGGAAGTAGATGTTGCTTCTGGAATACCTTCTTTAGATGAAGGAACTTTTGCTAAATAAGATGCTCTTTCCGGGCCACTTACGCCGAGGCGCTTAAAAACTTCTGGTAATATATCATTAGTTACAAACCCTTTTGCCCAATCAGCTACGGCTTTTTTCCATTCATCGCCGCCTTTCTTTTCAATGTTAGCCGCGCCTTTTTGGTAGGTGAATAAAGAGCTCATGACCTTATCAAGATTAAGCCCTTTCATTTCATCTGTGATATAAGGTTTGGTTAAAAATCCAAATCCTTTTTCTGCTGGATGTTTTTTACTAAATACTTGAGCCATCTCTGCGAGTGTAGATACATCACTTTCTTTAACCGCTGTAAATAAAGACCTAAACAAAGTTCTTACAGAATTTACATCGTCACCCAATGCCTTAAAATGTGCCGCTATTTCTTTTCTAGATTCTTCCAGTTTACCTGTATGAACAAATAAAGCATCACCATCGAAATCCAGCTTTTGTTCCAGATTACTGAATTTAGGTGTAGCATCATTTACTACTTTCAAAAGACCTTCGATAGTATGCGTTAATTTTCTAGCTTTTTCAGCACCTTGCTCTGTGCCTGATGCCCACGCTTTTTCTCTTTGTTGTAATAAACTAAGAGTTTCCTTTGGTATATGTTGACGTTTTTCTGTAGGAACTACTCCTACATACTCTTTTAATGTATCTATAACTTTAGTAAGTTCCGCTATATCTAATTTAGGAGCGCCGGGGACAGCTATTGAGTGCTTTCCTAGATTTAATCCCATCTCCTCCATTAATTTAGCTTTAGCAGGCTGTACACTTAATGTACCAGTAAAAGGATAACGTACAGATTCAACAAAAACTTGCTTTTGCTTTTTAATAAGGTCTGCTAAATTAGTTTCAACCTCATTGTTTTCACCAGTTCTTACTGCAATCTTCTTTGCTTGGGATTCTGGAATAGCTATTTCGCCTTCTTTTAATACAGGTAAACCCAACTTTTTAGCTTTAGTTATATAATCTGCGTGCTCTTTACTTAATTCCCTTATACTTTTTATAGCATCATCTAATCCGGGCATATCTAGATGTAAACTATATCTCATACCTGATAAAGTATTTAATAGCGCATTAAGTTCTTTAGTTTTATCGGTGACAGCTGATATTGCTTTACCGGTAACGGCTGGAGTTATTCTTTGGAAAAATACATTTTCCACTCCCTTTTTCTTACCAAAAACTTCTTTACCTAGTTCTCTAAAATAAGATATTTTAGCACGGCTCAAAGATTCTAGCTTTTGCTGAATAGCTTCTTTTATAGATTCACTTACATCTATTCCAATTTTTTGAGCGAATTGATCCAAATTACCAGCTTCAAGTTCTACATCAAATGCTGATTTAGCCGCTCCCCTAAGTTCATTTCTTTTTATAAAAGACTGCATTATACTTCTAAATTGATCTGGAGAGGCATTTTTAAATTTATCAGGTTTTACACCGGATTCTTTAAACTTCTTCAAATTAGTTAGGATATTATTCATATCTTCTATTAAAGAGTTGGGGTCCGCACCAATCAATAGGTCAGCTATCCTTCCAAGTGTTTGACTATACTTATGTTTACCAGTAGTTTTGGCTGCAAAAGCCTCCGCTGATCCTAGTTCGCTTATTCCCCCCACTTCTTGATAAACACCAGGAGCATTTCTTGTGGGAGACAAAGCCGCTTTAAATTTATTAATCGTGTTCTCCATATTTTTGATATTTTGTGGAGTAAGAGCACCTTTATCTTCTATTTTTTTGAACTTCTTTATATCCTCAGTTAAAGAAGTGGTTAGTTCTTTTCTAATAGTATCTGCAAATTTTCTTTGAACATCCTCATTAAGGCCCATCCCACCTTTAGCAGCAGCCGCAGTAAGATCTTCCACTGCTTTAGCAGCATTAACTAAGTTAGCCAAATAACGGGCAATATCGGTGGGTGCGCCTTTGCCTATAAGCTGCTCTCTATAAGTAGTTCTTAAAGCAGCCCCTGGCACAGGAAGTTCTTCGTAAGGTCCTTTTGCGGTAGGTATGTTTAATTTAAAAGCGGTGGGGTGTTTACCAATATCAAAAACGGTATCTTTAAAATCTTTAATAGTTCCAGTAGCAGCTTCAAATCCTCTTACATCAGATAACTTAACGCTTGGAAGAGTTTTTAAAAAATGTTCTTTTAAATTTTTCATTGCAGGGTCTAACATCTGGAAAGCTCGCAATAATTCCCAGCCTTCCTTAGATGCAAGTGTGGTACCTTTGGCTAATTCCTTCATCATACTAGAGCCTTTGCCAAACACTCCCATCATAGCAGCAAAAGATTGGAAATCTAATTTCTCACCTTTCACTCCTTTGGAAATTTCTTCTGGGGCCCATTCTTTATTCCTATGGGGTTCTTCAATGATTTGCAAAAATTTCGGTGAAACAAAACTTTGCCTTTTTTTGCCAAACTCATCCACTACATCAGTGTATACTTTCCACTGAGATTCGAACTTTTTTAATTTATCTATAGCATCTTTATCTATTCCGGGATTTTCAAATTTTAAATTTTTTATAACCTTATCTAAGTCTTTGAAAGCTTCAAAACCAATTGCTGAAAGATACTCATTCAATTTTTTTCTAGCTGCAGTGGTCTCTGTTAAAGCATCTTTACCTATTTTGTCTACTAGTGTAGTTGTGCCAGAAGTACTTCCTATTAAATTATTTACAATACCCTCTAAAATTTCAGGTGTCAATCCTCTTTTAGCTATACCTCTAGAACTAATTCTAGCTTCTATCGGCTCCATAGTAAAAGGTTCTTTACCGGTTCTTTCTTTATACAATGATTTAATTTCTTTAATACCTTCAGGCCCTGTAGGTAAAGCAGTTCTAAAAACCGGTTTCCAAGCTTCAAAAGCTTTCTTAGATAATTCTGCTTGAGATTTTGCTTCCTCTTCGATGACCAACCCTTTAGAAGCATCTTTAAACATATCTATTACGAATTTATTACCAGAATCTATTAATTTATTATGTAATTCCATAGATGCTTTTGAAGTATGCAAACCACCCAATTCTTCTTCCAATACTTCTGAAACCATTCGCCCTACGCTTTTAGGCATTTTAGCCACCCCAAGCCCTGGACCGGGAGATACCCCCGCTTTAAAACCTGCGTTTATAAACTTAGACACATCCTCCATACTAGATATGCCTTTTGGTAATTCTCCATATCTAGGAGTAACGGCTACACCTTTTGTTCCAAATCTAGTAGATAATTTACGTCCAAAGTAATTAAGAAAAGTTTCAGTTAATTTTGCACTTTGCACTTCTGTAGTTTGACCGCGATGTTCTCTAATCACAGGTTCAACTACTTTGGCTATTTCGGCAATATCAGCTCTTCCTTTATATTTTTCAGGTACACCTAGGATATCCTGGAATTTATTTACCACATCACCTAGTATCCTTTTAAAATCCTCTTCGCTCTTAGAAAGCATTCTAGCCGCGGCCGGTGTCATTCGTTGCACACCACCTTGTACTTCTGATATATGTTGTTGTTCCAATAGGGTGGCACCAGGCCGTATTAGATTACTGGTTATTTTAGTAAAAGCCTTAGCCAACCTACCAGAAATCATTATTTGATCTTCAAATGTAGATGCGGTATTTCTAAGTTCAGTTAATACATTTAACCCGTAACCACCAGATCCATATCTACCCGATCCAATAAGCTCGGATTCCTTTTTACTAACTAATGAAGGCGTTTCAAACTTTTCTCCACCAGGCACCCCTCCTCCAATAGCACTAGTGGCATAAGACATTTGTCGTTGTGTAGAAGCAAACTGTTGAAACGGAGCTAAACCTCTTATATCAGCAAGACTCATACTGTTCATGGTCTTGTCTAAAGACTTTAAATTACCTTCAAGATCTAAATTAAATTGTTTTAAAGATGAACTAGCAGCATCACTAAGATCTAATGATGAGGCCATTGGTCTGCCTAAATATGGTTTATTAGTAAAAAGCCCTTCTTTTAATTTTTCAGCTTGACTAGCCAAATCTTTCCATAACAAATCTACATCTACTATATGTTTTTTAGACTCCTCGGGTTTCAATTCTCCCACAGGCTTAGTCAAAACTCTAAGAGCTTGTTCATCATATTCACGTCGTTTAGGTTTGCCTGGTTCCACCGCTGGCATTAATCCCATCAAATCGTTAACAACAGAACTTATTTGCCTTAAACTGCGTTCGCTTTTACCAAGATTTCTTATACTGCCGACCTTTTCTTGTAAAAGAGGTTTTTGGCCGCTTTGAAATAATTTATTAAGCATATCATAAAAATTCTCAAATTTTATTTCGTCTAATGCTTTGGCAACATCTAGAGCTGCAACATTTAATTCTTTAGCTTTTTTTATTAAACCACCTAACCCAACATCAGTCACATCTTCTAAAGCTTTTTCTGCTGGGACACCGCGCTCCATTTCTCTCAAACGTATTGCTTTAGTATAACCATGCTGTAAAAGATCTCTTCCCCCCAGCTGTAGAATCCTTTTTTGTAATTCTTCAAAAAGTTTACTAGCTTCTTCACCTTGCTTAGTGCCTGATTCAATTCTTAATGGAAGCCTTGACACTTTCTGCGCATTACTTGCTATTTCCATAGCTGGAGCACCTAGTAATTCTAATTCTTTAACCATTTTTTCAAATCCAGTGGTTATAGTAGCAAAATTAGCTAGAGCCTTTTCTGACCCATACTTAGTTTCAAAAGACATAGTTCCTTGAGGCGTAACTTTCGCAGCGGGTACAGCTAAAACTTTGACAAACCTGTCCATAACTTCTCTATCAGCTTTAGATTGTAGTGCTACATTTTTATATAAATCTTCTACATCGCCCCTTTTGAGTACGTCTTCTTCAGTAATAGCTTTATTTTGTATTCCCTTATATAAATCTTCAACTATTTTACCCATTTTAGAAACAGATTCTTTAGTCAAACTGCCTACTTCTTTATAAACCTCCGCTGCCATATCTTCTTTATCTGTAGGAGCGGCCATTTCCCGTCTTACAAAAGCATCTTTGAATGCTCGTACTAAATCACCCGGGCCAGATCCTGTCGGTACTTGTTCCCTAAATGTAGATGATAATTCTTTCCTTAATCCTCTGACATCCGCTAGCCTAACTTCCCACTGTCTACCACCTTCTCCAAGTTTAAAAGATTTACCAGAGGAGTCTTTCCATATTTTTAAACCTTTAGTCATACCTTTTTCTAAAGAAATGACCATATTCTTCTGAAGATCATACAGCGATTTAGCCAAATCTCCCCAAATGTGACGTACTTTTTCGCTTACTTGCTCAGCACCAGTGCCTTTAACACGGTACTCAGCGCCAGCCTCCGCCATAGGTCTTATCGTAGCCTCTTTGTAAACCCGAGTTTGGATAGCAGATCTAATCTTTGGCAAATTACTTATTTCTACTATCTGATTTGCCATGACTTTAGAAGCTTTTTTAGCTTGTGTACTAAGTGTAACAAAATCTTGCCCAGCAGCTGTTATATTATCAGCAGATTCTTTTATAGCTCTATGAGCATCTGCTGTAGCTCCAGCTATATTATCCAGTGTTCGTCTAAGAATTGTAGAAGCATTTGATTGGGCAGCTTGAAATTCTTTACTGCCCTTATCTAAAGCCCTCATAACCGCTGCTGTAAGACCTATATCTGTAGAAGCATCATGTAATTTGTCTCCTGCTTTTTTAGCTTCAACTCCAGCTAATATAAAATCTTTATCATATTGCTCTAATGAATGCGGCTGTAATCCCTTATATACATTTCCCTTACCAAATCTTTCTGGAAAATTATGGCGAGCTAATTTAACCGTATCAACAAATTCTTCTACTGCGGAATCTATTTTGATCCCCGCTTTTTCTAAATGTTGTTGTAAAACACTAATATCAAAGTCAGCTATATTATGGCCTACAACAGCCTCAGCATCTTTAAGTACATCAGCTATTTTACTCATAGCTTCGTTAGCTTCTATACCATGTTTTTTAAGCGTTTCAAATGGAACAGCGGACTCTCTAATTTTTGTCTTTGCTGATTCACTATGAGCATCCTTAGTTAATTTTTTAAGATATTCTTCTTTATTTTCCGCTGGCGGCTTTATATACACATTACCAGTTTGTAAATTTTTAACATTGCCAGATATTATATCAGATAGTTTACCTTTTTGATAAGCTATTTGAGTAATAAATTCGGTGGCTGCTGTTTTACCTAATCGTTTAGCTAAATCATTACTAGCCGCAGAAGTTTCCAAATCAAAAGATACTACTGTCTTATTTCCTAATTCTTTTTTTATTTTTTCAAAATCCCCTCCCATATCCTTAAGAGTCTTACCCAATAATTTTACATCTGTGTGAATCGGGTAAGGGTGCTTTGCTTCACCAGGATTAACAGGCCCGATATTACCAATAGATTTTACCAATCCTCTAATTGCGTCGGTCAAATCGCTAATATCTCTTTTCTGTAAAGAAAGCTCTCTAATTACTTTATCTATAGCACTGGTGACATCTACTCTTTGAGTATGGTAGGTAGCCGATCTATTTACATTTCTACGTGCTTGAACAAGTTCTTTTGTAAATTCTTTAATCTCTGGGGGAAGTTGAATTGTTTGAGTTGGTACAGTAGACGATAATCTTTTAGCCGTAGTAGTAGCAGTACTTATAGCATCACCTATAGCCTTTGGCAACTCTTTAAAAGACGCTGTTAGGTGACTTACTAATGCATTAAGTTGCCGTGAATATTCAACCAGCTTATTAGCTGCATCAATGTTTGCTCTAATAGCACGGGGGTCGGTTCCGCCAGTTCTTTGAGCTTCTTTTTGAATAGAGGCAGACCTCTGCATTGCCTTTTCTAACGCTACAATAGTATTATTTAATTGCGCTATTTTTAAGGCTAGTTTTTTAGCAGTAACATCTGCTGTCGCATCTTTAATTGGTTCTAATTGGATTTTGTACGTATCGACCGGCAAGAGTCAGTCCTCCTATGACATTTCCACAAACTCATATCATTAGATAAATTATATAGGACCTATCCTTGCGGTTGTGTGGTTTGTTTAACCACGGCGAGTTCTTTTATTAATCAAATTCCTGTCCTTGATAACCTGGGATTCCCTAGGCTTATCGTATTCTATATCCTCATACAATTCGTTAGATTTTGTAACAATCACTTCTTGATTATCAAAAGCTGATAATTTTCCCCTACCCAAACTTTTTTTGCTTTTTCTAGCAGCTACATCCTGCATGTGCTCTTTATAATAATCATTTAAATAAGCATCGAGTGCTTCATCATCTTCTATAATAAGTTCATTGGGCTGATCTTCTGGCATCATTTCATAAATATTCTGATAATAATGAGACCAATAAGCCAAATTCAACATATCATTAGTATACTCAGATGTCGGAACCCCAAAAAGGGGCTCCGACGTTTTTAAACTAGTTACATATCTAATCCGCCATAAATTATTACGAGATATCGCTCTAATCTGGGGAGTAGGAATTCCCCCATAAAACAATATAAATTCTGAAATAATTTTTTCTCTGAAAACAAGATCTTTTTCTTCAAGAAAATTCTTATATTCAATCCAACACAATTCCTCTGTTTCAAAATTATAACAATGAGACCAGCATAAATAAAGTAGTTTAGCTTCTTCTGCTTTCATTTCTGCTGTCATAGAAAACTTAGAGTTTTCTTTATATTCAATTGTACGTATCTTAGACTCTAACTCATGAATTATAGTTTTTATGCGCTCTTGGTTAGCTTTAACTTTAAGAGTTTTAGCTAGTAAAATTTTCTGAGCTTCTAGTTTGGATTTTAAAGAACTCAGATTTTTTTGTTCCGAATCACTAATTATCTTACGATCTTTAACTATTTTCCGCATATCATCGACGGAAATTAAACCTTCTTTTAAAGAATTTTTGTATTCTTGCTCATAAATTCTTCTAGCCTTCATCATAGTATAAACACTGGGGAACTTAAACAAAACAGTTTTGTCTCCAATGCCGACTATTTTTACTCTAGAACATATCTGCTCTAAATATTTTTCTACTTCTTCATGAGTTAAATCCATAAATTATTCCGAAGGTTTTTTCTTATTAGGGCCTCTTTTAGGACCTGACTTCTTTGTATTTCTAGTTTTTTTATCTTTATCAGGCTGAACTTTTTCTAGTTCTGCCAAAGCTTCGTTAGCCTTGGTTTGGATCTCCTCTTCTATTTCTTTTATAGCCATCGCTTCTGGAGTTTTCTCTAAGAAATCAGAATCCAACCCTTGCAAATAAAGCATTACTTCAAACCTAGCTCGCATTGCTAATGATTGATTTTTTTCGGTTAGAAAATCAGAATAGTCCTCCCACACCCTGGTTCCATCCTCGTGTTGAATCATACGAGATGTAAGGTACTCAAGACGTGCATCATCAGCTATTTGTTCACATGTATTAGCCATAGGCCCATTCAATCTTTGATTCCAATTAAATAATTCTTCTCGCGCAGAAGCTACTTCAACAGCTATTTGCTGTTTATCGTCAAGGCTATCTGCAAGTTCTAGCGTTTCTACTTTTGTAGATAGCATATCGGTCAGTTCTTTTTGTCTTTGTTCAAATTCAGGGCCAATAATTCCTCTGCGCATTAAAATATCTATCATTTCAGCAGAAGTTGTAATACCTTCAACTAAGGATTTAGTGTAAGTTTTACTATATTGCCAATCGGCTCCTCTTACATCATCCGCAGTAGGGGTTCCTATAAAAAAATGTTTCCCACTTACAGGATCCGTAAATTCTCTCCTAATTTCAACATCTTTATTTTCCATGTCTGGCATTTTAAAATTCCTCCTAGTATTTATTCCTTGACCTTAGCAATCTTACTTTCTATAATAGTTTCTGCTGGTGGATTATACTTAACGTCATACCTAGTATCAACCACTTTCTTAACATTTCTGATACAATTATTACCCACCCGCAAAATTTTTGACCTTAGCTTTTTATATTGATCATTGTTCGGAACAGCTACTTCAGCATAATCCAAAACTTTTTCAAACAACACGGTAATTTCATCTGAAATTGCCTTATTTAGTTTTTCCTTATGTTTGTCTACCTTATCAATCATTTCCTTTTACTCCTTTCCATAATCATATAGGTAAGGGCTCATAAAGAACCCCTACCTATATAGTCTCAATTAGCCATTTCGTCTGATTCTGTTACCACCAGTAATGTGTTCAATGGCGAGATCACCCTTGACTACATACAAATCATTAGTGGAACGGAAACCAAATGTCTGTGTGGCATTAGCCCCCATATCAATATTGTAGGCTTCCTCCGTAATCTTAAGATGCTCAACAACGAGAGTTTTAAGAGCATATTCTCTAGCACTAGCAGCAATAGTACTTTTGGTAGAATTTGAAGCTGCTGCGGACACAAATTGATCCTGTCCAATAATATCAGAACCTACAGCAACTGTTCTACCGGCACCAGTTCCACCAGCTTCTTCGTCAGTTTGAGCAAATACTTTAACAACAAGCTTAAGGTCTTCGGACGCCATAAGATCCGCGAGATCTATTTCAGACATACTATCAATCTCACCATATCTATCCGCAAACCTTGCCCAATGCTCCAAATCACCAGCAGTCGTGTTAATAGTAACAGTAATAGGTACTGGAACAGTAAGCGGTCTATCATATGGACCCAAATGACCTAATTCAGCAAGAGCTTCGCGAGCAAGGTCTGAAGTAATTGTACACCCAGTCAATCTCCATGCATTAGCGTAGGCTGAATCTGTATCAGATACAATGTAAATTTCAACCTGCCCCTGTCTAAGTCCTCCAACACTATCCGGACGGTCTGTTTGATCCAAGATACTAAAATACTTATTACCCATAGAACTTACATACCCATCAGCAGAATAGAGAGCAAAAATCTTATCCCCACTAGCTGGTGTAATAGATGTAGGTAAATACAGAGTATCAGTGGCTTCATCATAGGCAAACGTACTAGCAGCTGCTGAAGTACCACTCACAACAGCCCAGTTGACCATTTCATTATCAGCCGCACTGTAATAAGTTACACCCCTAGCTCCATTATCGTCCATTCTCAAAAATCCAAGACTACCATCACTAAAAGTAGCAATAGTTACACCAGAAGCTAAAGTATCAGACCCGCCACTAAAAGTAGTGTACGCTAATTCTTCGTAATTAACAAACCTACCGTCATTCAACAACCACATCTTTTGATCAGTGACAGCCCCATAATTCTCAGTAGCATTTGCCCCAGTAGTATAACCAAATTCCAGACTATTTACATAAACTTCGTCCATGTAAAGAGTTTGGTCTATATTATCGGACAAAGTACCAAGATCACATTCAGACTGTACCGGTGCCCACAATGAGACACCATTTAGATTTCCACATGTAACTGCAAAATCCGCGAGACACACACCGTGATGATAATTCAGCTCCGCCCCAGCACTATTAACAGTAGCCAAATTAGCATTACCGTCAGTAGCAGTGTCCTCCATAGCAATTTTGTCAGGGGCTACCTGAGCTAGAACTGCCATAGTATGGACATCACCCCAATCATTGCTGTTCAGGGTAACTGCAACAGCTGGTACGTCATCCACCACATCAATAATATCTAGATGACCGAGTTCAAATATATCGGCGGAAGTGAATGTAGTGGTGCTACCAAGTGTTTGCACGCGGTAAAGAATCTCACCGTTACACCATACGCTTTGTGAACCATAAATTATTCGGTTTCTAGCCATAACAAATTATTCCTCCTTAAATATTTGTTTAGCTTGAGGTTGGTTCTAGTTATTTCTAATACATGTTTAGTACTTTAAGATTGAGGCATAATCTTATTCCTAAACTCCTTTTCCTTGCCCAAGCAATACACGCTTGAGAATTGAGGCATTATATAATTTTTATGATTTAAATAGGAATTACAGACAAACAATTGTATCTCTATATATTATAGAATACTTTATTGAATTTGCTAGATACTATCCAATTTCTTTCCAATAAAACATTTCAAAATCTATACGAGCACGATATCTATTTAAATCGCTTAACATTGTTAAGTCTCTATCAGGAACTGCGCCCATTAAAGGTGGATTAACATTTCTTGCTACTACATTTTGAAAATGTAAACTACTACTATATTGAATCATTTCGTACACGTAATCTTCATTAAATGTACCATTCCAATCAAGCATACTTCCTTTAGTCCAGTTCTGGTTCGGGCAACATTTTTCATTTATACCGTCGTATAATAATTCTAACAAATCGTCTCTTTCAGCTCTAGTAGAAGCAAATATATGTAAATGCCCTTTTCTCGGAACTCTTTTTCCTCCGCCAAGCTGGAAACCTACTTTCTCAAAAGATTCAAGATTAACTACTACTACAGGTACTCCAGCAGCTTCTACATCTTCCCATTCATTTACCAAAGAAACATAAAAGTATTTATATGTCACAACAGCGGGAGTTACGGTACCGGAAGTAACAATTCTCCCATCCACATAATCTATCATGTAGTTGGTTCCACTAATCACGTTTGCCAAAGAATCATAAACTATAACAGCGTTTTGCTGTTCAGTTGTATCTCCATAAGCATCTATATAAACCCAACCCCTACCAAGATCTATAGGTGAAGGCACCCTATTTGAAGCCGCCTCATAAACTTCAGAAGTAGTTTCTGAAATGTCTGGCATATAGTCTAGAGGAATTGTATAATCAGTCTCTATATATTCATCTAGAACATTATACCTGAGATAGTGATGTAGGCTGAGATCTTCTTTTCTTAGGCTTTTCATACTTTTTTAATGGCCTCGCCAAATTTTCTATTTATTCTTTTAACAATATCTGTCAAATCCAACCCCGCAAAAAAATCTGGTAATCCTGGAAAATTTGAAAACTTCCAAATAGGTTTCTGAGGGTCCCATCCTTTATCACTGGCTTCAGATCTATAGTAGGCTTCTGGTATAATAAACGCTGTTCCAAAACGGCCTTCCGGGCCGCCAGTCATTCCGCTTGTAACTAATACATACTTGCCACTAATACCTTGTATAATCGTACCTATTATTTTTATACAATCCGTAGTATCTCTATCCAGTTTGTCACCAAGCCCTAACTTTCTTTCATCCCCAACGCCTATCTCTACATAATTATTTACTATTTTTATATTTTCTTCCAAATTTTCCGTCAAAAATTGTTTAAACTCTTCTTTACATAAAGAGGGTCTAGCAGGATCGTCCGTATCTTCAAATGGTACTATTTCCTTATCAAATCTTTCCAATAATGTACTCACAATACTATCTATTTCTGATTTTACTACATCTTGTAGTATTCCCAACAACTTAAATCTATCTAGTTTAATATGATCAGCCATTATTATTTTACCGTTCATTCCAACAAACTTCAATAAATTTAGATATATAAACTCCCTACTATAATATGGTTAGATTATTACAAACGTTCCCCACTATTTTTCTTCGGTTTGTCAGTTGTAAAAAATTGCGCAATGAGAATATCTTTGGAACCTATGCCTCTGATTATAGGAGGGTTAGATAATCTGCATTTTAATCCATCTATTACAACATATTTAGAATTCTTTATTAGTTCAAGATTGCAAGGATCTGTTTTGATTTCCACCTTTGTAGCACCTTCAAACCCAGCTTCAGTGAAGGTTAAAGAGTTCATACTATCGCCGCTGGGGTTCCAAATAACTATACCATTAATACATCTTCTTCTAGTAGTTACAAGCACACCTCTTCCTTGACAGACTGGGCACCTACCCACTGCAAAATAGTTGGGGTCACCCGGCTCAACTTTACACACACCGCTACTTGTTTTGTTTACTTTATCGTAGTAACAGTTAGGGCATTCATGCTCGATGTCTGATTGATAAACGACTATGCGTCTACTCAAACCATCGGCAACACGTGTCCAGGTCTTTTTGAACCTTTTCTTGGTTTTATTTTTTATGCGCCTATTACGTGGCATATCTACCCCTTACTCACAGATCCTTCCAGATTGATAAGGCCATCCAGCACTTCTAACCAATTCAGTTGTTCTAGCTCTTTGTAATACAGCCCCTCTCAATCTTTCAGGTATTTGATCTGGCTTAAGTCGTAATAAAACATCTCCCCTATCCCTAGTTTGAATCTCAATATATGTTCTTTTAAGTACACAAGTATAAGCTTTATTACCTAAATATTCAGCAAGTATAGAAGGAATATATTCTATGCATGGGCATCCACCCCATCCAAAAGTACTGATAGCATTTCCGCAGGACCCCCAGCCCCATGTAGTTACAGACATTATTGCCCCCGCGTTCTTCTTGAATTGCTATTGTGTTGTTCCTCAATAGACCCATTGGTTTTATCAGTCACATTCCAAGTGGCTAAAACTGAAGTATTGTCGTCATCATACAGTTTCCAATTATCAAGAGCCCCGTCTTCTAATTCCATTTTATTAGTCAATATTTTCTTAACTAGTAAAGTTCTAATTTCTATATTATCACTTAAAAGTCCTACCGTATCTATTACATTTCCGTATTCTCCGCTCGATAAAAATTTATATCTATTTCCAGTTGGTAAAGTCACCGCATCACAAAGGATAGCGTAATCCTTTTCTATATCATATTCCGCAAAATCAAAGCTATAAATACCATCACCTAGTTCTGACATAGTTCCACTAGATACAACGATACCGTCCTCCATATCTCTAATTCTAATAAGAGGAGAAAGCCCTGTAGCCGCTACCCCTTTATTCTGAAAATAAGTAGTTAACCACATTTATAGATCTTCTCCTGGTAAAAGTACTGATCTTTGTCTATAAATTTCGAAAGACCCATAACCTTTGCTGACGTTGTCAGTATCTAAAGTAAACACCAAGCCAGTAACATACCAACCCACCGGCACAGCATCCACTGAAGATCCTTCGGCATTTAATTCATCTCCAAAAACACAAGTTCCTGTAATATGGTGTTTATTAACATAACATGAATAAAAGACATCTTTCGTAGCATATGCATACATCTGATCACCACCTAAGCCCAAAGCCGCAGCTGGTATTGATCCATAGTCATTTGGATAGTAATTTCCAGATGGAACAGTGACATACATAATAACATAGCTACCCCACGGGGCATCAAAAAAATAAATAGTCCCGTCTTTACTATACACAGGATCATTAAAACTCATATCCATTCTTTTAATTTTATAACCATCTGGGATTGGTACCCCGTTTTCTACATCCGCTGGATTATACAAATCATCATCATTAGAAAAATCCCATACCAACGCTTTACCATCGCCGATACCACTAGCTGAATCGCCATACATAGTAAAATAAGTTTGTGTACCAAGCGGCCTAGTATCGGATCTTACTATTGGCCTACCATCAGCCATACAAGGAGCTTCAGCCGCTGGCGGAGCTTGGTGTGCCGCCACTACTCCACTTAAAGTAACTTCATCCGCTGGAGATAAACTAGCTTTAAACCATATCTCACAAATATCCGCATCTGTACCTACATAATCCAATGCCGTTATAATAGTAGAATCTGCAATCTCCGAAGATAATGCAGTTGTAGTAACCGCGTGGTTAGGAAAATCATTACTAATAGAAAATGTATATTTTTCACTCATTATTATACCCTCCTTAATGCTATGCGCGCTCTTCTAATATAAGACGTTTTTCCCCTCTTAGATGAGCAGTAATCTAAATCTATGTGATGACTACCGCCTGTTAAATTTACATATGCAAATCCAGACCCGTCTCTATAATCAGAAACACTGGATTCAGATGGCCTAACCGCTGTTTCCATACAGGTATCGGTGTCATCTAGTTCTATTCTAGCCTTAAATTTAGAATTACCATGACTATAAGCCCATTCATAATACCAATCTATTTTATATTTACCAACTGCCAGATCGGTTAATACTAATCTAAGTTTCTGTTGCCAATTTGTGGATGTGGTGCTATGAATATCTTCACTCGAAGTTTCATATTCATTAATATTAAGTATATTATATATTATATTTGACGCATCTACCCAAACCGCCGTACCTCCACCATCACTAGCGGTAATCATATTTGCTGGTAAATCACCAGTAGGAAGAATAGCCGGTTCTGGTATAGGTTCACCGCTATGATTTGTAACTATATCATCCAATAATGTTTGTTCAGCTCCAGATAGGTCTGAGTCAAAAAATATATCAAGTTTATTAGGGCCGTTAAAATTACAATAAAGCAGTGTCTTGGTTATTCCTGTCTCCGCTAAAATTTCTTCGTTTAATCTACCTATGTCTACTGGAGTTTTTACATATGAATATTTAGTAGTCATTATATAACCCTCCAAAATTCTATTTTAGCATGTCTTATGTACGAAACAGTACCAACATCACTAGTTTTATAATCTAGACAAACGGTGTGCACACCGGACGGCATTGCTGGATAATAATAAAACATTGTGGTTACGTTCCAAAAACTGATATCTACGAAGGGAGATATTTCTCGTTCAAATAGAGTTTCACTATCATCCAATTGTATTCTCCCCCAAAATGTCTGATATTGTTTACTTTGCCTCCACTCATATGACCAAGCTATTCTATAATCTCCTGCTGGAATTCCATATCCAGTAACGCCTGATAAAGTTAAATTAAGTTTTTCTTGGTAAGTAGTGCTGTTTGTTTGACTTTCCGTATCATCTTGTATATATTGAAATTCAGACCCATAAACCACATTAAAACCAGCCCCTTCACCAGTACCAGAGGCCGACGCTGTTAAAACATCGAACAAATATTTTTTAGTAATAAGATTGTCATCGGCTACTGGGTAAATACCATTGACTACGCCAGTAAACCCACGCGAACCATTTACAAGAACATACTGTGGGTGGTCGTCATCACTAAGACCTGCTAAACTTCCATGATCTCCTAACTCCCACTGACTACCGCTCCACACCACTATCTGACCATTAGTAGCAGCCGTGCTAACTATAGGTTGAGTTCTTAGATGTGTATCAGTGTAATCTCTAGTAGTCAAATGATAATCTTGCGTAGGATCTACGCCACTAATAACTGTAGATATTTCCATTTGATTACCGTCTTGATCCCACTCTAAATAAGCGTCATCATCAGTACCAAATATTAAGCGCTCATCATCTTTTAGTTCTATATTTTTTGCTGAAATCTTAGCCATTTTTTATCCTAAACCCCCTTCTCGATTTTGAGAACGCTGGTGGAGAAAAACTCTCCACCAGCCAAGGTATTTAATCTTCTATTACACTCCAATTCAAAACATAATTAGCACTATCCATATCACCCATAAATGTTACTGTAAAACTACTAGAGGTTCTAGCACTTATAATAAACGCATAGATGGACGGTGGTGAATCGGTTGTGTTTTCAAGTGTAGTATTAATTGTATAATTAGTGTGACCTAAATCACTAAAACTAACCGTAACAGTCGAAGCTGTATTAGCAACCGCTTGTCTTCCATGACGATCAATCCCGCCCTGATCAACGTAGTACTTGGTAGCCAAATCATAGGGTTGTACAGGATCAACACCACTTACTGTATTAGTAAACCCACGTGAACCATCTACCAAAACATATTGAGGGTGGTCGTCATCATTTAAACCAGTCAAGCTTCCATGATCAGAACTACCACCACCAGCAGCACCACTAATAGTAATCTCATCTTCTGCGGTTCTTGTGATAAAAATATTATCACCACCAACAAAATTTAATACAGCACCAGATGTAACAGTATCTTTTGTAACACCGTCAATAGCAAAAGACCACCCTTGATAATTATCTAATGCTTCTAAAGCATCTTTTACAGTATCACCAGTAACGGAAGAATCATTTTCTGTACCTGATGCTTTTTCTATCAAAACTGGATGACCGGGAGTTGAAAAAGTTGGGGTTCCTTCAATTACACAAGAACTTGTAAGAAAACAAGCGTCTAAAGTATCTGAAGCTAAATAAATACCTGATCTATCATATAAATGTAATACTAAAGTAGCTGGATTGGAATAAGCTGTCCAACCCGCTGCTTGAGCACCGAGTAAACACTCTCCTCTTGTTATAAGATGAGCTTCTTTTCCATTACAATTAAAAACCTTCGCAGATTCAAAACCAGGGCCCATGTATAATCCCATACAAGTTACCCCTTCTAAAGTTACATCTTGGTAATCTTCAGTATATCTAAAAATTTCATTAGATCCTGTATCAGATAATCTATAAAAGGAAAGGTCTTTAAAAAGTACATCTCTTCCATACCAATAACCACCATTTACAGTTTTGTTTATTTTTCTTACTCCAGCATAAGTTAAATCACCCTCAATTTCAATATGGCTTATATCTTTTATGGCTGTTGAAGTTATTGTCATATCGCTAGTAACAATAATTTTTCCACCATTTAATGTTCTAAGAAAATCTATAGCATCATCAAAATTATTATAATCGGCTCCACTAGATCCAACAGTAACTATATTAGATCCTCCTCCTGATGCTCCACTAATAGTAACTTCGTCTTCAGCAGACCTTGTAACAGTAATATTATCTCCACCGACGATATTAAAAATATCACCGGAAGTAATGGCGTCCTTAGTCACACCATTTACAGCAAAACTCCAACTAGCATAATTATCTTTTCCATCTATCTGAGTCTGAAGAGTTCCACTAATAGTGTCTACCTCAGTTTCAGTGTAGTATCTATTATCATGAGTATGCTGTGAACTTGCGTCTGTTACTCCACCAGCATTAGTCAAATCAGTATACATAGTAGAAGTCAAATGATAATATTCATTTGAAGTCCCGCCCTGCAACCCACTCAAATTATTATGAGTTACAGTAGAACCAAACTTAACCCATGAAGTACCATTAAAAGTGTAAACACCGTCTTCATCCTCTAACCAAGCAGCAGCTCCTTCATCTACTGGATCATTAACCCACTGGGTTCCATCCCACTCGTAAATTTGATTAATAGTCCAACCACCACCAGTAGCAGATGCAATGTATCTATTACCAGTAACCTGAACACCAGAAGCTACAGGAACTACATCCAACACAGAATCTTTCCAGTCTAACCCATAAACAGCATCATCAACGTACTGTTTAGTAGTTAGGTGAGCGGGATCAGTAGGTGTAACACCTGAAACCGTACCAGTAAATCCTCTTGTTCCATCTACTAAAATATATTGTGGGTGATCGTCATCACCTAATCCACCTAAATCTCCGTGGTCAATAGCTCCGGACACTGAAGACCACTGAATACCTTCAGCCGATCCTGAGGCGACTACTAAAATATCACCTTCATTTCCGACTGACAAACTAACTACATTGGATCCGTTTTCTACAAGTAAATCTCCTGCTGCACTTGTAGGTGTAATCTGATCTATGGTTACGTTATGTGGATTTGACATATTACTAATATGCGAATCGATCTCGACATGTGTATTACTACCTATATTTAACAAATTAGCATGATCTATTAAACCACTAGTAGTAGCAACATACTGTCTAGTAGTCAAATGATAATCTTGCGTAGGATCCGCACCGCTGATGACTGTATCTAAACGAAGTTCGTTTGCTGTACCGTCCCACCACAAATTAGAATCTAAGTCCGCGCCAAAAGTTACCTTTTGGTTGTCTTTTAACCTTAAATCACCAGCTGTGAACTTAGCCATGGCTTTCCTCCTCTTTAATAATTTATTATCCCTGGATTAAATCCGGGATCAAATCTAATAATATCTGAAGCGATCGCTAAACCTATTGCTTGCACCCACGAACCACTTACTGTGGGCTCACTACTCGTTAAAGCCCCGTCAACTGTGGAAACATAAATTACTTTTCCGGGAGGCCACCCCCACGAACCTTTTCTAGCAATTCCTTTCCATAATATCTTTTTAAAGCCAGTTCCCTCTTCCAATGCTAAAGCTCCACAAGGCATCCTAGCACTTCCACTCGCCGCAGTACACTGTTCCCAATGACCATTAGATTTCATATGTAATGGAGTTCCAATCCCATTATCATTCCAATCTATATACATCGCTGAAATTTCACCACTCCAACCTACTGTATACCCGTGCCTAACTTCACCACTCGGAGTAGTATTCAAAACCAAATTATGTTCACCTAAATTAAGGTCGCCTCCCAATTCGGGAGATTTATCAGAATAAACCAAACTTATAGCATCAGTATTTGCTAGCCCACCAGATAAAGTCGCATACCAATTTAAATAATAGTTATCTGAATCTATATCACCGGAGTAATTAACTTTAAAGCCCGAAACAGTAGTTTCCGTTATTGTAACAGCGTATTCAGATGACGGTATATCCACCTCATTTTCTAAACTAATTACTAACACATACCCAGAATCAGAAAAAGGAGAAGCAAAACTAACACTAGTGCTGCTGTCTCCTATATTTAAATGTTCTTTATCAGATTTGTTTTCTCCTAGCAAAGTATCTATTTCAGTCTTTGTATAAAAAGATCCTGAAATAGTACCAGATATGCCTGGAATACCGTATTCCAATCTGTCTAAAGAAGCGTTATATTTTATATATTGCCCATCCCCGATAGTTGATTCATCTATACATTTTGTACCAAGGATGCATGGTTGATGTGAAAGATCTACAGCATTCCATATACCAGACGCAGTTGAAGTGTAAGCACCATCACTGACATTTTCAGCACAGTTTATACACCCATCATCATCTGGGTCATAAACTGACTTTCTCATATAAATGTCAGGAGATAAAACCCCGCTTACTCCGGCTACTCCAGATCTCTTTGAGGGCGTGCTAGGACACTGAACTATTATGTCTCCATTCTTGTCACTAACACTAAAGGTTAAAAGAGGGGTTAAAGCATCATCATCATATAAAATCCAGTTATCAGTGTCACCATCAAAAAGCTCAAGTCGGTTAGTCTGAATCTTACGCAAAAGCGTTGTTCTTATATCAACTATACCGACCGTAGATTCAATAGTATCTAAAACTTCATTATATTCGCCACTGGAAGCGTAGGTATACCTCTCCGTACCGGATAGAGTCACGCTATCGCAAATTACAGCATAGTCTCTTTGGGGGTTGTAAGCGCTGAAATCATAGCCATAAAAACCGTCTCCGCGCTCTAACATCGAGGCATTGTCTATGACTATGTCACCGGTTTCTACATCGCGCACCTTTACTAGTGGTGCTAACCCGGCAGCTGGCTCCCCGTCGCGTGTAAAATAGGCCAGTATCCACATATACTTAGTTTTGCTCCGTAGCTATTTATTAATCAATTAATACACCTTCTACACCAAACATGCTACTTCTTATACATTCTTGAACTAGTGCATCTAATTGTTTTCTAAGACGGTTTATAAGATTACTTCTTTCTCTAAGGCCGGGTGATGGATCATACAGAGTCATATCATCCCTAATTGTAGCGCCATCATCTACCATATCTTCAGCAGCCATACTTTCTAGTAAATCTATAGCAGCTTGTAGCATTAAATGATCCTGACTTACACAACTGGAAGAAACAAGTGGTGGGATCATTGCATCACCATATGCTTCGTAAATTTCTCTATCCGAAAATTTAAAAGTGTGGTACCATATATTTACAACATCGCTCTGCACACCACTACTAAGTGTGCCGCTGAACGTAAGGTATCTGTAACCTTGTACAATAGGATTAGTAAGTGAGGTATACTCAATACTATCTATTGATACATAAACTGGCCATCCTTTTTCACCTAAATCAATGGTTTTATTATCCCCAAGAACCGCCGAGCAAAATTCGGTACCATCGGCATAAAGATTCTCCAACTGCTTAAGATCGCCTATTAAACGCCTGATTTTTCGAATGAGAATTTCTTCATCAGCATCAAAATCAAATTCTTGTGGATAACTAACGGTGTGAAATAGAGAAGGAGCAGTACCATGAGCAGCATTAGATAATGTGCTCTCATTCTCACTAGAGCTGTTGTAATAAGAAGATTTGTACCATATGTCGGGAGTACCATCTATATCTAAATAACTATATACTGATACCCCCGATAACAGTGATATGGAATCCAAATATGTGTAAGTGCCATCTTCCGCATCGGATGTATAAATTTTAATCTGATCATACATAGATATAATAACAGCTATATCAGCAACTTCTATAGTTAAATTTATCATGACAACCTCTTGTTATGAAACAGTGGTTTTTTCCCAAGCACTATAAGTTACACTATAATCTACAGTTTGATTAGCATAAGCTGATCCAGAAATAGTTTGAGTATATTTCTCGCCGAGCCAAACTTCTTCTATACGAAGTAACTCGTCAGCACTATTATAGTATTTAGTAATCTCGGGGTTATAACCCATACTTCCTACCACAGTACTACCAGCATAAAATCTGGTATCTTTTGTATTCCTATCATACGTTTTAGGTACTAAAGGCATTTATCTTACCTCCTAGTAATCTCCAAGTCCTTAATACGTTTTCTCAACATTCTTACCAAACTATCTTTGTGCTGTAATTGATTGGCTTCAGTTAAAGCATATTTAAGAAGTTTAATATCAGTTATTTTCTTAAGATCTACTCGAGCTGTTCGGACTGACATATTAACTATATCAGCAACTTCCAATTCTTTTTTAACCATCGGAACTACCATTTCAGCCATTTGTCTTTCTTTGGTAGCCTTATCTACTTCTAAATTCTTCGTATTATCCTCATAAACTATTTCCCACACACTATTATCAGTAAGTTTGATACTACGAAGCCATTCAACAAAAGGTGTTCCTTCTTCTAAACCGTGCTTCTCACCATATTGTTCATATAATTCATCTAATGAAATTTTGTGCCCTGGACCAATAGATCTTTTCATCGCATGGCGCCATGACAACCCTTTATTTCTTACATATCCGTTCATTTACCTTGTCCTCCATTTTTATATTTCTAGTCGTTTTCCTTGTCTAAACCGACATGGTTTGCATCAATTCTGTCAATAATAAAATGTAAAATATTTGATAATCTATGTAGTACTATTCCCATAAAAAACAACGCCAGTATATGTGGCAGTAGATTATGTAAATATAAACACAGCATCACTATGCTGGACAGGCTCACCCACACTGACGTGCAATAGGGACAATCTAATATAGAATGAATAAATCGTAATACTTTATTATCACTTTGAAATAAATAAGCCCTTAACGGTCTGAAAATATCAGATTTAGTTAAGATGTTTGTTAAAGCTTCAATTAAAATTATAGTACAAATAATATCTAAAGCTAAATACATACTCCTTCTCCGTTAAAAGCATGCCCCACCATAATCGGCAGGGCATGCCGACAGTTTCCATACAAACTAATATTACAGTGATCTATCGATAATACCCATACCAATCATACGGGGATCAAGACATGCAAATCCTATTTCTTCCCAACCAAAGAATCCAGCTTTCTGGGCTCTAAGAAGGGTAGGATCGTCATAAGCCTCATACTCTTTACGGACAGGCATAACCAATGAGTCATTGACACTGAGGTCAAAACCCAAAACCTGTGTTTCACCCAATGCAGAAACAGTACCATCGGCCGCAGTAACATTAGGATTATCCAAAGTGTAGGAATTGAAAGACTCAGTTCCCGAATCAGCCAGGAATTTACCATATGCTGATGTACTTCCATTAATGTTATATAAACCAGTAGCACCAAGATGCTGTACTTCATGCAGGGCTACATTCCAAATATTACCCATACCACCCGCCTGAAAAATCTCTCTACGAGTAACTGGATCAATATCGGTATCAGTCCATTCACGGATATCACCCGCGTCTTCAGGTGATACATAAAGATCGGTAAGAGTTCTACCAATTCTTTTAAAACCAATTATCATTTTATTAATAAGCTCTTTTGAAAGATACCCAGCGCCTGTAGATGCAGGGTTAATTTCATAAATAGGAGCAGGACGTGAACCAAGCAGACCCTTTCCAAAAAATCTTGAAGTAGCAGCAGGAAGAATAACTCTCCAACCGCACTCTTCTTCATAATCTGCCATGCCCTTTGCAGCTTGTTCAGCAGACCGCGCTGGTATATCAATTCTCGAATCCCTAGCATAAGTGAGTTTCCAGTCGCCAGATGCATCAATGGTAAATGTAGGAACATATACCTCTTCCCCAATACCTTCGATGAAGTTCTGCGCCACATAACCAAGACCCGGTAATACCCATACAGGAATTTCAAAATCTTCGGCAACAGGATAACTTGCCTGCGCCCCCGGTCCTAGTCTTTCAACAGCAAATAGCTGTCTCATAATGGAGTCTCTCTCTATAGCTTGAAGGATTGGAGTTGTTAGAGCCGCAGCAAAAGCTTTATATGCCATCAATCCTTCCGGAGTATTGATAGCTGCAGTAGCCTTAAACAGATCTTTCATTTCTTTTCTATCCATAACCTAACATTCCTCCCTCAAGTAGTTTTGGATGCACTAAAAACGTGCTTTAATCCATCATTCTTTCCTTGATTTTTTATTTAAACAAGTAGTTTTATCCTAATAGGATAAAGCGTAGTATTAGCAACATTAGCAGCTACCTGTGCAGCAGCAGCTCCCTTTACGGTAACGGCTACATCTTGAGTCTGGTTAGTATTTCTACTTGACACAGATATTTCAGACAAACTACTGGCACGAATACCAAGGCCTATACCAGCATTGATTGCTGTACTGTGATAGTAATGAATAGTATCCCAAATACCCAAATGAGCAACACCCACAGGAGCAGGCTTAGAACCGCTAATCTGACCATTAGAATCATAACTAGGCTGCGCAATAACATCTGAAGATCCCAAATCTCCGGGCATCATAAATCCAGCTGGATGAACGGCGTAATACCCATTCTTCACTTTTTGCATCAAGAACCCGAAAGGGGCCTTGTCCTCATTAGCAGCATAAATTTTAACAGTCGCATCGGTCTGGCTATCATCTAAATAACAAACCGAACCTGCATAAGCTAAAACATTACCGGTACCGCCTGAAACTGTAGTTGCGGTGAACTGGCAAAATTGATTTTCTACAACAGGATGTCTAGGAATAAACATAATTACCTTCCCTCCTTAACTATATTTTACAACGATTACTTACTATTTGCTAACTTTTTCATACTTCTTGGCCATTGCTTTTCCCAATTCTCTGTACTTACTAATCATATCGTTAGTAGGTGCAACTTCCATGTTGAATAAAGCAGCCATAGATTTCATCGGGTTTACATCATCTTCAGAATCAGCCGCAGCCAATTCCTCATCTTCCAACTCAGCTTTAATATCTTCTTCAGAAGACTCTTCTTTAGATTCAGCTTCTTCTTCTTCAGCAGTTTTCTCAGTTGGTTTTTCACTAGAAGAGGATGCTTCCAGCTCAGCAATAACGGATTTACGCAGTTCAATACGTTCCGCTTTGTAAGATGCAAAAGCCTCGTCTTCCATTTCACGAATCTTGGCAACCTGATCTTTTATAGCTTCTTCGCTAGTAGCAGAGACGCCCTCGTCCTTGAGTTCTCCAAATCGAGCTTGTGCAAGCTGATCTTTCTTAATAGTCTCAAGTTCTTCTTCGGCATCGTCCGCTCTTTTGATCAATGCTTCCTTCTCAGCCGCAAAATCAGAGGTTGCTGTCTCAAGATTTTTTTCAAGATCTTTATTAGCAATAGAAAGTTCAGAAACAGTTTGTTCCAGCTCTTCTATCTTTGAATCGGATGCGCTGAGTTCTGCATCTTTTGCCTCTAAAGACGCGACCAGCTCATTTATTTTATCAGCCGATTTATTAAGAGCTTCCTCAGTCTGTTTCCTCATAGCAACTTCTTCTTTTTGCTTAAAGATATTATCAACTTCTTCACGAATATCCTGAGTAAGTTTATCAGACATAAACTAAACCTCCCTATAATGATTTTTCACTATCTAAAAAATTATGACCAACCTCATATTAAATAGTTTAACGTCCCATTTCCTTGACCTAACTCAATTTTATGAATTAGTTACTATAGTGTCGTTTCCAAATTTGATTAGAATCAGTACTTTCAAAATCGTGACCAACACCCAACATGATCATAATGTCAAAATCGCAATCTTCACCGGGAGCAGCAGCTACTAGTTTAACAACGTTAGAACTAGTATTTTTATCTACATAGTAGTCTAAAGCACCACCAACGGCTGATAACGGGGTTACTTCCACTATACCTTCTGACACTTTATGATCACTAAATTCAACACCGCTAGATATCACTACTTCAGTGACACCGGATGCCAACGTAACAGTAGTACCCCACATAAAGGGTAATCTGCGCCCGTTGCCTAAATTTCTGTACAAAACAGCATCGCCATCATCAGCATTTACCCTTACTACTTTGGGAACACTTTTTCTTTTTCCAGTTTGTGCTTGTGGCATTAGCGATTTCCTCCTCTTTTAAATTTAATTCCCTAACAAGCGTTGTAATCGAGCCAAAAGATTGCCTCTTCTATCTCCAGCTTTCATATCCTCTAACTTGTGTTGGGTATAATCCTGTGTAACCTCTATTACTTGATATCTAATACATTCTGGATTATCTGCTCCCCGAGAGGGAGAAGTACATCCAGTATCATAAAGCGTACACCAATCATTATGCAAAACTTTAGAGTCTGGCCCTTCAAAAGTCGCATCTATGACGCGCTTTTTGTAATTTACACAAAT
>Ga0307423_1000115_pt1 | contig 48911 bp, 33 predicted proteins | sample SalMarWE160310MG_FD_202154 | JGI IMG/M metagenome (GOLD analysis project Ga0307423, IMG submission 202154) | Salt marsh sediment microbial communities from the Plum Island Ecosystem LTER, Massachusetts, United States - WE1603-10 | ecosystem: Environmental > Aquatic > Marine > Intertidal zone >...
GGGTGGGCTGGGGGAACCTAATCACTTAACTATCTAATCCATCAATCACTTAACTACCTCTCCCCTACTCTTCCATCGCCTTTGTGAGCGGCCGCAACCTCAGGTTGTACAGCGCCTGCAAGTAGGCGGTGACCTCGGCTCGCTCGAGGCTCGTGACGTACCTCCAGAAACCGTACACACGGGACAGGGTCATGAGCTTGGAGGCGTACTGCTTCCACGTGTACCTGGCCTCGACCCGCTCGATGGCGCCCTGGGAGATCTCGAGCCAGTGCTGCTCGTCCTCGGCACAGCTATCGAGGAACGAGGCGATGCGGTCGGAGGCCGCCTTGCCCTGGTTTGGGTCGATGTGGAACCCGGAAGCGCCGTTCTCGATGATCTCGGCCGGGCCGCCGTAACAGGTGGCGAAGGTCGGCAGGCCCGAGGCCATGGCCTCGACGACGGTCAGGCCGAACGCCTCGAACAGCGCCGGCTGCACGAAAACGCCGCGGTGATCGGCCACCCAGCGGTAGAGCTCGCCGGCCAGCGACCGCTCGAGCAGGCGCCCGACCCATCGAATCTCGCCCTCCAACTGGTAGCGGTCGATCAGCTCGTGCATCCGCTCGATCTCGGCGTGCTCCTCCTCGTCGGTGGACGCGTCGGGGTCGACGTTGCCGCCAACGATGACCAGGTTGGCGAGGCCGCGCAGCCGCTCGTTCTCGCCGAACCACTCGACCAAGCCGGTGAGGTTCTTGATCCGGTCCATGCGGGCGATCGAAAGGATGATCGGCCGCTCGGATTCGGCCAGGTTCCCCCGCGTCCCCTCCGCGTCCGAGCTGAACAATAGCTCCTCGATTTCCCCCGCCAGACCGTGCAGGCGGCGCTCCTCCTCGCTGTAGGGAAAGTAGGTCTCCGGGTCGACGCCCGGCGACACGATGTTGAAGCGCGGGTCGAAGACGTCGAGGCCGTGGACCACCCGCAGCAGCCCCGGCATCGTGAACGAGGTGTAGCTCTCGTACTGCCCCACCCCGCTGCCGTCGCCGGCCACCTCCTGGAAGGTGCTGGAGATGATGAAGTCGGCCGCGTTCATGGAGATGAGGTCGGCCACGAACTGGCAGGAAAAATGGTGGCTGTCCTCGTTATGCTTCCAGTACAGGTCGGAGAACAGGTACTTGCTCTTCTCGAGCGCGTGCGCGATCGTGCAGTGGGTGACCCCCAGCCGCTGCGCGAGCAGGGTGCCGACCAGGTTGCCGTCGGAGTAGTTGCCGATGATCAGGTCCGGCCGGCCGCCGAGCCCGGCGAGGATCTCCTTCTCGGCCTCGAGCACGAACCGCTCGAGATAAGGCCAGACCGCGAAGCGGGAGATCCAGTGCCGCACGATCTCGCCCGACGCGGTCCGGAACGGAACCCTGATGATTCTGGCGCTGCTGGTGCCGGTGATCGGCTCCAGCGGCTGGTCGGAGGTCGTGCCGCGGTTCTCGGGGATCAGGCGCGTGACGACCGCAATCTCGGGTTCGAAGTCGACTCCCTGGTCGGTCAGACGCTGGCGCATCTCGCGCTCCAGCGCGCGCACCTGATCGAGGATGTAGACGACCTGGCCGCCGGTGTCCGGCAACCCCATCACGTTGTCCTGGCCGAAGTAGCCGTGGGGCGAGATGATCGCGATCCGGAACACCATCGGAATCCGCGCCAACAAGCTCTCGAAAGTGGCGGGCTCCGGTGCCTCCAGGATGTCCTGCAGCAGCCCCAGAGTGTCTCGCATCCGCTTTGCCGTGCGCCCCCATCCGGGCTCGAAGCCGAGGGCCCGCAGGTCCTCCCCGACCTCGCTCCACTCGGCCTCGGCCGGGCTGGAGGCCAGCAGGTCACGCGCCGACCGCACCGCGTCGCTGAGCTCCTCGACGCCGGTGATACGGGTGTTGATCATGAGCTGGCGTCCCTGACAGGTGTGCAGGGACAGGAAGCGGAACAGCTGCTGGGGACCGCCGTCCGAGCCTGAGAACAGCTTGCCGGCCAGACGCCGGTTGAGGAACTCCCCACCGCGCCCAATCGAGTGCACCTCTTTCAGCCGCGGGTAATGCCTGAGAAACGGCCTGAAGTCGATCTCGAACGGCCATGCGCCCTCGTTGGTCTCGCCGTCCGCGAGCCGCTCTTTGAAGGCCAGGTACTCGTCGGTCGGCACCTCGTCGAAGTGCAGCGTCTCGCAGTGCACCCGCACGTAGAGCCAACGCCCGATGCGCGGCCGCAGGGCGAAGTAGACCCAGGGGCCGCTCAACGACGCCTCCTGCGCCATCCCGATCATCTTCTCGATCACGGTCGAGCGCAGGCGTGCCCCCGGCTCATCCGCAGCGACCTTGTCGAAGCCCTCCGCGAGGTCCGAGCGCAGTAGGAACGGCTTGTCCGCCGCCAGGTAGTGGCGCAGCAGCAGGTACAGCGCGTCGCGCAGCTCGGCGACGGCGGCTCTGAGACTCTCGATCATGGGGACTCCTCTTCGGGCGCGTCAGCGGCCCGAGCGGCGTCGTCGACGAAACCGAAGTGCCTCATCCCCTCGACGACGCCGTCGGCGTGATCCGCGTTCGCGAAGTAGACGTTGGGCGTGCCGCGCAGGGCCTCGAGCTCGCGGCTGTGGTTGCCGACGACGACGCCCCTGGCGCCGATCCTGAACATCTCCGCATCGTTGCCGGAATCGCCGGCGCCGAGCACGCGCTCCAGCTGCAGGCCCCACCGCAGCGCCAAATAGCGTACCGCCTCGCCCTTCGAAGCCCGGTACGGCAGGAGATCGAGGTACGCGTCATGCGAGTAGATGACCTGGGCGCTGAGCCGGTTCTGCTTGAGCAGCCGCCGAACATGCTTCACGATCGGCGCCTTCTCCCGGTCGACGAAGTAACTGAGCTTGAACTGCCTCTGGTCGCGATCCGGCTGCAGCCTGAGATCCGGCAGGGAATCGAGGAGCTGACGCAACCGCTCGCGCTCCCAATGCTGGGCGATGTGGCGGCTCCAGCCGGCGTCTTCGACCAGCCGCACCTGTCCGTAGTGGATCTCGCTGCCGACCGCCGTGATCAGCACGTCGGGAGTCGGGACGTCCCACTCCCGCAGCACCTTGCGGGCGCTCCTGAGCACGCGGCCGGTAGCCACCGCGAAGATCGTCGTGTCCCGCCGCCGCTCGAGGACGGCCAGGAACCGCCGCAGGGCGGCTCGGTTGCCGATCAGGGTATTGTCGATGTCGCACACGATCATCCGGTCCGCGAGCACCATCCGGTCCCGCAGGCCGCCGTCGCGCTGCCGTGCGCTCCGTCTGCGCCTGACCCGTTGCACGCGCTTGAGGTACCGCTCGACGTGTCCCTCCCAGGAAAAGTGACGGCGGGCGCCCCGGACGCCGGCCTGTGACATCCTGCGCCACTGCTGACGGTCGCCGAGGACCTTCAACAGGGCCTCGGAAAGGGCGTCGGTATCGAGAGGGTCGATCAGGATCCCGTTCTTGCACAAGCTCACGATCGCCTTCGGGCCGCCGTCACGGGTGGCGACCACAGGCAGCCCGCTCGCCGCGGCTTCGATCAGCGTCAGCCCGAACGGCTCCGTCAGCGCCGGGTTGACCAGCACGCCGCGCCGCCTGGTGGCCAAGCGGTAGACGTCCGGCACGTCCTCGGGGGCGTGCCGCTTGGGGTAGGCCACCGAGCCGTAGAGATCGTAGCGGTCGATCAGGCTCAGCATCTCCTGGAGCACCCGCTTCTGGCCGCCGGGCAGCCGCGCGATGTCGTCTCTGGTCCCGATCATCAAGACCAGGTTCGCCAGCTCCCGCAGCTCCTCGCTGCTCCCGTAGGCGTGGATCAGCGCGGCCAGGTTCTTCCTCTCGTCCGGCCGCTGCAGGGCGAGGATCATCGGCTTGCGGGGGTTGTGGAGAAAACGGTCGACCTTGCCCGCAATTGGCTGCCGCGCGTCCCCGGCGCGCGGCGGCCGGAACTGTTCGAGGCTGATCCCGGGCGGAATGACCGCGGCCCGGGCACGCACGTCGGCCCCGTACATGGCGTACTGCTCCTCGACCTCCTGCCCGGTGCTGGCGACGATCAGGTCCGCAGCGTGGAGCACGCTCTCCTCCGCGTTGATGCGGCGCGTGATCTTGTACCTTCTCTCCAGCTGCTCCGGGTCGGCTCCCTTCTCGAGCAAGCGGGCCCGCTTGACGCGACCGAGGGAGTGTCCCGTGAACACCAGCGTGGAGTTCAGGAGCGCGCTCAGCCGTGCGGCCGCGCCGCCGGCGTCGGCGTAGTGGCCGTGGATCACGTCGGGCACCCGGCCGATTTCGCGGAAGTGCCGCAGCGCATGGTCGACGAATTCCGGCAGATAGGGCCACAGGGACTCCTTTCGGAGGTACCTGTGGGGGCCGCACGGCAGCCTCACGATCCACGCCCCATCGCCGAGCTCTTCCCGGTGTTCCGAGTAGTCGACGTCCAGGTTGACGGCCAGGATCTGGCGTGTCAGCAGCTCCACCCTTTCCACCTCCGCGCGGGTGGCAAGGGCGCGCGCGAGATCCAGCACGTACCGCACCTGCCCCCCGGTGTCGGCGTCGCGGCCAAGCTCCGGATCCCGGCCCCGAATCAGGCCGTGCACGCTGATCAGGGCGATGTAGAGGCCGTCCTCACCCGTCATCGGTCGGCTCCCCACTCGTCGAGCAGGCGGCGGTAGAGGGCACGGTCGCGGCACACGGCGCCGCGCAGCGCGCAGACGACCGCGGCCAGATCGAGCGCCCGGCTCAACGTCGTCGCCGGTGTCCATCCCTTCACGAGCCCGGCGATGAAAGCGGCGCTGAAGGCGTCACCGGCGCCGACGGCATCGCCGCCGCGGACCGCCGCCGGCGGGCTTTCGGCAAGCAGCTCTTCGTGCCAGACCGCGAACGCTCCGTCCTCACCCAGGGTGACGATGACGGCCTCGAGCGCGTGTCGGACCCGAAACTCCCGAGCAGTGCGCACGAGCTCAACCCGGTCGGCCGACTTCGACAGCCCGGTCAGCGTGCACAGCTCGTCGCCGTTGAGCTTGACCCAGCGGGCGCCGAGCAGTGCGCGCGCGATCTGGTCCTCGCTCCACCACGGCGGCCTCAGGTTGACGTCGAGAAACACCGGTGCCGCCAGCCGCGCGCGGTAGGCGAAAAGCGCCTCCCTGGAGACCTCGCTCCTGGTGACCAGAGTTCCGTGATAAACCAGCGGCGCCGGCTCGCCCAGCGCCGACTCCGGCTCTGCATCCGGGTCCAAGTAGTCGTACGCCTGATCGGCAGCGATTTCGAACCGCGGCTCGCCGTCGTCGAGCTGGACGTTGACCCGTCCCGTCGGAAACCGAGGATCGCGCTGAACGCCGCTGACATCCATGCCCCACTCCCGCATCTCCCCGAGGATGCGCCGGCCCAGCTCGTCGTTTCCGATCCGGGTAACCAGGAGCGGTTGCAGGCCCAACGCCTGCAGGTGCCAGGCGACATTGAACGGCGCGCCCCCCATGACGCAAGTTCCGTCCGGAAAGACGTCGAACAGCACCTCGCCGACAATCACCGGACGGCGGGTGCACTCCTGTCTGGGCACAGTGGCGGCCATTCCGCCCTCCTGCCGCAGCTCGCGAGATGTGTTCTTCTGACAGCTCATCCTGACTTCCTTCTTGTGGCGACCTCCGGTTGCGATCCACTGCACGCGCGGGTTACATACCGGATGCGCGGCGGAGCTCAAGCTGCTTTTGGCGGCGATTCACCCCTCGGGCGAACCGCTCGAGGCTCACCGGCGGAGTTGCAACGCTACCGAGAGCAGAATCCCGCGAGTGGATCCGTGGCCGCTTCAAGCCAGCGGCTGCCGCGCTGCCGGCATGGCCACGGTCCCACCAGAAGGTCGCGGCGATCTGCCCACGATTGTATCGCATCCTGTTCTCAAATCAAGGACTTTCCTCTTGACGCTCCCCGCCCAGAGCCGGCGAAGGCGCGGGCACTGCACGTCGGCGAGCGCGCCGCGGCGGCACTGGCTCCACCCCGCCGGTAATGACCAGCGCATAGTCCTGAGGCCCGAGGTTGACGGCGTGAGGTGCGACCGATACGGTCCAGCGCCCCGCCGACGTCGTCGGCAGCCAGACGACCTCGACGTTGTTGAGACGGTCGGCGGTTCCGCCTGTGACCGAGACGCCGCCGGAGAAGACGTTCCCTCGAAACGTACCGTCCGGCCCGCTTACAACCAGATCGAGGTCGTTGACCAGGTTGACGGCGGCGAGAGAGGTCGAGGGTGGATCGGTCCACGCCAGCACGGCCCTCAGCGACCCGGCGCCGGTCGTGCGCACTCCAGTCATGACGCCCGGACTGCCGTCGGCAACGAACCCGCCGTGATGATCGTCGACAAGCAGGCGGTCATCGTCGCCGGCGAAGTGCAGGGCGCGCTCGAGCCGCACCTCGCCCCAACCCTGGTCGCGAGACGGAATCGGCCTCACGTTTTCGCACCCCTCAGTCGACAGATCGACGGCGGAAGCGATCAGCATGGCCTTGACCAGGGCCGCAGAAGGCTCGAAGCCGCGGGCCGGGTCCGCCTCGCCCGCGGGGTAGAAGCCGCTCGCGAAGTACTGCCGCACCAGCGCAGCCAGACCGGCGGCGGTGGGACATGCCATCGAGGTTCCCGACAGGCTTCGCACCCCGCAGTTGAAGGTACCGATCATGAAGTCGTCGGCTGCGGACACGACCGACATGCCCGGCGCCACCACGTCGGGCTTGATGCGCCCATCCTGGATGACGAGTCTGGCGGCCGGCGCCATTCCGTCATTGCCCTCATGCGTGCCGCGGTTGCCGGTGTCGCCGGCGACGCTGCCGGCGACGTGGGTGCCGTGCCCGTTGCTATCCCAGTCGGCGGCGGATGGGTCCGGCCAGTCGTGGCCCCAGTAGAAGTCAACCGCCAGCACCTTGCGCTGGTGGGTGTCGACTGCCGTCGAGATGTCGTCGTTCAGTGCCGGCAGACGGTAGCTGTTGTCCCAGAAGAAGCACGAGTCCTGGTCGATCCCGGTGTCCATGATGCCTACGATCTGCCCCTCGCCGTGGAGACCGTGTGAGAAGACCGGCGTCAGGTTCGGCCGGCCCGACTGGCACCGCCAGGCGGACGCGGCATTGCGCAGCCTGACCGGAGGCTGCAGATCGGCCGTCACCAGCCCCCGGGTCTGATCGAGCAGACTCAGGAGCTCCTCCACCCGGGCAGGCTCGACCAGCATGCCAACGTGAACGACGCCGCGGCCTGCCTGGGTCCAGGCGGCAGAGAACCCGGCCTCTGTCAGGGTTGCCAGGAATGCAGCGGCGTCGTCTCCGGCCACGACGCGAGCAATGATCGGCACGCGAGGCCACGGCACCGCCGTCGCGCCCCGTGCCAGCATCCTCAGCTCGGGCGTCACCGCTAGGGCCGGTTCCCACGCCCACTGGCGGCCGCCCATGCTCCCCACCGCGGTCAACGCCGACGGCGAGCCGGTGACCAGCAACGCCCGATCCGGCAGATAGGCCAGCACCCGGACTCCGCACCTGGTCAACCCGTGCGCCAGCTCGGCAACCCGGCCGCCGCTCAATGTGACCACGCGCAGGCGGGCCGCCGTCGCAGCAGGGCGACGCGGCAGGGGACCGCTGCGCAGCCGCACCGGGCCGTCTCCGCCGGCGCCGGTACTAACCGGCGCCTCACCGGCCACGGTCAACACCGTCAGCACGACGATCAGGACAACCACGAGCGATCGAGCTCCCCTCACGGTGGTGCCTCCCGTGTCTATCCCAACACAGCCACGGCGGTCGGACAATCCGTCCGTACCATCAAGGCTGTGGCGCTCGCGACGCGGTTCCGCAATAATGGCGGTATGGCCAATGCGGATCACCTGGCCCATCTGGAGGCCGGCGATTGGAACGAGTGGCGTGCGGCTCACCCGACGCTGGCGCCGGACCTCATCGACGCCGAGCTCGCCCACCGTGACCTCAGCGGCCTCAACCTCTCCAAGGCCCATCTGCGCGGCGCCAACCTGGTGGGCGCCATCCTGAACGGCGCCGATCTGACGTATGCGCAGCTCGAGGCCACCGAGCTCACCGGCGCCTCGTTTGCCCGCGCCTCCCTCGACCGCGTCCACCTCGATTTCCTCAACCTCTCCGGTCTCGACATGTCCGACGCGTCTTTCGAGGGTGCAAGCTTCCGCGGCGCCAACCTCACACGCGCCAACCTCACGCGAGCCAACCTCACGCGCGCCCAGCTCGAGAGCGCCGTCTTCGATGAGGCCGACCTCACCGGCGCGAAGCTGCGTGGCGCATCTCTCCGCAGCGCCCGCTTCGACCACACTATTCTGCGCAACATCGATGCCGAGGGGGCGATTCTCGAGGGGGTTGAGCTGCCCGGTCTCGACATGGAAGGTGCGCGGCTCGTCAACGTGCAGGGCGACAACGTCCAGATGCCGGGCGCGAACCTGACCGGCGCCGACCTCAGCGGGGCTGCGCTCCGCGGCGCCAACCTGCACGGGGCTATTCTCGCCCAGGCCCGACTCCATGACACCCAGTGCGAGGGGGCTAGTCTCGATCACTCGGACCTCGAGAGCGCCGAGCTCGTTCGCACCAATCTCGCGGGAGCCGATCTGCGCGGAGCGAGCCTCCTGCACGCGGTGCTTGACAGCTGCATCCTCGCCGACGCTCGGCTCAGCGAGCTCGACTTCCGCTCGCCGAAAATGGGCCGGCTGTCGTTCGCCGCCGCGGATCTGCGGAAGTCCGTTTTCACGCGCTGCGAGCTCCGCAACGCCGACTTCCGCAAGGCCAACCTCGAGCAGGCGGACCTCCGCAGCGCCAACCTCGAGGGAGCCAACTTGCGCGAGGCCCGGGTCGCCGACGCCACCTTCCGCCACGCCAACCTCAGGCAGGCGGACCTCACCGAGATCGAGGCCCAGGGAACCGATCTCTCGGGCACGAGCCTCATCCTTGCTCGCGCCTCACGGTCACGGATGGTCGGCGCCGACCTCCGTTTTGCCGACGCGGTTGGCATCGATCTCGAGCGAACCGACCTGCGGTGGACCGACCTCAGACATGCCGACCTGACCAAGGCCAACCTCAACAACACCCGCCTCTGGGGAGCGCGAATCCGCGCCACCAAGCTCCCGGCTGCGATGTCCTACTGGAAGCTGATCCTCAGCTTTAGCCGCGTCTTTCACAACTTCCAGAAGAAGGCGGAGCACCTCCGGCATGCACGCGAGCAGAGGCGGATTCGCGAGGTGGCAGAGCTCGTCCGGAAGCGCGACGCCTCCCCCCGCCACCGGCCGCGCTGAGGCCCGAGTCGGGGCACCACCGCGTGCTATACTCTGCCCGCAACATGAGGGGTGGATGAGGACTCAACAGTGGCCCGAAGTGGGCTCCACCCGGGCCGAAGGTTGGTGGGGGTCCACCGCCGAAGGGTCTTCTGACGCCATGGCAACTGCGGTGCCAAGATTGTGAGCACCTTCCCGCGTCTGCTTCTCATCGATGATGACGCGGATGATCGCACGCTCGCCTGCCTCCTCCTCAAAGAGGCGTTCCCAACCCTCGAGGTCGAGGAGGTCGAGGGGGCGACGGCGTTCTCTCGCGCGCTCGTGCGGGGCACCTTCGGGCTGGTGATCTGTGAGCTCGAGCTGGCATGGGCTGACGGCCTCGGGGTCATCTCCACCCTGCGCGAGACCGCCCCCCGGTGCCCGATCGTCGTTCTCACCGGCTGCCGGGACCAGCGTCGCGCGACCAACGCCCTGCAAACCGGCGCCGACCTGGTGGTCGAGAAGGGCTCGCGGGGGTTTCTCGAACTCGCCGAAGCCGTCAAGAACGCTCTCTTCCGCGCCAACCAGCGACGCAGCCGCGAGGCGCACGATACACCCTACCGGCGACTGGTGGAGGCCTTCCCCATCGGCGTCTTCACGGCCACCCGCGACGGCGAGATTCTCGAGGCCAACCCGGCACTGGCGACGATCCTCGGCTTCCCGACACCGGAGTCGCTCACCCAGCGCAACCTGCAGGGGCTGTTCGTGAACTCCGCCGAGGCCGAGCGCTGGCGGACGCAGGTCGACGCCTCCGGCGGTGCCGCAGAGATCGAGGCCATTCTGCATCGCGACGACGGCGGCACGGTGTGGGCCCGCCTCGCCGCCTGGGTGGTCGAGCACCCGCCGTCGGACCTCCTCCAGCTGCAGGGGATGATCGAGGACATCAGCGACCAGAAGCGTGCACAGCAGGAGCTGACGCGGCGCAACGACGCCCTCACCCGGTCCTGCAGCGAGCTGGAGCAGTTTGCCTCGGTCGTGTCGCACGACCTCCGCGAGCCGCTCCACCTCATGGGCCGCTACGGCCGGCTGCTGACGGAGAAGTACGCCGAGGTCCTCAACACCAAGGGCAAGCGGTACCTGGAGCACATCGTCCACGGCGCCGACCGTATGCAGCGGATGATCGACGCGATCCTCGAGCTGTCGCGGGTCGAGACGCGCGGCAGCCAGTTCGCCCCGGTTGACTTCGAAGCCATGGTCCAGGAGGCCCGAGCGAACCTGGAGCACGCTATCTCTTCGGCGGGAGCGCAGATCACGCAGGACCTCCTGCCGACGCTGGTGGCCGACGAGACGCAGATAGTGCAGCTGTTTCAGAACCTTGTCGGCAACGCCATCAAGTTCCGCGGCAACGATCCGCCCGAGGTGCACGTCGGCGCGCGGGAGAGGCCCGAGGACTGGCTCTTCTCGGTCCGGGACAACGGCATCGGCATCGATGCCTCCGGAGTGGAACGGATCTTCGAAATCTTCCAGCGTCTGCACACGGAGGAGGAGTACCAGGGCATGGGAATCGGCCTGACACTCTGCCAGCGCATCGTCGAGCGTCATGGCGGCAAGATCTGGGCGGAGTCCCGGCCCGGCAACGGAACCACGCTCTACTTCACGATTCCGAAGCAGATCGGACAGTGGCCATGAACGACGGAAGGAGATCGGCACGACCATGATGAGTCCGAGCACCGTCCGCGTCCTGCTCGTCGAAGACAGACCGGGAGAGGCCGAGCTGGTTCGTGAGATGCTCTCCGCGTCGCCCCATACGGAGTTCGTTGTCACGCATCACGACCGGCTCGGTACCGCCCTCTCCGAGCTGTCGTCGAACGACTTCGACCTCGTACTCCTCGATCTCTCGCTCCCCGACAGCCGCGGCCTCGACACGTTCGTGCAGGCACACGCTCACTGTCCATCGGTACCGATCATCGTGCTGACCAACCACAAGGACGAGGAGATGGGTGCCCGCGCCGTGCGCGACGGCGCTCAGGACTATCTGGTCAAGCAGGACACCGACTCGGCGCTGCTGCTGAGGTCAATCCGCTACGCTCTCGAACGCCAGGCGGCGGAGGAAGCGCTGCGAGAGAGCGAGGAGCGTTTCGCGCTCGCCGTGCGCGGAGCGAACGATGGTCTCTGGGACTGGGACCTCAAGCACTCGTCCCTTTATGTCTCACCGCGATGGAAGGAGATGCTGGGCCACGCCGGCGAGAGGCTCACCGACAATCCGGAAGAGTGGCTGGCGCGCATCCATCCCGCAGAGCGCTCGCAGGTCACTCATGCCATCGACGCCCACCTCCACGGCGAGACGCCGCACTTCGAACAGGAGTACCGGATCCGCCATCGTGAAGGACACTACCTGTGGGTGCTGGCGCGAGGTGTGGTGGTGCGGGACGACTCGGGAACCGCGCTCCGAATGGCTGGCTCCCAGACCGATATCACCGCCCGCAAGCGCGCGGAAGCGCAGCTGCTGCACGACGCCTTTCACGACGTTCTCACCGGGCTGGCCAACCGGGCCCTCTTCGTAGACCGCCTGCAGGTCGCCCTCGCCTCGGCGGCGCGCAAGCGCAACGGCAACTTCGCGGTCTTGTTCCTCGACCTGGACCGCTTCAAGAATGTCAATGACAGCCTCGGGCACGCGGCCGGCGACCAGCTGCTGACGGCCATCGCAAGGCGCCTAGAGGGTTTCCTGCGCCCCGGGGACACTCTCGCCCGCCTCGGCGGCGACGAGTTCGCGATCCTCGTCAACGAGGTTATCGAGGTCGCGGACGCGGTGCACGTTGCGCAACGCGTCCAGGAGCTCCTCTCTCAGAGGTTCCTCATCGACAACGGCGAGGTCTACATCTCGGCGAGTGTCGGCATCGCCCTCAGCTCGACGGGCTATCGAAGCGCGGATGAGATCCTGCGCGACGCCGATATCTCCATGTACCGCGCCAAGGCTGCCGGCAGGAACCGTTACGAGATCTTCGACCGCGAGATGCACAAGAGCGCCGTCGCCCTGCTCAAGCTCGAGATGGACCTGCGCCGGGCCGTTCAGGAGGGCAACTTCGTCATGTACTACCAGCCGATCGTGGCCCTCGGCCGGGGACGCATGGTCGGCTTCGAGGGGCTGGTTCGCTGGCGCCACCCGGAGCGCGGCCTGATCACACCGCAGCAGTTCATCGCTGTCGCCGAGGAGACCGGCCTCATCGTTCCCATCGGTTGGTGGGTCCTGGCCGAGTCCTGCCGCCAGATCGCCGAGTGGCAGGGCAGATACCCGCTCGACCCACCCCTCTCGATCAGCGTCAATGTGTCCGGCAAGCTGTTCATGCAAAAAGACATGGTCAAGCGCGTTGTCGACACCCTCGAGAGCAATCGCCTCGATCCCTCGAGTCTCCGCCTGGAGATCACCGAGAACATCCTCATGGACCATGGCGAGCCGGCCCTTCTCAAGCTCGCTGAGCTGCGCGGCCTCGGGGTGCAGTTGCACATCGACGACTTCGGCACCGGCTACTCCTCGCTCAGCTACCTGCAGCGGTTCCGTTACGACACACTCAAGATCGACCGCACCTTCATCGCCGACATGGAGAGCTCCGGCGACGCCGATGTCATCATCGAGACCATCATCAGCCTTGCCGACCTCCTCGGGATGAACGTGATCGCGGAGGGCATCGAAACCGCCGACCAGGTCGAACGCCTCCGCAAGATGCACTGCCCGCAGGGCCAGGGGTTCTGGTTCTCACGCCCCCTCGCACCGCCGGACGCCGAACGGCTCATCGCCGACTCGCCGAACTGGTAGCGATTCGCTGCGCGAATCGCTCAATGACTTCATCACTTGGTCACTGGGTGGGTGGGCGGGTGTTCTTCCGCGCGATCGCCAGGTTCCTTCCGAAAGCGGCGAACGGGATCCGGTTGAGCGGCGAGCCGCGCCGCCACTCGCGGTAGCCGGCGTCGTCGAGCCGCTCCAGATCCTCCAGCCGGGGCCGGTAGCGGTGCGGCGCCGGCTCGAGCTCCGGATGGAGATTGGCCGGGGCGCGCCGGGTCCACGGGCACACCTCCTGACAGATGTCGCAGCCCGCGACCATGTCGCCCATCTTCGGCCGCAGCGCGGGGGCAATCTCGCCCCGGTGCTCCACGGTCAGGTAGGCGATGCAGAGGCGCGCATCGAGAACGCCGGGCTCCGGAAAGGCTCCCGTCGGACAAGCATCCAGACAAGCCGTACAGCGCCCGCAGTGCTCGGGCGTCGGCGAGTCGGGCGTGAGCTCGGCATCGGTGAGCAGGACGCCGAGGAAGAGCTCCGATCCCAACGCACGGTTGAGCAGGCAGGTGTTCTTACCGACCCAACCCAGGCCGGCGTGTGCGGCCCACTCTCGCTCGAGCACCGGAGCGGTGTCCACGCACGCCCTCCAGGCGCAACCGGGAACCTCCGCACCCAGCCAGCGGCCGACGCGAAGCAGGCGCTTCTTGAGCAGCCGGTGGTAATCACGCCCCCAGGCATAGCGCGAGACCCAGACCGTTCCCGGCTCGCCGCCGGCCGTGGAGTGCGGTCGCGAGGTGTGATAGCTCATGGCGACAGCGACCACCGAACGACACCCGGGCAGCAATCGTCGGGGATCGCGGCGGATCGCTGCTGTGCGTGCCATATAGCGCATCTCGCCGTGCATGCCGGCGTCGAGCCAGGCGTCGAGGCGTGAGGCACCCGGAGCTGTGGCCGCAGAGGCCACGCCGACAAGGTCGAGGCCCTCATCGCCGGCGCACTGCTTCAGCCGTGAGGTCAGATCGTCCACATCCTCGAGTATGCCACCTCTGGGACGGGGTTCCGGACACAGGCGCAATGGCCGGGAAGCGATCAGTGAGGAAGCCCATGTCTGCCGGGACGCGAAGAGCACAGCGTTGGCCGGCGTATCGCCGGTCGCAGTAGATGGCGAGTAACTGATCCGGGTTAGAGTAGGGGCATGAAAAGAACCCTACAGCTCGCCGCGGCAGCTGGGGCGCTCCTGCTGAGTGTGAGCACTGCCGCCAAGCAACTCCCGCCACCCGACTTCGTCATCGCCTCTGCGGGCGACCAGGTCATCGTCGTCAACCCCCGGTCGGGAGCGACGAGGGGCTTCGACACGGGTCCAGTCGGGAAGCTCTTCCCGGCTCCCGGCGGCGTGCTGTTCGCGCCGGACCTGGTGCACGGCAAGACGACGGTGATCGACCTCAGGCGTCTCGAGGTCGCCGATCGGTTGCAAGGAGTGACGATGCCGCACTTCGGGGCCGCCGCCGACCGGTACCTGGTGGTTGCCGGCGACGTGCTCATCGTCAACTACCCGGACCGCGCCCCGCTCGCGCGCATCTCCGCCGGAATCGTTCACCCGTGGCAGGTGGCGATCACCGAGGACGGTGGCACGGCATTGATCCTGGAGCGGCTGCCGGGAGACCATGATCCGCCCGTGCTGTGGGCGATCGACCTGGTGCAGCGGCGCGTGTCCTTGCGGGTAGCGGTGCCGCCCGAGGTGCGCTCGATGGCCTTCTCGCGAGACCATGGCGTAGTCGCACTCGTCGGCGGGTCCAAGGTCCGGATCGTGGCTCCCGCCACCCTGGCGACGCTGCTGCAGTTGGAGGTGCCGGGAGAGGCCGTTGCCGCCGGGTTCGCTTCCCACGGCAGGGTGCTGCTGGTCGCCACCACTGCCGGCAACACCGGCAGCGTGGAGCGATTCGACCTCAAGGCCGGCCACAAGGGGCTTCGCTCACGGCAGCTGCAACCGGTACGGCTCCCGGCCGCCCCGACGGGGATGGCCGTATCGCCCGAGGAGGGTTGGGCCGCAATCGCCACCAACGGCGGCGCTGTGGCCATCGTGCCGGCTGCCAAAGGAGAGATAGAGCAAACAGCGCAGCTGCCGGAGACGGCGCGTGACATAGTCTGGTGCGACCCAGCCAGGCCCGGACCCGCGGTGCCACAGTGGTCGGTGACCACGGAAGGTCAGCAGCGGCAGCCGACCCCCCGCCCATCGTGGAGATGAGGTGGATCACCTGACCGCGGGCGGCGACCCCTCCCCACCCATGACTCGGCCGACGGCGTTGGCAGGAGTGGCGCGCGCGCCGTTCCTGGCGCTGCCGGTGGCGCTCGTGTTCTGCGGCGCAGGGGCGGCGGCCTACGAGGGAAGCTTCTCCTGGGGCGCCACGCTGCCGGCACTGGTGGGCCTGGTCGCGCTTCACGCCGCTGTCAACATCTTCAACGAGGTGAGTGACTACCGTACCGGTATCGACCTCGCGACACGCCCGACACCGTTCTCGGGCGGCAGCGGCACGCTGCCAGCCGGAGGGCTGTCGCCAGAGGCGGCCCAGGCGTTCGGGATTCTCAACGCCGCCGTCGGCCTGGCAGTCGGCTTGTGGTTCGTGATCCGTGTCGGCTGGATCGTACTGCCCGTCATGGCAGCCGGTGCGTTCTGCGTGCTTGCCTACACTCAGTTTCTCGCCAGGATCGGCCTCGGCGAGCTGGCTGCGGGCCTCGGCCTCGGTTCGCTGCCCGTACTGGGCACCGTCCTGGTACAAGGCGGAACAGTCGGCCCGGCGGCCGTCGCGGCCTCTGTGCCGGCCTTCTTCATGACCTTCAATCTACTGCTTCTCAACGAGTTCCCGGACGAAGAGGCGGATCGGGAAGGGGGACGCAGGAACCTCGTCTCGATCCTCGGCCGGCGGCCGGCGACCATGGTCTACGTCATCGCTGCCTTGCTGACACCGGCATCCGTGATCGCAGCGGTAGCCGTCGGCGTTCTGCCGTCCGCCGCCCTGGTTGCGGTCGCGCCGTCACTCGCGCTCCTCGGGCCACTGCGGTGGGCGTTCGGCGATCCCGAGGCCGAGGTTCCGATCCCGGCGCTCGCAGCCAACGTGATCTGGAACCTGGCCACCAACGCGGTGCTCGGAGCGGCCCTGGCGATTGCGGCGGGTTGATCCACCTCCGCCCACCCAGTGATGAAGTGATTGAGTTATTGAGTGATTAGGTTTTCCCCACCCACCCCGGGGAGATGGAGCGTGAGGGGCAGGGGGAAGCCCCTGCCCGCCCGAAGGATGCGGACGGAGAACTCTCCGAAAAAGGGTGCGTTGGGCGGCACGTGCCATGCTTCGAGGTTTCCTGGAGTGCCGTCTCCGTGCCGGTGCGTTGGCGGGAAACCTCGAGCTTGGCAATGCACGGGAACGGCGCTCGCCCTGGTGGCTGCAGTTGCGATGGAGGCGCCTCGTCGTCTGCCCGGAGCGGGCCTCCAGAGCCGTTCGTCGGCTGATAGACGTTGCCCGCTTCGGGCAGGCGGCGACGGGCGTCTGCGGAGCAGGCGCACGGGCGCCGGAGTCACAGAGAACTACTCCCCGGGTTCCGAGGTTCCTCGGTTGACTACGCTGTCACCCGACCCACAGCGCGCCCGAGGGCGGCTACGCCGTCGACGAGATCGCGCTCGGTCACGTCCAGGAACGGGCGGAAACGGATCGTTGCCTGTCCGCAGGGCAGGGCGAGGACGCCCTCCTCACGGCCCGCCGCCAGGACGCGGTTGCGTGTCTCACGGTCGGGGAGGTCGAATGCGCACATCAGACCCCGGCCGCGCAGGTTCAGCACCTTGCCCGGGTGCGCGGCTGCCAGCTCCGCCAGCAGCGCCATCAGCTTGGCACCCTGGCGCCGCACGTTCGCGAGCAGGTCGTCGCCGCGGATGATCTCGATGTAGCGGGTGGCACGGACCATGTCCACGATGTTGCCGCCCCACGTCGAGTTGATTCGGGACGAAACCTGGAAGACGTTCCCCTCGACCTCGTCCATGCGCCTCGAGGCCGCGATCCCGCACACCTGCACCTTCTTGCCGAAGCAGAAGATGTCCGGCGTCACGCCCAGAGACTGCCACGCCCACCACTGCCCGGTCAGGCCGAGGCCGGTCTGCACCTCGTCATAGATCAGCAGGAAGCCGTGGGTATCGGCCAGCCGCCGCAGCTCGGCGAGAAACTCCGGGCGGAAGTGGTTGTCGCCGCCTTCACCCTGGATCGGCTCGATGATCAGGCACGCAATGTCATCGCCGTGGCGGCGCACAGCGTCCTCGATCTGTTCCAGCGACTGCGCCTCTGCCGCCTTGACCTCATCGAGGTGCTCGGCGAGCGGGAAGATGACCTTCGGATTGTCCACCCGCGGCCAGTCGAACTTGGGAAAGTACTGCGTCTTGCGCGGGTCGGCGGTGTTGGTCAGTGACAAGGTGTAGCCGGTGCGACCGTGAAACGCTTGGCGGAAGTGGATCACCTGGGAGCCGACCTCGCCGGTCGTTCCCTTCGCCATGTTGGCGCGGACCTTCCAGTCGAAGGACGCCTTGAGTGCGTTCTCCACCGCCAACGCGCCACCCTCGATGAAGAACAGGTGCTCGTTGTGGCTATCGGGAACCGCTTCCGTCGCAAAGGTCTCGACGAACTCGGCCATGTGTGTCGTGTAGACATCCGAGTTGGCCGGCTTGACCACCGCCGCCATCTGCAGCCGCTCGAGGAACTCCTCGTCCATCATCTTCGGGTGGTTGTACCCGATCGGCGTCGACGCAAAGTTGGTGTAGAAGTCGACCATCACGGTGCCCGTGAGGCCATCCACCAACCGTGAGCCGGACGACGCACGGTAGTCGGGCACGACGTGGAATCCGTCTACCAGCATGTGGCGACGGAGCAGGTCATGCACGTTCTTGGGAGTCACTCCACCCGAGACCATGGGCAGGGCTGCGACGGACTTTGACATGGGCTTCACCTCCTGAAGAAACGTGAGCTCACCGGGTGGGGGACTGGGGCGGCTACTGGGAGGCGGCCTTTTGCTTCCCCGGGATCATCACCATTGTCAGGTCACGACCTTCAAGCTCCGGCGTCGGCTCTCGATCAACCCGCGCAATGTCGGCCAGCTCGTCCCGCACCTTACGCAGGACCTCATAGCCGTTCTCCGGCCTGCGCATCTCGCGACGACGGAACATGATCGTCACCTTGACGTGCTTTCCCTGCTCGAGGAACTCACGTGCGCGCCTGGTCTTGGTCTGGAAGTCGTGCTCGTTGATGTTCGGCCTGTACTTGACTTCCTTGATGTCGATGATGTGCTGCTGTTTCTTCGCCTCGCGCGCCTTCTTCTCCTGCTCGTACCGGTAGCGGCCGTAGTCCAGGATCTTGCAGACGATCGGTCGCGCTTCCGGCGCAACCTCGACCAGATCGAGCCCCTTCTCCCGCGCGGCCCTCAGCGCCTCCTCGATCGGTACGATCCCGAGCTGGGCGCCGTCCTCTCCGACCAATCTGACCGGAGACAGACGGATTCGTTCGTTGATGCGAACCTTGGGTTGTTCCGGATCCTCGCGAAAACGATACCTTCTTTTGATCTTCGTCCTCCCCGTCCAAGAGTCTTCGTTTGTGACCGCGCGTCGGCGGTTCTCACGGACGCCCGGAGTATAGCAAAAGAGCCCCTCGGAGAGGGACTTTGGTAGCCGTGGAGCCGCCCGAGTGTCAAGCCCACGCTCGGCCGTCTCTCCGCGATCACTCGAGGGAGGCCTGAAGCGCCGTCTCTTCCTCCTCGACCGGCCGGCCAACAAGCAGGAACCAGACCACGATCGCTCCGGCTCCGACCGGCATCGACACCCATGAGGGAACGTCGAGCAGTGCCTCCGGCAGGTACCCGAAGAGGATGGCCACGATTGCCCCCAACAGGGCGTACGGAAGCTGGGTGCGCACATGGTCGACGTGATCGCAGCTTGAGGCCATTGACGACATGATCGTGGTGTCCGAGATCGGCGAGCAGTGGTCGCCGAATACCGAGCCGCCGAGGATCGCTGCCACGGTCTCCGCCACCAGGTGGTGATGGAGGTGGACAGCGGCGCTCGAGAGCACCAGCGGCACCGCCAGCGGGGTCAGGATCGCCATCGTTCCCCACGACGTGCCGGTGGCGAAGCTGACCATCGCCGCCACCACGAAGACTGCGGCCGGGATCAGCCCGACCGCGAGGTGGGGCCCAACGGCCCCGACCAGGAAGCGCGCCGTCTCGAGTCCGCTGCAGACCTCGCCCAGCGACCACGCAAGCGTCAGCACCACCATCGCCATCAGCATGCTCTTGAAGCCCCGCACCGCGGCTTCGAGCGCGTCACGCAGCGTCAGCAGGTCCTGGGCGACCGCCAGCCCGATCGCCAGGGAGATGCCGAGCAGGCTTGCCCACAGCAGCACCGTGAAGGGGTCGGAGGCGCCGACCACCCGCGACAGATCCCAGCCCACCACCCCCTGCTTGGCGAGCGCCTGCCGCCCGGTCACGATCAGGCCCACGAGGGTGACCAAGACGACCATCAGCACCGGCAGAGCGGCGTTCAGCCACCTTCTCGGCGTGTCGTCCTCCGGCGCCAAGCCGGTGCTCTCGTAGTCGGCGAGCGGTTGTGCGGTCGGCGCAGACACCTCGCCCCGACGCGCCCGCCGCTCCGCACGCAGCATGGGACCGAAGTCGCGGCCGGTGGCGGCGGAGGTGAAGTTGGTCGCCAGCGCCAGCACCGGGTAGAAGGCGAACGGGATCGAGGACAGGAAGACCGAGAACGGGTTGAGGGACGATCCGCCCGCTGCCAGCGCGTCGCCGAGCAGGGACACCTGGTAGCCGATCCAGGTCGACACCAGGGCGATGCACGCGACCGGCGCCGCCGTCGAGTCGACGAGGTAGGACAGCTTCTCCCGGCTCACGCGGTGACGGTCCGTCACCGGCCGCATCGCGTTGCCGACGATCAGAGTGTTCGAGTAGTCGTCGAAGAAGATGAGCACGCCCATCACCCAGGTCGCGATCTGGGCGCGGCGCGGCGTGGTCGCCAGCGGTTCGAGCAGGCGGACCACGCCGTGGGTGCCGCCGGCTCGGCTCATCACCCCGACCATCCCTCCGAGGAGCAGCGAGAACAGGATGATGCTGATGTGATCCGAGTCGACCAGCGCGCCGCGCATGTGGGTGTCAACCACGCGCAGAAACCCGAGCGCCACGTTGCCGCCGGCAAGCATGCTCGCTCCCAGCCACACGCCCAGGAACAGAGACAGAATCACGTCCTTGAACGCAAGCGCGAGGCTGATCGCAACCACCGGCGGCACCAGGCTCCACCACGTGGCCTTCGCCGCGTCGACAGCCGGAATCACGGCCTGCACGATCACGAGAGCGAGAACAATGAAGGACCCCTGCGCGAGGCGTTTCATGGGCGGAGGTTAGCACGGAGGAGGAGCACGGAGTTCTCCGGAGCGCGCTTCGATCGCGTCCTCCGGGTGGGTGGGGGGTCGTCTCACCTCTAGCCTCTTTCGTCTTGCTTCCAGGGTGAGCGGGCGGGACCTCCTCACCTCCTCACCTCCTCACCTTCATACCTCCTCACTTCCTCACTTCCTTACCTCCCGCGCGGGGGGATGGGGATTCCCCGAACAGCTACCATGTCCCCATGGCCGAGTACTCCGACGACGCAGTCGTTCTCGACGCGATTCCGTACCGGGACCGCCACCAGATCGTCAGCGTCATTTCCCGCGAGCACGGCGTCGTGCGCGGCGTGCTGCGCCGAGCCCGCGGCGGCAAGGCTCCGCTCGCGGCCGCAACCCAGCTGCTGTCGCTGGTCCGGGTGGCCGTCTGGCAGGGCGAGCAGGCGGAGCTTGCCACCTTTCGGCAGGTGGAGGCTCTGCGCCCCTCGTACGCGCTCGGCAGCGATCTCGCCCGCAGCGCCGCCGCCGCGGTCGTCGCCGAGCTGATCCTAACCTTCTGCCCGCCGGGCGATCCGCTCCCCCGCCAGTTCCGCCTTGCCGACGCCGCCGCGCGCGCGCTGCTTGATGGCCGTCCGCCCACCGCCGTCGTCGCCTACACCCAGCTTTGGGTACTCGGGCTCGGCGGAGTGCTGCCGCCGCTGAACGCTTGCGCCGCATGCGGCGTGCCTCTCGAAGACGGATTCCGGATTGCGGCCGCCGATGCCCAGCCGCTCTGCTCCGGCTGCGCGCCCACAGGCGGGCTGAGGATCGACTCGGCTTCGATGGCGTTCCTCGGTGCCTGTCTCGAGCACCCGCCCGACCGGCTCACCTCACCGCCCCCGCCCGCCGCCGCACAGTGGCTCGACCACCTCATCCGCGCCGAGGCCCATCGGCAGATGAAGGCGCTCGATTTCTTCCGCCGCTACGGCTGAGTTCCCGCAACCATCCCCTCGGCCTCCCGGCACAGCTTCATCGGGAGGAGGCCGGGGGTCAGCGTCGGCAGGAGCTTGCTGGCCTCGGCGGCGGCCTGCTTGCGCCGGCCGGCGGCGGCCAGCGCCGTACAGTGCAGCGCTCGGGCGAGATCGAGGAGCTGGTGGTTCGAGAAGTCATCTTTCGAGACGCTTCCCAGGACGTCGATCAGGGGCTCGAGGGTGGCCAAGGCCTCGTCGGTGTGCGCGCGACCGAGCTGGGCGGCAGCAAGAGCGATTTGGAACTCGTAACCCGCGTCCGGGTTGACATCGGCATCCCTGCGCATGGTCTCTGGGTCACTCGCGGCGGTACGGCCGAGGCGCCAGCGGGCGAGGCAGGCCAGCGCGGCGCCGGCGGGCTCGCAAAACCGGGAAGCCACGTCGCAGTCAGCGCCGGACACGTCGTCCCACCACAGGTGCGCACGTGCGTTTAGCGCCGCAGTAATCCCGGTGTCGGAAGGCCCCACGTCGAAGCTGAGGAGCTTGATCACGGCCAGAGCCTCACTGCGGCGGTCGTGGAGCTCGATCGCCAACCGCAGCCACAGCAGCGCCGCATCGTAGCCACGGCTGGTCCTGCCGCCAGTGAAAATCGGGTGCAGGGTCGAAGCGGCCCGCAATAGCTCCCCGTTCAGCGCATCGAGGTTGGCGAGCCGATAGACGAGATCGTCGTAGGGCTCGCGCGCAATCGTACGCTGCAGGAAAGCGATAGCGCCGCCAAGGTCGCCGGCGCGCGCCAGGGCCCGGGCGGTCCTGACGCCGAGAATGGCATCGTACGCCGGCTCCTGAAACAGCGGCGCGTACTGCTCGCGCAGCCGAGCGGCGAGCTCGCGGACGCCGGCCGGCACGGTTGGCTGAGCCTGGGGCGCCAGGCGCCCGATACCTCGCAAAAAGACCAGCCGCATCTGTCGAAGGTCGTGGCCGGCGTTCGGGCTGGTACGCGGATTGCCGTTGCGATCGAGGACGAGCGAATGTCCCCCACCCAGATCGACGCGTAGGTCGCCTTGGCTCTCTGCGAGAAGCCGGGCCCTTTGGGGACCAGCATAGTCGGTAGAGAGCGGGGTGTACCAACCCCACGACAGATTGGAAGTATCACCGGACAACCCACTATCTACCATGAGCGGTTGACGCCCGCCCTCAACGCGGCCACTGGGCGGAACGATGGCAAACTCGCCCACGACGCGAAGCATGCTCAGGCGGTTGTTGACGCCGACGAAGCACAGTGTCGGCAGCCGGCGGTTTGGCACCGAGGCGACCGCATCGATGTAGCCGGAGTGCTCCAGCACCTGGTCCCAGCGGTCCCAGCGCGGCCAGTAGACGAGGAGCACGGTCGGGTAAAAGATGGGGTGGCGGCAGTTGGCGATGAGCTCGCTGCGGCCGTCGCCGTCGAGGTCGAGAGTCGACAGCGATGGAATGAACTCCTTGCGATATGGAAAGTCCCAGTACGGAACGATGTCGGCAACCTTGACGGCCGTGAGGACGCGGCCGTTGCGGCCGAGGGCGACGATCCGGGCCGGGTCGAAGGCCCGCCCATCGCGCGCAGTCACGGGCAGGCCGGACGAAGCGACCACGGTCTCCTGCCGCCCGTCACCGTCGAGATCAGCATGCAGGGACTGGATGATCGGGCCCCCGAGTGGGTGGCGCCAGGTCACACGCCCCGTCGCGTCGACTCCGTGTACCTCGCTCCCGGCAACCTCGACCCGCACCGTCGCCCGCTGCCGGATGACCGAGTAGGCGATCGGTATGGCCGCGGCGACTGCGACGACCAACGCCGCCGCCGCCACCGTCCGCCGCCGCGGTCGCAGGGCGTACCGCCGTCTCTCCAGCGCCCGCTCGACCGCAGCCGCGCTGGGCCGCTCGGCGGGGCCCGGCAGCAGCATCCGCGCCAGCAGCCTGCCCAGCCAGCGCGGGCACTCCGGACGCTGGCTCCTGACCCCCGACGGACGCTCCTTCTGCCTCCGCATCAGCGTCGACAGCGCGGTGTCGTCGGTCAGCGGCACCTTCCCCGTCAGCGCCTGGTACAGCGTCAGGCCGAGGGCGTAGACGTCGCTCGCGGGCACCAGCTCGGCACCGGTCGCCTGCTCGGGCCCCATGTACGCGGGTGTGCCGACGACCATCGCCGTCTCGGTCACCGTCAGCCCCCGCTCCAGCGGCCGCGCCAGACCCATGTCGCACAGCTTCGCGGTGCCGTCCGCTGTCAGCAGGATGTTGCCCGGCTTGACGTCGCGGTGTACCACGCCGCGGCCGTGCAGGTGGGCGAGCGCCGACGCGATCTGCCGCCCCACCCGGATGACCTCGTCGACCGGCAGCAGGCCGTCGCTCCGCAGCCGCTCCCGCAGGCTCTCCCCCTCCACCAGCTCCATGCTCAGGAAGTGGACACCGCCAGCGCTGTGCAGGTCGTGGACGGCTGCGGTGTGCGGGTTGCCGCCGCGCGCGGCCCGCACCTCGCGGCGCAGCCGCTCGAGGCCCTGCGCATCGACCAGGTGCGGGTAGAGGACCTTGACCGCAACCAATTCATCGAGCTGGACATCGGTGGCCGCGAAGACGACCCCCGAGCCGCCGGTGCCCAGCACCTTGCGGAGCAGGAATCGCCCGCCGAGAAGATCCCCCACCCCCGGCATCCGCGCCGCCGCGGATATCCGTTCCCCCTCCCCACCGTCGGGGCTCCAGCTCGTCGTGCCATCGTTCATGGAGCGGCTTCTTTCCGTGCCCCCCGGAAGGCCGGGCCGGTGACCAGGTATTGTACCGCCCTCGCGCGGGTCAATCTCGATACAGACGCTCTGGCATCACGCGGCGCGCAGTGCCGGGAGTGTTGTTGGCGCAACAGGAACCACTGTTGAGGCGACGCAAGACGGGAATGCGACCTGCCGCCGCGCGGTTGCCTGGCATGAGCCGGCGCCGGTTGCGGTACGGGCTTACAATCATCCACAACGGAGGAAGACACCATGGCCACGACGCACCTCAAGGGAAACCCGGTTCACACCAACGGCGAGCTGCCGGCGGTGGGCTCCACCGCACCGGCGTTCTCGCTCGTTGCCGGCGACCTCAGCGACACGGGTCTCGCCGACTTCACGGGCAAGAAGAAGATCCTCAACATCGTCCCTAGCCTCGACACGGCGGTGTGCGCCGCGTCCGCCCGGCACTTCAACGAGGACGCCTCGAAGCTCGACAACACCATGGTGCTCGTGATCTCGGCCGACCTGCCGTTCGCACAGGGCCGCTTCTGCACCACCGAGGGCCTCAAGCGCGTCGTGCCGCTGTCGACGATGCGCAGCCGCACGTTCGCCCAGGACTACGGTGTTCTCCTCGTCGACGGCCCACTCGCCGGCATCTGCGCCCGTGCCGTGGTGGCGCTGGACGAGAACGACCGCGTCATCTACACCCAGCTGGTGAACGAGATCACCACCGAGCCCGACTACGAGGCAGCGCTCGCGGCAGTGAAGTAGCCACTGGAGGCCCGGCCGGCGAAGCCCGTCCGGCTGCAATCCGCGATACGGGATCAGCTCTCCGTTTTTCGCTTGTCGCACGCCGCAGGCGTACCTGCAGGTACGCCTGCGGCGTGCTCCTGCGCGATCCCTCCCCCATTAGAAGGGAGGGGGTAGGCCGTCTCTCGGCCGATGCAGGAGGCAGATCCGGGCGCAGGAGGCTTGGCTCGAGGTCCTCCTCGAGGGCGGACTGACGGACCCCGAGGGGTACGGCCGCAGGCCGCGGATCTGCCTCACCCGGATCATTCGCTCGCGAACTAGATCTACTAGGACCGGCAATAGGCCCGCAGCCTTCTCCGTCCCACCGGGTTACACTGCACGCATGTCTCGGGCCGACGACCTCCGCCGCGCGCTCGGCGAGCGCATCCTGCTCCTCGACGGGGCCACCGGCACCGCTCTCGAGGCGATGGCGTTGGGCCCCGAGGCCTTCGGCGGCGAGGGGCTGGTTGGCTGCCCGGAGGCGCTGGTGCTGCACCGGCCCGAGTCGGTTCTCGAGCTCCACCGTGGATACCTGGAAGCCGGGGCCGACATCATCGAGACCAACACCTTCGGCGCCACCCCGATCGTGCTCGCCGAGTACGGGCTCGACGCACGGGCCGAGGAGATCAACCGCCGCGCGGCCGATCTGGCGCGCGAGGCGTGCGCCGAGCTCGCCACTACCGAGCACCCGCGCTGGGTGGCCGGCTCGATGGGCCCGACAACCAAGAGCCTGACGCTGATCGGCGGCGTCACCTTCGCGGAGATGGTCGCGGCCTACCGCGTCCAGGCGGAGGGTCTGGCCGCGGGAGGCGTCGACGTCCTTCTGATCGAGACCGCCCAGGACGCCCTCAACCTCAAGGCGGCGCTGATCGCCTGCCGAGAGGCTGCGCCGGCACTGCCGGTCGCGGTCTCGGCAACCATCGAGCCCACCGGCACGACTCTTGGCGGCCAGACCATCGAGGCGGTCGCCGTGATGGTCGAACCGTGGGCACCGCTATGGGTCGGGCTCAATTGCTCGACCGGACCGGGGCCGATGACGGAGCCCGTTCGCGCCCTGGCCGGCCTCACACCGAGCTTCCTGTCGGTGGTTCCAAACGCCGGCATGCCGGACGAGAACGGCCGCTACCACCAGCAGCCCGAAGGCTTCGCCGAGGCGCTGGAGCGGTTCGCAGGCGCGGGCTGGGTGAACCTGCTCGGCGGCTGCTGCGGCACGACAGCGGCCCACATCCGGCGCCTGCGCCAGGTTGCAGACAGCAACCCGCCGCGCCGGCCGCCGGCCTACGACCCGGACTGGGTGGCCGGGGGCGAGCCGGTCGAGCTGCGCCAGGAGCGACCTCCGCTGATCATCGGTGAGCGGACCAATGCGCTCGGGTCGCGGAAGTTCAAGCAGCTGATCGAGGAGGAGCGTTGGGCCGAGGCAGCCGAGATCGGTCGCCGGCAGGTCCGCCGCGGCGCCCACGTGGTCGATGTCTGTGTCGCCGATCCAGAGGGCGATGAGACGGCACGCATGGCCGCCTTTCTCTCCTCCCTCCGTCGCATCGTCCGCGCACCGTTGATGTTGGACACCACCGATCCGGACGTCCTCGCCGCGGGCCTCGAGCTGATCCCGGGGCGGCCGATTATCAACTCGGTCAACCTCGAGGACGGCGGCGCACGCCTCGACCGCGTGGCCGGGATAGCGCGCCGGTTCGGGGCCGCGGTGGTCGCCGGCTGCATCGACGAGCACCCGACCGACGGCATGGCACGCACGGCCGAGCGCAAGGCGGAGATCGCTGCCCGCCTGCTCGAGCGGCTGGAGTCACACGGCCTGCGTCGGTCGGAGATCCTGATCGACCCGCTGGTGTTCCCGGCCGCCACAGGCGACCCCAAGTTCGAGGGCTCGGCGCGCCAGACGGTCGAGGGCATTCGCCGGATCAAGGACCGGGTCGACGGAGCGCTGACGGTGGCCGGCATCTCCAACGTCTCCTTCGGCCTGCCCGCGGCCGGTCGCAACGTGATCAACGCGGTATTCCTCCACCACTGCGTCCAGGCCGGCCTCGACGCCGCGATTGTCAACTCGCAGGCGCTGGTCCGGGTGCCGAGCCTCGACCCCGAGGAGGTTCGCCGCGCCGAGGCAGTCCTGTTCGGAGGCGGGCGGGCGGCCGTCGACGAGTTCGTGGCGGCCTACCGCGACGCGCGACCGTCGGCCGGCGACGAGCTCGACAAGCTGCCGCCCGAGGAACGTTTGCGGCGGATGGTGGTCGACGGCCGATGCACCGGGCTCGAGGAGGCCCTGGATCTGCTCCTGGAAAGCAGCCGGCCGCTCGACATCATCAACGGACCACTGATGGCCGGCATGGACGAGGTTGGCCGCCTATTCGGAGACGGCAGCCTGATCGTCGCCGAGGTGCTGGTCTCGGCCGAGGTCATGCAGGCCGCCGTCGACCACCTCCGACCCCATCTCGGGAGCGGTGAGGAGATTGGGCGGGGCTCGATTCTCCTCGCGACCGTGCGCGGCGATGTTCACGACATCGGCAAGAACCTCGTGGGCATGATCATGACGAGCAATGGCTACCGCGTCATCGACCTTGGGGTCCAGGTGCCGTCGCAGCGCCTGATTGATGCGTGGGACAGGGAGCGTACCGACCTGATCGGCCTCTCCGGCCTGCTGGTGCGTTCGACTCAGCAGATGGTGGCGACGGTATCGGATCTCGACACTCACGGGGTCGGGGTGCCGGTGCTGGTCGGCGGCGCTGCCCTCAACCCTCGCTTCGTCCGTGAGCGGATCGCTCCCGCCTACCGGGCCCCGGTGCACTATGCGAAGGACGCCATGGAGGGCCTCCGCACCGCCAACGGGCTGCTGTCCGGCAACCTCGAGCCGGTGGAACCCCCAACCGCTTCCACGCCGCTGGCCGCGAGCTCGCCCCGTCCTGCCGCCGCCACTCCGGAGCCCGCACGCGTTCTCGAGACGGGCGAGCTGCCCGCGCCGCCCGACCTCGCCCGCCACCCACTGTCCAACCTGCCACTGGACCAAATCCTGCCATGGCTGAACCCTCAGATGCTGTTCGGCAAGCACCTCGGGGTCCCAGGCTCGGTCCGTCGCGCCCTGGAACGCGGTGACACGCGGGCAGCGGACCTGGTTGAACGGGTCGAGGCGCTGCAGGACGCCGCCATCAGCCAGGGCTGGCTGCGGCCGGCAGGCGTCTTCCAGTGGTTCCTGGCCCACAGCCACGGCGAGGAGGTCGTGCTTCGCGCCGGAGACGGCACCGAGCTGACCCGGTTCCCGTACCCGCGTCAGGCCAAGTCCCCGTGCCGCTCCGCCGCCGACTGGGTCCATCCCGATCCCGAGGCCGGCGATACCCTCGCCCTGATGGCGGTGACCGTTGGCAGGCGCTACCAGCAGGTTGCCTACGGCTTCCGCAACGAAGGCCGGTTCCTCGACGCCTACGCCCTCGAGGCAATGGCGCTGGAAACCGCAGAGGCGAGCGCCGAGTGGCTGCACCGACGCCTGCGCGAGCTGTGGGGGTTCCCGGACCCGCAGGAGCTGACACGCGAGGAGATCTTCCGCGCCCGCTATCAGGGAATCCGCCTGTCCTTCGGCTACCCCGCCTGTCCCGACCTCGAACCACAGCGCGACCTCACGCGGCTGCTGGCGACGGACGAGATCGGCATCGAGCTCACCGAGGGCCTCATGATGAGCCCGGAGGCCTCGGTCTCCGCCGTGGTCTTCCACCACCCCGACGCCAAGTACATCGCGTAGCGATTCGCTGCGCGAATCGCTCATAACTGAAGACTCACTTCAGCGCAAGAGTCTTCCCGGCGCGGCGTGCCTGCACTGTCCGGGCGAGTGGGGGCCTCCGTCACTCCGTCACTCCGCCACCGGGTGGGCGGGAGGAACCTAATCACTTAATTACTCAACAACTTAATCACTTGCTGGGGTGTGCAGACCGACTCATTCCAACAGGTCCAGGATCTTCTCTGGGCTCTTGAACGGGGCAATGATATAGACGCCCTGGGCCCGCTGCGGGGCCTCGGCGAGCATCGCCTGGGCGTGCCTCCGTCCGATCTCGGCGGCCTCCGCCCCGGCGGCCTCCAGGTCGGCCAGGAGGCCTGCAGGCACGGCGATCCCCGGCACCTCGTAGTGCAGACGCAGCGCGAGCTTGTGCGAGCCAAGCGGCCAGATCGGGGCCAGTGCCGGAACCGGAAGCCGGCCGCCGAAGCGGTCGAGCAGCCGCTCCCACGGTCCCCACTCGAAGAACACCTGCGACATCGCAAAGCGAGCCCCGGCCTCCACCTTGCGCTGCAGGCGCTCCGCCTCGCGCTCGACGTCGTCGTTGGGGTTGACGGCAACGCCAATGTTGAAGGCCGGGGGGTCACCGATCGGGTTGCCAGTCCAGTCGCTGCCCTCGGCAAGGCGGGTGATGGCGCGCACGAGCTCGAAGATGTCCACCTGGTTAACGTCGTACTGGCCAGGGTAGTCGCCGAGCTGAGAAGGATCGCCGCTCACCGCCAGGAGGTTGCGGATACCGTGCCGCCAGGCACCGAGCAGCTGCGCCTCGATGCCCATAATCCCCGCGTCCCGCGGTGTGACGTGCGGCATGGTCTCGATCCCGGTTCGCCGCTCGATCTCCGCCGCCAACCAGAGCGAGTCCATGCGCAGCCGTGCCAGCGGGTTGGAGTTGATGTCGACGGCGTCGACCCGAGGATGGTTCGCCATCAGGCGGGCTGCCTCGAGGATGCGGTCGGAGTTGGCGCCCTTGGGCGGGTCGATCTGCACGACGCGCACGAAACGGCCCTCGGCAAGCTTGGTGGCGAGGGACGAGGACGGCTCCCGCCGCTTCGGGGGTTGCGGCGGCTCCGAGACCGCCACCGCCGGTCCGCGGCGGTGTTGCGGCTTGAGGCCGGCCACGGCGTCGGAGATCGCCCGGATGTGCTCGGGGCCTGTACCGCAGCAGCCGCCGACGAGCGCAGCGCCGAGAGCCGCAGCACGCCGCGCGAACTGCGCCAGGTACTGCGGCGTGGCCGGGGACAGCAGCCGGCTGCCGGGACGGTAGACGACCATCCCCGCATTCGGCTGTGCCGCCAATGGTCGCGAAACCTCGGGGATGCGCTCGAGGATCTCGAGGGCACCGAGGGGGCCCGGTGCGCAGCCAATGCCGGCCGCCTGCACATCGAGCTCGGTGGCGCGTGCAACCAGCGCGGCGTGCTCCGCCCATGGGTGGGGTGGCCGCTCCGACGGGAACGTCAGGAGGGCGATTATCGGTAGCCGGGTGACGCCGCGGACCGCCGCGACCGCCAGCTCGAGCTCGTCGAGGCGGAAGAAGCTCTCCAGCACTAGCAGGTCGGCGCCCCTCCCGGCGAGGATATCGGCTTGCTCGGCGAGCGCCGACACCATGAGCGCACGATCCTCCGGGGAGTCCGGGTCGAAAACGCCTGTCAGCGGCCCGATCGAGCCGGCAACCAGGCAGTCAACGCCGGCAACCTCGCGAGCCTCGCGAGCGAGCTTGACGGCCGTCGCGTTGAGAGCCTCGGTCTCCGTGTCGGCGTACAGGCGCTGGAGGCGGGGCCGCGAGGTCCCGAAGGTTGCAGTCTGCAGAATCTCCGCTCCCGCCGCCAGATAATCGAGATGGATCGCCAGCACCTGATCAGGGTGCTCGAGGGCAGCGGTATCAAGGCGGGGAGCGTCGGGGAGCCGCGCCAGCAGCTCCGAGCCCATCGCTCCGTCGGACACCACCACATGGTCGGCGAGCCTGCGCTCCAGGTTCATGAGGAAGAGATATCACAGAAGCAATTCGCTGCGCGAATCGTCCCGGAATATCCCCCGGCGGGGAGCGTACAATCTCACGTGAGTGCGACCATGACGTTGACCGCCCCGGATGCGCCCGCGCTTGAACGGCAGTGGGTTGACGGTGCCCGTGAGGGCGACGTCGCCGCGCGCGAGCAGCTGGCCCAGTTCTGCCACCGCCTGGCCTTCCTGGCGGCTCTCCAGCTGAGCGGCAACCGCGAGGACGCCAAGGACCTCGCGCAGGATGCGATGGTGCGCTTCTTCGCCTCGCTCGACCGTTTCGACACCGGGCGCCCCCTGCGGCCGTGGCTGTTCCGGATCGTTCGCAACCTCTATCGCGACCGCCTGCGCCGCCGCCGCATCAGGCGGACGAGCTCGCTCGATGACGACGAGCACCCGGTGCAGATGCAGGTCGCGGACGGGGCCGCAAGTCCCGAAGACTGCACGGCCCGCCACGAGCTGCAGCGGATACTCTGGGAGGAGCTGCAACAGATTCCTACTCACTACCGCGAAGTGGTGGTCCTCAGGGACTACCAGGACCTGGCCTACTCGGAGATCGCCCGCATCCTCCGGCTGCCGCGGGGTACGGTCATGTCGCGCCTGCACCGCGGCCGGCAGATGCTGCGCTCGGCGGTCCGCCGGCGGGCCGGAAGCCCGGCCGAGGAGGATGACGATGCCTGACCGGTGCCCACGCGGTTTCGACGAGCGGCTGCTCAGCGGCTACCTCGACGGCGAGCTCACCCAGGGCGACGAGCAGCGGGTCACGGTTCACCTCGAGAGCTGCCCGCATTGCAAGGAACTGCTCGCCGACCTCGACCGGAATCGGGAGGCTACGATGAGCACTCGTTTCACCCCCCCACCTGACCTCCAGTGGGACGAGCTCCCGCGCAGTGGGGGCAGCCTTCTTCTGCGCCGCCTCGGCTGGTGGTTGGCGGCCCCGTGGCTGGTGCTGGTGGCCGGATACGGCCTGTGGGAAGCATGGCGGGGCGTTGCAGGCGCATTCGACCGCATCCTGACCTTCGGCGGCATCACCGCGCTGGTCTTACTCTTCCTGTCGGTCCTCTTCGACCGTCTCCGTGATGCCAGGACCGATCGCTACCGGGAGGTCAAGCGATGATCATCACCACCACCGACCACATCGCCGGCAAGAAGGTCGTCCGCACGCTGGGAATGGCGCGAGGCAACACCATCAGGGCCCGCCACGTCGGCAAGGACATCATGGCGATCTTCCGCAACCTGGTCGGCGGCGAGGTCAGCGAGTACACGAAGATGATGGCAGAGACGAGGGAGCAGGCGCTCGACCGCATGCTCGAGGAGGCGCGCGAGCTGGGCGCCAACGCCGTCGTCTGCGTCCGCTTCATGACCACCGAGGTCATGAAGGGCGCCGCCGAGCTCCTCGCCTACGGCACCGCCGTCATCGTCGAAGACGAGTAGAGGCCCGGCCGAAACCCCTGTTCGGCTGCGATCCGCGACACGGGGTCACCTGCACGTTTCTCGCTTGTCACCCGCCTCCAACGTACCCGCGGGTACGCCTACGGCATGCTCCGGCGCGAGACAACGCACATCTGACACCCGTCTCGCGAAGCTCGCTGCGAACAGGGTTTCCGGCCGAGCCTCTAGAGACTCACAGCTCCGGAGTTCCTGCCGGTCGCTGAAGCGAACCTCGCCGCGGACGGAGGTTCCGGCCGGGCCTCTACTGCGGGACGTCCTTGCCAGTTGCGGGAGCCTCGGTCTCCGGCTTCTCCGGCTTGTCAGGCTGCTCCGGCTGTACCGCCACACCCGCGCGCGCCAGCTCGTCGTTGATGATGCTCTCGAACTCTGACGGTGGCTGGGCGCCGCTCAGCATGCGCCCGTTGATGAAGAAGGTCGGCGTGCCGGTTGCCCCGAGCAGCCGAGCCTCCCTCAGGTCGGCATCGATCTTCTGGTCGGCCTCGTGCTTGGACAGGCAGGCCTTGAACGCATCCATATCGAGCCCGAGGGTCTTCGCCTCGTTGGCGATCGCATTGTCGCCGAGTTCCTTCTGGTGGCTGAACATCCACGAGTGCAGCTCCCAGAACTTCCCCTGCTTCTGCGCACAGGCGGCCGCCTGGGCCGCGGGCCGCGCCCGCGGGTGGGCCGGTGACGGCATGTCCTTGAACACCAGGCGGATCTTCCCGGGGTAGTCGTCAAAGAGCTTCGACACCGCACTCTGGACGCGAGCGCAGTACGGGCACTGGAAATCGGAGAACTCGACGATCGTCACCGGAGCATCCTCCGGGCCGCGGCTGGGGTCTGCGGGATCAATGGCGACCGGAAACCGCGGCGGCTCGAGGAGGACCTTCAGATTCGCCCCGGCGACAAGCCGGGCCTGCAGCGCCGTCTCGAGCTGCTGTACCTGCTGCTGCTGGAGCGCCTTGACCACTTGCGCCCGAGCCTCCTCGTCGGTTCCCGGGAGTCGCGACCGGTACTGCTTGAGGATCTGGTCGACACGCTCCTTCGGCGGCTCAACCACCTTGCTCGTGATCTGCTCCGCGTAGTACTGATCCCGGGTCATCCCGGCCTTCAGCGCCTCGGCCCGCAGCAGCCGCTCGGCCACGATCTGCCGGATCGCCTTGCTCTTGATCTGGAACTCCTGGTTCTTCAGCTGAGCGAGCGTCGGCGCCACCACGCGATCGAGCTCGGCGGCGGTGATGTCGCCCAGGGAGTAGCTGGCAACTACCTTCTCTCCGGGTGTCGCGGCTGGCGCGGCCGGAGGGGACGGCTGCTGCTGGGCGGCGGCTCCAGCCGCCACCAACATCAGCAATGCCAGGGTCGTACGTGTGCACACCGTGTCCTTCATGAATGACCTCCCGCTCGCAACCGGCGTCTGGGCCGTCGGTGGAGCAGGAACAGTATAGACCGCCCGCCCAACCGGGAGGTGAGAAGGTGATGTGGGATCCCCCACCCACCCAAGTGATTACGTCATTAAGTGATTGAGTGCCCCCACCCACCCCGGAGAACTCGGGTACGACTCGCTCCCTAGCGATTCGCGCTGCGAATCGCTATTCTTGCCGGCGAGAGATGTGAGAACAGCCTGCGACGAGGAGGTCGCCCATGAACGCGTTGCTCCTGGCCCGGTGGCAGTTCGCGATCACAACCGTCTACCATTTCTTCTTCGTGCCGCTCACGCTGGGTCTGTCGGTGCTGATCGCGATCATGGAAACCAAGTACGTCCGCAGCGGTGACGAGACGTACCGCAAGATGACGCGCTTCTGGGGCAAGCTCTTTCTGATCAACTTCGCCCTCGGTGTGGTCACCGGCATCGTGCAGGAGTTTCAGTTCGGCATGAACTGGTCCGAGTACTCACGCTTCATGGGCGACATCTTCGGCGCGCCGCTGGCGATCGAGGCACTCCTCGCCTTCTACATCGAGTCGACCTTCCTCGGCGTGTGGATCTTTGGCTGGGACCGTCTGTCGCCGCGGCTACACGCCGCCGTCGCATGGATGGTCGCCATCGGCGCCAACCTGTCGGCCCTCTGGATCCTGGTCGCCAATTCGTTCATGCAGAAGCCGACCGGCTACGTGCTGCGCAACGGCCGCGCCGAGATGGCCGACTTCTGGGCGCTGCTCGGCAACGGCCACGTTTGGGTACAGTGGCCGCACGTCTTCACGGCGTCCCTGGCTACCGCCGCCTTCTTCGTCGCCGGCATCTCCGCCTACCACCTCCTGAAGCGGTCGCGCGACCTTGAGGTCTTCCGGCGCTCCTTCCGGTGGGCGGTCGCGTACGGCTTGATCGGCACGGTCCTGGTGATCCTGGTCGGCCACACCCAGGCGCAGTACATGACCCGCATCCAGCCGATGAAGATGGCCGCGGCCGAGGCCCTCTGGAACACCGAGAACCCGGCGGCTATGTCGATCTTCACAATCGGCAATGAGCGCGAGCGCAAGGACGTGTTCGCGATCCGCATCCCGGGCCTCCTCAGCTTCCTCGCCCACAACAGGTTTTCGGGAGCGGTCGAAGGGATCAACAACCTCCAGGACGAGTACGTGCAGCGCTACGGGCCCGGAGACTACGTACCGCCGGTAGCAATCTCCTACTGGACGTTCCGCATCATGGTCGGGGCCGGCTTCGCCATGCTCCTGCTGCTGCTGTGGAGCCTGCGCGCGGTCATAAAGGAGCGGACGCTGGACTCGCCGCGGCTCCTGAAGTACATGCTGTGGGCGATCGCGCTTCCGTACATCGCCAACTCGACCGGCTGGATCTTCACCGAGGTCGCGCGCCAGCCGTGGATCGTGTTCGGGCTGCTGAGGACGAAGGACGCCGTTTCGCCGATCGTCTCGGCGCCGGAGGTCGCCTTCTCGCTGGTCGCATTCACCGTCGTCTACGGCATCCTCATGGCGGTGGACATCTACCTCTTGAAACGCTTCGCCACCGCCGGCGTTCCCGAGGAGTCCCCGACCAAGGCCCCGGCCGAGGCCGGTTGATCGGAGGAGGTGCAGCATGGATCTCAACACCCTGTGGTTCATCCTCATCACGGTGCTGTTCGTCGGCTTCTTCTTTCTCGAGGGCTTCGACTACGGCGTCGGCATCCTGCTCCCGTTCCTGGGGCGCAACGACCGCGAACGGCGCGTCATCATCAACACCATCGGTCCCGTCTGGGACGGCAACGAGGTGTGGATGATCACTGCCGGGGGCGCCTCCTTCGCAGCCTTCCCGAGCTTCTACGCCACCCTCTTCTCCGGCTTCTACCTGGCGCTGGTGCTGCTGCTGCTGGCGCTTATCGTGCGCGGCGTTGCGTTCGAGTTCCGCAGCAAGCTCGACAGCCCGCGTTGGCGCGGCCGCTGGGACTGGATCATCTTCGCCGGCAGCCTGGTCCCCGCCCTGCTGTGGGGCGTCGCCATCTGCAACCTTCTGCACGGGGTGCCGGTCGACGCCAAGATGACCTACGTCGGCGGCTTCTTCACGCTCCTCAACCCATACGCTCTCGTCGGCGGGGTCGCCACCGTCGCCCTCTTCGCCCTGCACGGCGCGGTGTTCCTGGCCCTCAAGACCGACGGTGACATCCGTCGCCGGGCGCGAGCCTTCGCCTCCAAGCTCTGGTTCCCCGCCACCGGTCTCGTGTTCCTGCTCGCGCTCCTGACGGCGCTGATGACCGATGTCCTGCCGCGCCTCGGCTACGATCCCGGCGTCGTGCCGGCCACCGCCGTGGTGTCGCTCCTCCTGGTCCGCTACTTCATCGGCAAGGAGCGCGAGGGTTGGGCGTTCATCCTGACCGGCATCTCGGTCGCTTTCAACGTCATCACCGTCTTCATGGGCCTGTACCCGCGCCTGATCGTCTCGAGCCTCGACCCGGCGTGGAGCCTGACCATCTACAACGCCTCCTCGAGCCCGTACACGCTCAAGGTGATGACGATCGTCGCGCTGACTCTGGTGCCGTTCGTGCTCGTCTACCAGGCATGGTCATACTGGGTGTTCCGCAAGCGCCTGACGGTGGAGTCATACCTCGAGTACTAGCGATTTGCGCAGCGAATCGCTGCGAATTGCTTACCATGGCGCAGTGCACGTTGATCCGAAGCTGCTTCGGCTGACGGCGGCGGGCCGGCCGCGGCTGGTTCTGGCCATCGCCTTTGGCGTTGCCGCCGGTCTTGCCACGGTAACGGCCGCATACGCGTTCAGCGGCGTGGTCGCGCGAGTGTTTCTCGACGGCGCGACCCTCGCCGCCGTCGCGCCCCTGCTCGGCCTGCTGGCTATGGTGATCCTGCTCCGCGCGACCTTCACGTGGGCGAGCGAGGCGACGGCAGCACGGTTCGCGGTCGGCATCAAGACCGACCTGCGCAACCGCCTCGCCGCCCACCTCGTGCGCCTGGGCCCGGTGGCCGCCGCCGGCGAGCGCACCGGCGAGCTGAGCACCACCCTGGTCGAAGGCATCGAGGCGCTCGACGCCTACCTCCGTCGCTACCTGCCGCAGCTCGCCCTGACGGCGCTGATCCCGCTGATGGTGGCAGCCCTCGTGCTCGCCCGCGACCTGCTCTCCGGGATCATACTGCTGGCGACCGCACCCGCGATCTTGATTCTCATGACCCTGATCGGCCGGCTGGCCGAGTCGAAGAGCCGCCGCCAGTGGCAGGCTCTCGCCCGCATGGGCGCCCACTTCCTCGACGTCCTGCAGGGGCTCACCACGCTCAAGATCCTCGGCCGGAGCCGCGAGCAGGCGGCGGTGATCGGCCGCATCACCGACCGCTTCCGGCAGACGACGATGGGCGTGCTGCGGATCGCCTTCCTGTCCGCGTTGGTGCTCGAGATGATGGCCACCATCAGCACCGCGGTGGTGGCGGTCGAGGTCGGCCTGCGCGTTCTCTACGGCCACCTCGCTTTCCGCGAAGCGTTCTTCGTCCTCCTGCTGGCCCCCGAGTTCTACCTGTCGCTGCGTCTCCTGGGAAGCCGCTTCCACGCCGGCCTGGCCGGAGTCAGCGCGGCCGGCCGCATCCTCGACGTTCTCGAAAGGCCGGTGCCGGTGCGCACCCTCGGCGACCGCTCCGCAGAGATCGGGTCCCGGCCGGTGATCCGCTTCGAGGACGTCGCCTTTGCCTACCCGGGACGCGGCCGGTCGGCCGACAGCGCCCCGCGGCCGCTCGCGGTGCAGGACATCGGCTTCACGCTGGAGTCCGGCCGCACCGTTGCCGTGGTCGGCCCAACCGGCGCCGGCAAGAGCACCATTGCCCTTCTTCTGCTGCGCTTCGCCGATCCTGCGGCGGGCAGGATCACCGCCGACGGCGTCCCACTCGACGCGCTGCCCCCGGAGCGGTGGCGGGAGCACATCGCCTGGGTGCCGCAGCGCCCCTACCTGTTCGCGGGCACGGTCGCCGACAACATCCGCCTCGCCCGTCCCTGCGCGAGCAACGCCGAGGTCGAGGCGGCCGCGCGCGCCGCGCAGGCCGACGAGCTGATCCGCGAGCTGCCTGCCGGCTTCGAGACCCAGATCGGCGAACGCGGAACGCGGCTGTCGGGCGGCCAGGCGCAGCGGCTCGCCCTCGCCCGCGCCTTCCTCAAGGACGCACCCATCCTGGTCCTTGACGAGGCCACCTCCCACCTCGACCCGGACCTCGAGGCGCGCCTGCAGGTCGCCACCGAGAGGCTGCTCGAAGGCCGCTCGGCGCTCGTGATTGCCCACCGCCTGGCCACCGTCCGCCGCGCCGACACCATCCTCGTTCTCGAGAACGGCCGCATCGCCGACCGCGGCCGCCACGATGAGTTGGCGACCCGCAGCGGTCCTTACCGTCGGCTCCTGGCCGCTTCCGGGAGCCCCGCATGAGCCCGCTCCGCCGCCTCGTCGGGCTGGTGCTCCCCCATTGGCGCAGGGTGCTGCTGGCCACCGTCCTCGGCGCGGCGACCGTGCTGTCCAGCGTCGGCCTGATGGCCGCCTCGGCGTTCATCATCGCCACCGCCGCCCTCCACCCCTCGATCGCCGAGCTCCAGGTCGCCATCGTCGGCGTGCGCTTCTTCGGCATCTCGCGCGGCGTCTTCCGCTACGCCGAGCGGCTGGTGTCCCACGACCTGACCTTCCGCATCCTCGCCCGCCTGCGCGTCTGGTTCTACACCGCGATCGAACCGCTGGCGCCGGCTCGGCTGGGCGGCGCCCGCAGCGGCGACCTGCTGGCGCGCGCGATCTCCGACGTCGAAGCCCTCGAGGAGCTCTTCATCCGCGCGCTCGCTCCGCCGCTGGTCGCGCTGACCGTAGCCGCCGCCACCGCCGGCTTCCTGCTCCGCTACCACCCCGGGCTCACCGCCGCCTACCTCGGCTTCTTCGCCATCGGCGGCGTCGCGGCGCCACTTGTGATGCGGTGGCTGAGCCGCGGTGCCGGACCCGCCGAGCGCCGCCTCGCGGCCGAGCTCCACCAGGCGGTCGTCGAGACGGTGCAGGGGCTGCCCGACCTGCTGGCCTGCGGCGCCGAGGGTGCCGCCGTCGAGCGGATGACAGGGCTCGGGGACGAGCTCGCCGCGGCGCAGACGCAGATGGGCCGCGTCGACGCCCTCGACGCCGCCTTGGGGACACTGGTCGCCAACCTGGGTGTGTGGTGCCTGCTGGTGCTGTCGATACCGATGGTGCGCGCGGCCCGCTTCGACGGCGTTTCGCTGGCGGTGCTGACGCTGGCCGCGCTGGCCAGCTTCGAGGCCGTACAGGCTCTGCCCGCGGCCGCCCAGTACCTGGAGGGGCAGCTGGCCGCGGCCCGACGCCTGTTCGAGATTGCCGACACCGAGCCCGCGGTCACGGACCAGGACGAACCGCTGGCGCTGGTCCCAACCGCGGCCGTGCACGCCCCCGCCGTCCGCGTCCGCGGCCTGTCCTTCGTCTACCCGGGATCGCCGGCGCCCGCTCTGGACGACATTGACCTCGAACTCGCCGACGGCGGGCGGTTGGCTCTCGTCGGTCCGAGCGGCGCCGGTAAGTCGACGCTCGCCGCCATCCTGCTCCGCTTCTGGGAGGGGTGGGAAGGCAGGCTCGAGCTGTGGGGCCACGACATCCGCCGCTACCGCCAGGAGGACGTCCGGCGCTCAATCGGCATGATCTCGCAGAGCACCCACCTGTTTGCGGCAACGATCCGCGACAACCTCCTGCTCGCCAGACCCGACGCAACCGAGCCGGAGCTCGAGGCCGTGCTCGAGAGCGCCCGCCTCGCTGCTGTCGTCGCCGATCTCCCCGACGGCCTCGACACCTGGGTCGGCGAGCAGGGGCTGCAGCTGTCGGGCGGCCAGCGCCAGCGCCTCGCGATCGCCCGCGCCCTCCTCGCCGACCCGCCGCTGCTCCTGCTCGACGAGCCCACCGCCGACCTCGACACCGTCACCGAGCGCGAGGTCCTGTCCGCCATCGACGAGGCGACCGCGGGCCGCACCACCCTCACCATCACCCACCGCATGGTCGCGATGGAGCGCTTCGACGACATCGCCGTTCTCGACCGCGGCCGCATCGTCGCCCGCGGCCGCCACGCCGAGCTCCTCGACACCGGCGGCCTGTACGCGCGGCTGTGGTCGCTGCAGCATGGGGAGCTGTTGGGGGAACCCCTGCCGCCCACCCACCCGGAAGGTGAGGAAGTGAGGACGTAAGAAGGTGAGGAAGTCCCACCCACCCGGAGCACGCCACGATCTCCGAGCCCGGGCTCTCCGGGCGCGATCGTAGCGAGAGCGGCGAGACGCTTGTCAGGGGCGAGATCTGAGCGTCGAGCTGCCGCAGACATACTCCCCGTATGTTGAGGACGGCGAGAGGTGAAGAGCACGGTCCTGGCTGGCGCATCGTCGCTCGCAGTAGATTGCGGCCGGATGACCCGGGCTAAAACACCGCCCGCCCGGGGACCGCGCCGCGCTGGGCGGGCGCCCCCCCTTTGTCCCCGGGCGGGCGGAGAATCAGTGGTCCGAGCTCAGGTCTCGCTCCTCTCCGCGCCAGCCGCCCCACGCCAGCATAAGCCAGCCGGCGATGAACGCCAGGCCGCCGGCCGGGGTGATGGCGCCGAGCCAACGCGCGCCGGTCACCGCGAGCAGGTAGAGGCTGCCCGAGAAGAGCACCACGCCTGCCGCGAACAGCCACCCCGCGACCGTGAGGGCCGAGTGTGAACGACGGGTCAGCAGCAGGCCCACCGCCAACAGCGCGAGCGCGTGGTACATCTGGTACCGGGCGCCGGTCTCGAACACCTCCAGCATGCGCGGCGCCAGGTGCGCCCTGAGGCCGTGCGCCGCGAAGGCGCCGGCCGCCACACCAAGCGCGCCGAGTGCACCGGCGACGCCAACGAAGAACCGTGCCATGGACGAGCTCCTCCCGTTTCCGTCTCCGGACAACAGCCGGCAGCCTCCCCGCATGCCCGAACGCCCCCGAACCCGAGCGCTGTGGGCGTCGCAGGCTCCGGCGCCAAGACCCCAGGGCGAGCCCCTCGGTGACGACCGTCGCAACCGCCGGGTGGCGGGGAGTGCCGGTTCTCTGCCACAATGGGCGTGTGGCGCTGCCGCGGTACCAGCCTGGATCACCCGCTTGCGTTCTCCTGACACAGGCGAAACGCAAGCTATCGCTGCCCTCCTCGCGCCCCCCAGCAAGGCCTTCTTCACTCATGAGTAGTCCAGGCCGCACCCTTCCGTCCCCCCCCCCGGGTGAGCGCGCTGTCGGGCGGTGCCGCCGTCCGGCGGGAGGAGCGCGGCGGTGCCTGCGGTCCCCCCACGAGCTCACGGCGATCGCCGCGATCCTGGCCCTGCTCCTCGGCACCGGTCTGGCGGCGGCGGGCGACGCGCCCCCTGCGGACGGCAGCTCCGACCTCGACGGCCTGAAGATCGTCTCCGTCCGCATCATCCGCCACAACATCTTCGACACCAACGAGCCTGCCACCTCTGCGTGGCCGTACCGGGGGGCCAACGCCCTCCACATCGTCACCCGCGAGAGCTTCATCCGCCGCGCCCTGCTGTTTCAGGAGGGTGACCCGTACTCCGCCGCCCGCGCCGCCGAGAGCGCGCGCCTGCTGCGCTCGTGGGGCTTTCTCAACCCGGTCGACATCCAGGCGACGCGGGTGCCGGGCGGGGTCGAGATCACAGTCGAAACCCGCGACCTGTGGACCCTCGAGATCGGAGGCCAGGCCGGGCTGGCCGGGCATCGCAACCACTACGGGTTCAGCGTCACCGAGAACAACCTCCTCGGCCTCGGACGGACCGCCGACGTCACCTACAAGTCGGATCCGGAGCGCGACTCCTGGACCTACACCTACTTCGACCCCTTCCTCCTCGGCAGGAAGTGGCAGGTGGCCGTCGAGCACGAGGATTCGACCGACGGCTTCACCGACACCTGGCACGTCGAGCGCCCGTTCTACTCCCTGGTCGACAGGCACACGCTGGGCGCCGAGTGGACGCGCGTTGAGCTCATCGATCACCTGTACTCCAACGGCGAGGCCGTGGTCTCAGGACTCGATAGCGTCCGCGCCTGGCGCGTGTGGGGCGGTCTGCGCCTGCACGGGGATCACGAAATCACTCGCCGCGTCACCTTCGGCTTCGATCACCGATTGCAGCGGTTCGCGGAGTGGCAGCGGCTCAACGAGGGGCCCGCCTACATGAACCCCGACGACCTGCTGATCGACGGCTTCCGCTTCGGCTACCAGCAGATCCCCGACCGTTTCCTGGTCCTGCACGGGTTCCGCGCCTGGTCGGTGCAGGAGGACGTTGGGCTCGGGCCGACCTTCCAGGTTGGCCTTACAACATCGCTCCCGGCCTTCGGCGCCGACGTGCACCGCCTCCTCCTCGACGCCAACCTGTCGATCGCGCGCCGCCGCGGCGACTGGCTCCTGCTCGGCAGCTCCTGGCTCTCCGGACGCCAGGACCCGGACGGCCCGAGGAATATGCGCGCCGGTTTTCAGGTCGCCGCCGCCCAGCTCGGCCGCCGCGGCTGGCAGGCGCGGCTGCTGGTCGAGAACAGCTGGCGGCCGGACCGCAACACCCAGCTCACCCTCGGCACCAAGCTCGGGCTGCGCGGTTGGGACCCCGACACCTTCGACGGCAGCGGCCGCGCCGTCCTCAACCTCCAGTACCGGGCTCTGGTCCTGGAGAACGTGCTGCACTTCTTCTCGTTCGGCGTCGTCGGCTTCGTCGACGCCGGCGCCACCTGGCGGGCTCGCGTCGGCCGCGACACCAACGGCATCCGCAAGGACGCCGGCGTCGGCCTCCTCGTCGACCTGCCGCGCATCGGCCTCGCCCACCTCCTGCGCATCGAGGTCGCCTTTCCCGACGACGGCTCCGGTTTTGTCGCCTCCCTCACGACGTCGACGCTCTTCTGAAGGGCGGAAGTGAGGCAGCTCGTGTGCTCACCCCCCGCGCGGCGCCCCCATGGCCGCGCGACCTCGCAAACGCGCCACGTCGCGTGGTGAGCATGAGCAAGTACCCGACGATCACGAGCACGAGGGCGCCGACCAGCAGGGGGTCAACACGTCTGTGAGCCTCGATGGCCGACCCGACCTCCGCTGCGATGAGGCACCCGGCGGCAACGAGACCTGACCAGGCGCCGAATCGATTTCCTGTGCGTTCACGGTACCCGGGTGCCTCCGTCCGTAGCAGGGCCACGGTCATGGCGCCCAACCCCCAGATCCCTGCCACCACCGTCAAGACTGTATGCAGCATGGTCCGTTCCTCTCAGCCTGCACGGCCGGAGCACGCCTGCGCGACCCACCCTGAAGAACGCGCCGACACGGCGGAAAAGGTAACGAGACCGTGCTACTCCCGACCCAACGAGATGCAAGGAGCTCAACACTCCATCACGCCGTCACGGGCCGGGCGGGCGAGGCCCTTCTCGCGTCTCACGTCTCGCGTCGAGCGCTCTTCCCGGGTGGGCAGGGGACTCCGTCACTCCATCACTCCATCACTCCGTCACTTCGTCGCTCCGTCACTTCGTCACCGGGCGGGCGGGGGAACTTGATCACTTAATTTCTTAACCACTTAATCACTTTCCCCCCTCTACGCCACGCACCAGAACCCCTCGCCTTCCACCAGCCCTTCGCGTCTGATACGCTCCCGGATCTCCTCCCGCGCGCCGCGCGAGGCGACCGCGGCGAGCACCACGGCGTCGGGACCGAGCAGGCCCTCGAGCTCCTCGGGGGCATGCACCGCCACGCCCCGCACCACGCGCCCGACCTTGGCCGGGTCGATGTCGACGAAGGCGGCGACGCGCACGCCCTCGCCCTGGAGCGCGCGCGCCAGGCGGCGGCCGGTCGGCCCCGCCCCCCAGACCACCACCCGGCGCCCGCCGGCGAGCGGGCCGCGGGCCAGGAAGTGGGCCTTGCAGCGCAGAAACGCCTCTTTGGCGTAGCGGCCGTCGCGGCGCGTCAGCCGGTCCGCATGCTCGCGCCAGAAGTACAGCACCCTCGGCACCTTCGCGAACATCGCGCCGGCCTCCGCGAGGCGCAGCCAGAGGTCGTAGTCCTCCGGCCAGCCGGCGTCGCGGTAGCCGCCGACGCGCTCGAGCAGGCCGCGCCGCACGGCCGCGCTTGGGTGCGCGACCGGGCTCTCGATGAACCGTTCGCGCATCATGTCGGCGTGGGTCAGCAGCTGGTTGAGCCAGCGCGCGTAGAGACGCGCGCCCTCCCCCACCGCGTGCACCGGCACGTACCGCACCATGCACGACGCCACGCCCACCTCCGGCTGGCGGTCGAGCAGCCGCACCTGCTCCTCGAGCCGCCGCGGGTGGGCCGCGTCGTCGGCGTCCATCCGCGCCACGATCCCGCCCCGGCACTCCTCCAGACCGGTGTTGAGCGCCGCCACCAGGCCAGCCGCCGGACGGTGCAAGACGACCACTCTGGGGTCGCTGCGCGCCCAGGCATCGAGCCGCGCCCCCGAACCGTCCGCCGACCCGTCGTCAACCGCCACCACTTCGAGGTCCCTGAAGCTCTGCCGCTCGACACTCTTGATGCACGCCTCGAGGTACGGCGCCGCATCACGCACCGGCAGCAGCACCGAGACGCGCGGCGCCCTCACACGCTCACCGTGATCAGCGCCAGCAGGGCGACGATGAGCCCGAAGTAGGCCACCAGCAGCAGCGCCTGGCGGCGCGTCCCGGGCTCGATCTCGAGCGCCGCCACCGGCTGCTTCCCACGGCCGAGAGCGACCCCGGCCGCCAGCGCCACCGCGCAGCCGGCCACGTTCCACCACAGCCACGACACCCCCGGCGCCCACGCCGCCAGCGCCAGGTTGGCGGCGACGCCGGCCGCCGCCCCGGCCACCGCCGACCGCCCGTCCGCGCGCCGCGACCTCCAGGCGAGCAGGAACAGCGCCAGCACCGGGCCGTAGAGGGCGCTGCCGATGCGGTTGACGAGCTCGATCGTGGTTTCGCCGGCACGCGAAAACACCATCCCGGCGACCACCGCCACCGCTCCCCAGGCGAAGGTCGCAATGCGCGCGGCGAGCAGCTGCCGCCGCGGCCGGTCGCGCCACGAGGCCGGCAGCAGCTCCTCCACCGTCACCGCCGACAGCGAGTTGAACGCCGAGTCGATCGAGGACAGCGCCGCCGCCAGCACTCCCGCGACCGCCACCCCAAGCGCCCCGGCCGGCAGGTAGGTGACCAGGAAACGCGGCACCAGCGCGTCTGGCGGCAGCCCCGTCAGCGACCTCGCGAACGCCGGCTCCGCGGCCAGCAGCGCCGCCAGCATGACCCCGAACAGGCAATACGTGAGCACCAGCGGGAAGCGCACCAGCGCCGCCACCACCAGCGCCCGCCGCGCCACCTTCTCGTCGGCCGCCGCCAGCACCCGCTGCGCCTGCGTCTGGTCGCAGCCGTAGTACGACACGTAGAGGAAGAAGCCGCCGATCAGCATCGGCCAAAAAGCGAACGTCGCGCCGTCGCCGAGGCCGTGGTGCGCGAGGTCGAGCGCGGCCAGCCGCGCCGGGTCGATGGCGGCGAGCGGCGCTCCCTCCCGCGCCAGCCGGACGCCGAGCACCACCGTCGCGAGCGCGGTGCCGCCCCACAAGAGACCGAACTGCACGACGTCCGACAGCACGTCCGCCACCAGCCCGCCGAGGGTGGTGTAGCCGACCGCCACCAGGCCGACCACCAGCAGGCTGAGATCGAGCCCCCAGCCGCTGCACGCCTCGACCACCAGCGCCGACGCGTACAGGATCACGCCCGCGCCGAGCCCGCGCCCGATGAGGAACAGCCCGGCCAGCGTCCGCCGCGCCTCGGCCCCGAGCCGCGTCTCGACCGCCTGGTACACCTCCGCGCCCTTGGCCAGGCGCAGCAGCGGCACCCCCCACACCAGCAGCGCCGCCATCGCCAGCGGCACCGCGAGCTCGTACTGCAGCCACACCAGCCCGCCGCCGGCCCGCAGCGCCACGAACGCCGGCGCCCCGACCAGCGAGATCGCCGACGCCTGGTTGGCGGCCAGGCTGATCCCCAGCGCCCACGCCGGCAGCCTGCGCCCGCCGAGGTAGAAGTCGTCCATCCCCTTTTGCCGCGAGGCGATCCATCCGGCGACCGCCACCATCCCGAACAGGGAGATGAGCACGATGGCCGTATCGAGCAGGGACATGGATCAAGGATAAGGGAGTGAGGAGGGTGTGGGTGAAGTGAGACGTTGGGGACGAGGCGGCACGACTCCGTAAGTTATTAAGTCATTAGGTGATTAAGTGATTCGGTTCCCCCACCCACCCGGGAGGTGAGGCGTGAGGGGTAAGGAGTAAGGGGGCCCCCACCCACCCGAGAAGAGGGAAAACGGGAGACGCGAGGCGGGCGTTCGCCATGCGGACGCACGGCCACCGGAGCCCCGGAGAGCCGCTCTCTCTGTGTTGTAGCGGTGGGCGTCCCGCCCGCCGGGTGGGTGGGGTGCCCAACTCGTTGGTTAAGCCGCGGCTCTTGGCCCCCCTCCCGGGCAGGCGGGACGCCTGCCCCTACAAAGAAGAGACTCCTCCTCTTGAGCGATTCGCGCAGAGAGTCCGCCTACACCCCCCGCCACGCCGACACCAGCGCGTACGCCGATGTCAGCACGAAAGCGCCGCCGGCGATGACGAGCACGACGCCCTGCACGATGACCATGGCCGGGGCGGCCCCGGAGACCGGCGGCTGCAGCGCGTCGAGCATCCGGCCGAGCCCCGGCCCGAAGCGCGAGATGCAGAACGCGGCCGTCGCCACGGCGCAGGCCGCGGCCGCCGAGCGCACGATCCTGATCGGGCGCGTGGCACGCTCGATCTTCTGGCGCTGAGCCTGGCGGCGGGCGGCGAGCCAGATCCGGCCCGGGTCGGGCAGCGACTCATCGGCAACGGCCGCACGGGCCTCGCCGATCAGCGCTCCCACCACCAGCACGACCTCCGAGCACACCGGGCAGGCCGCGGCGTGGGCGCGCAGCTCCTCGCTCCACTCACCGCTGCGGGCCGCCGCGAGCACGGACTCCTCGTGGATGCACTCACTCACGGTCATGGTTTCCTCCTGGAGGCCTCGGCTTCCCCGAAGCCGCGGCTCCTGAGCAGCTCGGCCATCCGCTGCCGGGCGCGGAACAGCATCGAGCGGATGCTGGACGCCTTGAGATCGAGCGCCGCGGCGATCTCCTCGTGGCTCGCGCCCTCGACGTAGGCGAGCCACAGCATCATCCGGTCGCGCGCCCGCAGCTCGCCGAGCGCGCGGCCGACGTCGGAGCGCAGCTCGACGCGGTCGCCGAACCCCGGCGCCGACACCGCCTCGGCGACGTCGCCGGCCTCGCGCCAGGAGCGCCGGAAGCGGTCCCGCAGCAGGTTGGTGGCGATGCGGTACAGGTACTTCCTGCCGTAGGTCTGATCGTCCGAGCTGAAGCCCGAGCGCAGAAAGCGAAAGTACGTCTCCTGCAGCAGGTCGTCGGCAACGGCGCTGCTGCCGGAAACGCGCCTCAGGTACGCCCGTAGCGGGCGGGCGGTCGAGGCGTAGAGCTCGCGAAAGGCGTGCTCATCCATGCCGGAGGGCTCCACTTGGAGCCCCTCCATCGTACGCCCTTCGGCGGCGGCGACGAACGGCCGGGCGGCCGCCGACAACGCGATCGGCATCGATCAGATCTCGGACCCGGCGCCGCGGCCGTTGATCAGGCCGTAGCTCTTGGACAGCGCGTGGGCCGCGACTGCCGACAGCACGAAGCCGACGCCAAGCGCCAGTGCGATGACGCCGAGGAACGCCATCGCATCCTGGTCGAGCCCGGGGCTCATCGTCCGCACCACCAGCACACCCACGCCGGCCACGGCCAGGACGATGCCGGCCTGGATCGACGACAGGATGCGTCCGTACGGCCCCGCCTTCTCCATCACCGGGGCGTCCAGCAGCCGCGACCCGGCCTCGGTGCCCAGGTACGCGACGACGTCCTGCGCCGAGCCCAGCTTGTCGAGCACCTTCGCCTGCAGCTCGCCGTTCATTGCCGCCAGCTTGTTGAGCCGCCTATTCTGGGTGATGATCTTCACCACCCAGCCCGTCACCAGCAGCATCACAACAGTTGCGATCATCGGTGCAATGTCACTCATCTCTGTCCTCCATCCCCGGTGGCTTGCTCGTGCGGCCGGCCCGGGGTCTGCCCGGCCTCATCACGTGTAACGGATCGCGCCGGACGAAGTTAGCAGGAGCCCGGCCGGACGGCCGGGCGGGAGGTGAGGAAGTGAGAAGGTGAGGAGGGCCCGCCGACCGCCCGGGGAGAAGGAAAACGGGAAACGGAAGATGCTCCCCCACCCACCCGGAGAAGGCAACCGGCAAGCGTTCCGGAGCATGTCGCGATCGGCGGGGCGTGCCATGCTTTGATGGTTTTCCTGGAGCGCATCCACGCTGCCGCTCCGTTCGGGGAAAACCTCAAGCTTGGCAACCCGCGGGAGGCGCGTTGGCCCGTGTGGCTGCAGCAGCGAGGGAGGCGCCTCGTTGCCTGCCCGGAGCGGGCCTCAACAGTGGTTCACTGCCAGAGCTCGTCGCCCGCTTCGGGCAGGTGACGACGGGCGTCTGCACAGCAGACGTCCGGGTGCCGGAGCTACAAAGAAGGGCGCGCTCCCACGGCCCTTGGCGACCGGAGTATCCGCTCCAGAATTGACGGAGGCGGCTCGAGCGATTCCCGGCGGTCGCCACGAGGCCACCGATCCCTCCTCGTGGCCGTGCGACCGCCGGGAATCGTGAGACGGGCGTTCGCCACGCGAACGCACGGCCGCCGGAGCTACAGAGAATGCTCCCCAGCACGCCGCGGAGAACCGTGCCCCTAACGCGTCGGAGAACCCTCTCTCTGGGCGGCCGGCGGACCTCCTCACTCCTCACTCCTCACTCTCTGCCCCACCACATCGGTGCCACATCGGTGCCAGGATTTAGGAAGTTGGGAAGTTTAGAGGAGGGCTAGTCATGCCGTGCCGCCATCGTCGACCCGAGCTCGCCGAAAGCTGGGGTCACGCCCGGGGGACGCCTCCTAGCGATCCGGGGGATGGGGAGGCCGGTTCCGGATGACGTGTTTGCGCACGTCACTTGTGCTCCTGCCACAGCGCGGATGGAAAGCCAACAGCATGCTACCATGGCACTTGGAGGTCAACATCCCCATGACGCATAACGAAGAAGGGCTTCGTGTCGCGCGGAGCCGCGACACAAGCCTGTGTTGAGCTCAATCCGTGGGGCGGCGACTGAGCACTGGAGTTTCAACGGATGTCAGAGCTTGGGCCGAGACGGATGAGGTGGGGTTCTCTGTTGGCATTGCCTCATGGAGGGTGTTTCCCGGCCGGAGGAGCTGGTTTGGGAAGCGGTCTGGGGAGGTCGGGAGAAACCTCGCAGGAGGTGTTTCCGGCTACCGGGCAGACCCTCGCTGCGACGCCTTGTAGGAAGTGCGCCGGGTGAAGAAGCGATCAGGGAT
>Ga0307423_1000116_pt1 | contig 48863 bp, 40 predicted proteins | sample SalMarWE160310MG_FD_202154 | JGI IMG/M metagenome (GOLD analysis project Ga0307423, IMG submission 202154) | Salt marsh sediment microbial communities from the Plum Island Ecosystem LTER, Massachusetts, United States - WE1603-10 | ecosystem: Environmental > Aquatic > Marine > Intertidal zone >...
AGGTCGCTCTAACCCCCGTGCCGTCAAACGCAAAATGAGCTGCTACCCCGTCAAACCACAATCAACCCGCCGTACCGGACGGCCGGTCATGTCGCTCCGGATCCTCTCTAAATGAACGGTATTGGGGTTAGCCGCGGATGGTCCGGATCCCTACGGCCGCGATCACGATGCCGGCGAGAGCACCGACGGCCTGCGCCCAGCCGATGCCTGGGCTGGATCCGACTCCCAGTTTGTCGGCGGTCAGCGCGACCAGAAGCATCAGGGTGCCTATGGTCAGGAGGGGTGGCCCAAGACGACGGCGTGACATGTTTCAGGTTCCTCCGAAACGACCCGCGACGGGCTGGGGGGGGTGGGGGTGGCCGCAACCGTCACCGTTGCGCCTGTGCCGACCATGGGCTTGCGCCGGCGGGAGATGACGCGGGTCCCTGCGAGCACGTCGTGCAGAGCGCGGCAGTCACCGCGAAGAAGCACGAGGAGGTGGCCGCTGCACATTGGCAGCGACCCGATCGAGTAGGCGACGAGACGAAGGGCGGCCCGAGCAGGCCCGATCGGGAAGTGGCCGTGGTGATCAACGACGCGGAGCCCGAAAAGCCACTGCCCAGGGGTTGCGCCCAGCATGCCCCAGCCGACGACGAAGTAGGCCCACCAGGCAGCGATCCAGAGGATCAGGCACGCGAGAGCAGCCCGAATCCACAAGCTGTCCCCGGCGAGTGCGGTCAGACCCTCGAGGGTGATGGCCTGTCGTGCCGGAATCGGAAGGTGGAGAAGCAGGGGCGATGCGAGGATCGCAGAGAGCACTGAGAAGACCACCATGTCCATGAGGGTCGCGCCGAGACGCACGAGGGGACCGGCCGGCAAACAGGCGGCGTAGCTTCCCGATGGAGTCGGCGTCAGAGCGTCCCCGGTGCCGGTCGTGGCAGCCGCACCGGTTGCGTCGACTGTCTCGAACGGCTGGATCCTCAGCGCCACTGCAGGCAGGTAGATCTGGTCGGATGCCGTCACGTCGGCGGCCTCGCCGGGCCACAGTCGTCTCCTGTTGAGCCACGTGCCGTTGTGCGACCCGAGGTCGGTAACGGTCACGCTGTCACCGCATACCTGAAGCTTGAGGTGACGTCTCGACACGGTGACCTGCGGAAGCTGGATTGTGCACTCCGAGGATCTTCCAACAACGTGCTCACCTTCGCAGAGCGGGTACCGCACCCCCCCGCACTCCAGAGCAAACGCTGGTCTGAGCCGCTCTTCCTTCACAGTGGCGTGATGCCCCCGGACCTCTGATGCTCGAGCCACAGATGCGAGAAGACGTTGAGAAACCTGAAGCGAGACCTGTAGATCTGCTCGAGGTGCGCCGTCTCACCGCGGTAGAGCATATCATCAATGAACCACTGGAACCTGCGGTCCATCTCTCGGGCCCTCTCGAGGCTTTGGGCCGCCCTCTCCAGAAGCTCGTACAGGCGGTCAGAGCCGTTGGGTTGGTTGAGCCGGGTGATTTCGACTGCTTCTTCTTCCATCTTGACGCGCAGAGCCGCGCTCGTGAGGTAGAAGCAGTCCAGCTCCCAGTCAAACGTACCAACGTCAACGAGGCGCTCGCTAAGCTTGCGGTATGCCTCGACCTCCCACGGCTCCAGATGCAGGTTGTGAAGTTCCTTTGCGTGGATCGCCTGTTCGGGCGGGTGGTCCCATGCCACCAGCTCAAGCGAAAACATGATCTTGTGCAGGGCTTCATTGAGCAGTGGATCGGAGGGGAGCATCTCGCCGAGAGATGCGACGGCCGTCTCGGGCTCCGAGAGCTCCTCATGCTCGACAGGCGCGGGTTCCTGCGCGACTTCGGCGACCCCCGCGACCGCAGCGACTGAGAGTGCGGGCGTCTGCTCCTGAGGCGGCGGAAGGGGGTGGGAAGCCGGCTCAGTTATCGTTGGCACGACCTCCACCGGGTGCCGCTCCGTGGGGTCGAACCGCTCGAGGACGGCGTGGATCGATCGCCTCAGCTCGAGCAGGTCCTCCCGCTTGATATTGTCTTCCTTGCGGCCGGCATCGAACCGGATCCGGAACCGGCGGAATGCCTCGATGTGACGGCGCAGGTCGGGATGTGCGAAGTCCGGATGTCGCTCGAGGTACCGCTCGATCTCGAAGATTCTGTTCGTGTCTTCCAGAATCCGCGTTTCCTCTGCCTCGTAGAGCTCCTGGAACCGGTTCCTCGCCATGATGTTGGTGGTCGTGATTTCGCACAGGATCTCGGGCAGGAAGAAGGTCGAGCCGAGGCGATGCTTGAAGTCGCGGTACCTGTCGTAGACGCCACAGGTCAGGAGGGTCCCGAAGTCCTGCACGTTCTCGAGCTCCGTTCGGAAGTCTCGGACGGTACTGCGCAGCGCGGCCAGCTCCGTCTGGTTGGCGCCGAGAGTGTCGACATACGCTGCCAGTCGCGCGAACAGGGGTCTGACCTCCGCCGCGTCGCGAGGCAGGGCTCTGCCGTCCTCCATGGGTGCCTCGGCAAGCCTGGTCAGCAGTATGTCAAGCTTGTCCTGGGTATCGTTGTCGATCTCTTCCGATTGCAGGTAGAACTTCACCAGGGCAACCAGGATTTTCTCGTCTTGCCGTTTGAGGTGGTCGAAAAACCGCCGCAGCAAGGACGGCGGAAACTCCTTCTCGACTTCTCTCAGACCGCGATGGATCTTGGCCAGCCGCCGGCTCATCTCCTGAAGGTCGTGCTCGAGTGCCGGAGTAGTTTCAAGGCCCATCTGGGGAACCAGATCCTGCATTCGCCGGTGAAGCTCCTGAAAGTCGTAGGTCTGGGGGAGAGCGCCCCTGCCCTGGTGCTTGAACAGTCCCCCCAGGAACTGATAGAAGGTCCACAGCGAACGGAAACGGTCTGAAAGACGGGTATAACGTTCGCTCTGGTGGCGCAGGTTCATCGCGTTCATGTCTACGGATCATAGGATACACCGGATGCGCGTGGGTCGCCAAACATAGGAGGAGGTGGGTGATGTTGGGACGCGTCGTGATCAGCCGCGACCGGATCGCGAGTGTGGTCGCTCGGCTTGCCGAGGAGCTGGAGTCCGACCTCGAGGGGAGATCGCCGGTGTTTATTGGTGTTCTCAAGGGCTGTGTTTACTTCTTCACCGACCTGACGATGGCGATCAAGACTCCTGTGGACGTAGACTTCATTCAGGTCTCGAGCTACGGAGCTAGCACGACCAGCTCGGGGACGGTGGTTCTGGTCAAGGACATCACGGTTGATGTCCGTGATCGGGATGTGTACCTCGTAGAGGATATTGTAGATACCGGGTCGACACTGTCCGACATCCTCCATCTGATGCATGCCCGCCACCCAAGGTCGGTGCAGATCGTAGCGCTCTTGTCCAAGCCATCTCGGCGTCAGATCGACATCGACATCGACTTCCTCGGCTTTGAGATCGACGACCTGTTCGTGGTTGGATACGGTCTGGACTTCGCGGAGCAGTACCGGAACCTCCCCGAAATCCACGAGTACCTCCCGGACCAGGAGCCCTCGGTGTGAGGATGACGTAGAATGCCGCCCGAGATGCGAGGCCGGCCGGGAGACGGCCGCTCGGAGGCGTGGAGGAACGAGGATGCGCGTCATCGCCACCGATCAGGCGCCCGCTGCTGTGGGCCCGTACAGTCAGGCAGTCGGCCGCGGGGAGCTGGTCTTGACCTCGGGACAGATCGGCCTCGATCCTGCCAGCGGCGAGCTGGTGAGCGGATTCGAGGCTCAGGTTGAGCTTGCACTCCAGAACCTGGATGCGGTGCTGAAAGCAGCCGGTTCGCGGCGTGAACGGGTGCTCAAGGTGACGGTGTTCGTTACCGACATGAAGCGGTTCGCCTCCCTCAACCAGATCTACGCTGAGTTCTTCGGTGGTCACCGGCCGGCGCGCTCGGTGGTCGAGGTTGCGGCCCTCCCGAAAGGCGCCGACGTCGAGATCGAGGCAGTGGCGGTCGTGGCATGACCAGGGCGAAGCCCCGAATTCTGATCCGTGGTGCCGGTGAGCTTGCCTCTGCCGCGGCGCACGAGCTGCACGTCAACGGCCTCGGGCGGATCCTGATGCTCGAGCGACGCTACCCGAAAGCGGTACGACGGAACGTCTGCTTCTCGGAGGCTGTGTTCACCAGCGTGCAGCACGTACAGGGTGTGGCGGCGCGGCTCGCAAGCGACACCGAGCAGGTCGAGTTCATCAACCGGCTCGGCGATGTCGCCGTGGCCGTGGTCCCACTGGAGGCGGCGCTGTCACAGTGGAAGCCCGACGTCTTCATCGAAGCTGCCATGTTGCGGCAGAATTGGGGCCTTTCCCGCAGCCTGGCACGCATCGTGATTGCGCTCGGACCGGGTTATGTTGCCGGACGCGACTGTCATGCCGTCGTCGACACGTTCCGTGGCCCGCAGGTCGGAGCCGTCCTCGAAGACACCGGGGAGCATTTGATCGAGGAGCCTCCCGCCGAGATCATGGGTTTCGCGAGCGAGCGCGTCTTGAAGGCCGCTCGGGACGGCGTCTTCTTTACCCCGGCGAAGATCGGTGATGAGGTGGAGCGGGGAGAGCGGATCGGCACGGTTGTATCCGTGTACGGAGTGGACGACTTCAGACGTGGAGTTCCCATCGACTCCTCCTATGCTGTTACGGTGCGGATCTCCGGGGTAGTGCGAGGGCTGCTTCGTGATGGGGTGCCGGTGAGCCAGGGCGACAAGATCGGCGATGTGGATCCACGGGGGAAGACAGAAGATCTGAACCACATCTCGGACAAGGCGCACCGGGTCGCGGAGGGTGTGCACGAGGCCCTTGTCGGTCTGCTGCGGCAGAACCGGCGGGGAGAGCAGGCAGGGTGACGGCGCTCTCTGGTTGGCTGAGGCAGGTCGTCTGGAAGGTCCGGCCACCGGTGCTCGCCCTAGGTGGAGGCGGAGCGCGTGGTTTTGCACATATTGGTATGCTTCAGGCGCTCCAGGAGGCCGGTGTACGTCCACGGAGAATCGCCGGGACGAGCGCGGGAGCGGTGGTGGGTGCGATGTACCTGGCCTATGGCTCGGTGGAGGCCATCAGAGAGAGATGGAAAGCCGCCTTCGATCAGGAGCTGATTCCTACCATCGAAGCCTTCTCCCGGGACGATGACAAGGGGGCGCAGGAGCACTTTCTGCTACAGGCGGCCCGACGCATCCGTGATCGGGTCGTGATTTCGCTGGCCATCAATCGGAGCACTGTACTCGACGGCGAGGTTCTGGAGCAGGCGCTGGATTTTCTTCTCCCTGACGTCGGCATTGAGGATCTCCCGGGCGTCTTCGTGGCGGTGGCGACGGATCTCGAAACGGGCGACGAGGTGAGGCTGGCGTCGGGCCACCTCCGCACAGCGGTTCTGGCGTCGAGCTCGATACCGGGACTGGTGCCGCCGGTCGAGATCGACGGCCGTTTGCTCGTCGATGGCGGTGTCGTTGCCGAGGTGCCGGTCGCCGCGGCAAGAGCCCTCGGCCGCCCGCTCCTCGCGGCCGATGTTGCTATGGACCTGCCCGCCTACCATAGTGACCGCCTGGTGCTGGAGACAATGGCGCGGACCGGCCTCATGACCTCGGCGCTCCTCCGGGGCTTTCAGCTCCGCGACGCTGATGTTGTCCTCAACCCCCACCTCGGTCCCGTCTCATGGTCGGAGTGGGATCACTTCGACGAGCTCGTGAACAAGGGGTATAAAGCAGCCCGCGCTCTGCTTGGCCGCGACTGATCCAGACCCTTCATTCCCGATCCGCAGCAACCGGAGAGATCTCGGTTGGGGCGTGCGAGCCCTGCCTTGCCTGACGGGCCTCGAACCGCTTCCGTGCGGTCTCCAGATGGGGGCGCCACGAGGGCGAAGCCTGAAGCAAGGAGCTGACCGACCCGAGTTGGATGCCGCGGGCGTGGAGCTTTGCCACCAACTCCGGGAGCACCTTCCACGGTGGCTGGCTGCGATGGGTCGAAAGATGCATCAGCACGATGCCGCCCTCGAGGTGGGGGAAGCCGAGCAGCCGCTTCATCATGCGGTCAGAGTTTTCGAAAAGGCTGCTGTGCTCGTCGTCGACCCAGTCCCGCGAATCGAGCGAGGTACCGCGCAGCGAGCTCCAGCGGACGTGAAGGTACCCGAGGTCATACGCCCAGCTGCGGAGGGTGGCGTTCTCCTCGCCGAACGGCGCCCGCCACAGTGGCGCCATCCGCCGGCCGGTGGCCTCGAAGAAGAGGCGCTCCGTCGCCAGGAGCTGGTGTTCGAACCAGGGGCGGCTGACATTGGGGAGGAGCTGCTGGCGCCGGTTTTTCGCGTAGGTCGTCAGGTGGGGGTGGGTGAGCAGGTGGTTGCCGATCTCGTGACCGTCGAGCACCGCCTGGCGCACGAGGGCCGGATGGTTGCGGATGAAGGCCCCGGTCACGAACAACGTGGGCCGGAGATGGAGACGTCGGAAAAGGGCGAGGAGCTGCGCGGTGCCGTCGGCCGTCGAGCCGCCATCGAACGTCAGGGCCAGGCGAGGCCCCCCATCCCGTACAAGAAGGAGATCAGGGACCTGGCTCGAGCGCATCGCAACCGGCGACGGACGCGTGGCAGGTGTCGGGGGGGGTGTCGGTGTTGCGTGGGGGTGTGAAGCGGTCGGAATCGAAGTTGGCACGGGAGTCACGGTCGGCACGGGGGTTGCCGCCGCCGCTACCGTTGCCGTTGGGAGAACGAGATGGGCGGTGGTTGGCGTCGCGGTCGGTGTGACGGCCGTGGCCGGAACGCCGGTGCCGAGGCCGAAAACGCGGACTCTCGGCGGCGTACCCCGGAGCACGAGAGTGACCTCCGCACGGCCTGACGCATCCAAACCCACGACGCGCCATGGACGGTCGTCCAAGGTCACGAGCACGGTTGTGCCTGGCGTGCCGTAAACCAGCAAGCGGGACTGGCGTCCGTGTCCCTGGATGTGGGCGGCCAGGGTGGTTGGCTGGGGTGTCGGTTGCCTCCGAACGAGAACGGTCGCGGCGGGCGGTGCAGTTGCCAGGAGACGTGCGACCAGCAGCCCGGTGCCAGCCATCAGCGGTACGGCGATGATGGCGGTCGCGGCGATACCCCATGGTGGAGGGATGGGCAGCGCGAGCACACGGCGAGCAGCAGCGACAGCGGTCCGGAACAACCCCCTGCACCAGCACCAACGGCTGCAGTAGGGGACCCCGCCCCTCTCTTGGAGACAGGCGGCACACAGCCGGCGCCCACAGCTTCGGCATTGGGCCGATGCGTCCCGTGATGGGTGGTAGGTACATCCCTGCCAGCTCATTGTCGATTCCATACGGGATGGCTAGAATCGGGGGGCCCGGCCGGCCGGCTTGCGAAGTCTGTCGGCGCGGGCGGAGGGCCGAAGCCGAGGTGTGGCGGCCGGCGAGGGGGATCTTCGATGTGGAACCTGCCCAACACGATCACCGTCTTGCGGATCTTCATGGTCCCGCTGTTGGTGGCGGTTCTGCTTACGGAGTTTCCCGAGAAGGAGTTCTGGGGGCTCGCCATATTCCTCCTGGCGGCTCTGACCGACTTGGCGGATGGGATTATAGCCCGGAGGACAAACCGTATTACGGTGACCGGGACTCTGTTGGATCCAATCGCCGACAAGCTTCTGATGAGTGCGGCGTTCATCTCGCTCGTCGAGCTCGGACTGGCACCTGCCTGGATGGTCACAGCGATCGTCGGTCGTGAGTTCGCCGTGACGGCGCTGCGGATGGTGGCGGTGGAGCGCCGGATCACGATTGCATCCAACTGGTGGGGAAAGGCAAAGATGGGGACGCAGGTTGTGGCCGTGGCTCTGCTGATCCTGGGCCGCAAGCTTGGCCATTGGATCGTCCTCGGCACCGCAGCACTTTGGATTACGTTGTTCCTGGCCGTCATCTCGATGGTGATCTACTTTTGGCAGAACCGGAACGTATTGATGGAGCCTGAGGAGTGAGGCGGGGGCTTCTTCCAAGACGGCTCCCGCTCCTTCTCGTCCGCCTCGGTCGCAGGCATCCGGTAGCGGTCTGTATGGCGGCCGTCGTGGTCTGCGTCGCGGCGGTCATCCTCGGTAGTCGTGTCCGCATCGACACTGACGTTCTGTCGCTGATTCCGAGCCACGATCCAATCGTGAGAGAGTTCAAGACCACCGTGGAGAGGTTTGGCTCGGTGGACCTGCTCCTGGTCGTGGTGCGACTGCCTCGCGGCGGTGACCTCGAAGCCGAGGTCGGTTTCGCCGACCGTCTGGCGGCAAGTCTGCGCCAGTGGAAATCGGTCGATTGGGTGGAGTACAAGATCGAGGATCCGGCGCTGACCGCGGCTCCCCTTCTCGACCGGGCGACGTTGCTGCTTCCCGAAGCGAGGCTCGAGGAACTGCTCGACGGGCTCAATGACGACGCGCTACAGCGCGCTGCTGAGAGAATCCGTGCCCAGCTTCTCGCCCCCCAGGGGATCGTGGTCCAGGAGATGTTAGAGCTTGATCCGATGGGGCTTCTTCCCGAGCTCCTGCGACGGGCGCGCCTCGGGGGTATCGGTGTGCAGTTCGATCCGGCGACCGGCTGCCTCATCGATCCGGCCAGAACCTACCTCCTGATGCTGGCTAAACCTGTGCGGCCTGCCCAGGATGTCGCCTTCGACCGCCTGTTGGCGGCAGGCCTGCAGGAACGGGTGACTCTGGCCGAGGCGGGCTGGCATGCCGATGGATGGGAGGGGACGCCTCCAAAGGTCGAGTTTGCGGGCGGGTACATAACTGCCCTCGACGACGGGCGCCTGATCGTCAGGGATCTGGGCGTCGGAGTGGCCAGCTCGTTCGTCGGTGTGATGGCCCTGTTTCTGCTCGCCTTCCGACGGCCGGCAGCTCTCGGCTATGCCTTTGCACCCCTGGTGGTCGGGCTGGCCCTCACCTTCATTTTCGTGGCCGTCGTGCTTCATGGGCTCAACTCAGCGACCTCGGCGTTTGCAGCGCTGCTCATCGGCCTCGGGATCGACTTCGTCATCGTACTGTATGGGCGCTACGTTGAAGAGCGGATTGCGGGTAGGGGGCACGACGACGCCATAGACGCCATGGGGCGACACACCGGCGTCGGTGTTCTGCTCGGTGCGGTGACCACTGCGGCCACGTTCTACGCGTTCCTCATCACGGACTTCCGGGGTCTTTCCGACCTCGGCCTGCTGACCGGAACCGGCATTCTGCTTTTCGTGGCGACGGTGTTCCTCCTCCTGCCCGCGTTGCTGACGATCCGCAGGTCGAACGCATCTCCATTGCCACGGCTCTACCTGCACTCGTTCGGTTCGGATCTCCTGTGCAGGTGGAGCCTCGCCCGACCGCGTGCGGTCATGATCGTCGCGGCAGTGATCACGGTGGTCTTGGGCGCTGCAGCGTTCCGGCTCCAGTTCGACGACGACATCCGCAACATGCGGTCGGCGGGGAACCAGGGCGTGCTCTTGAGGCAGCAGATCATGAAGGCGTTCGGTCTTCGTTTCACGCCGATGATGATCCGAATTGACGGCAGCTCCGAGGACGAGGTGCTGACTGCCGCGCGTCGCCTCTTGCCGGACCTCCAGCGACTGGTTGACGGCGAGACCCTGGCCAGCATCGATACGATTGCCGGAATGGTCCCCTCCCGACAGCAGCAGTTGAAGCTGATTCGCCTGCTTGAGGAAAGGCGGCCGGAGCTCGACGACCTCGAGACGCGATTCGAACACGCCCTTGGAAATGCGGGGCTGAACCCCGAACCGTTTCTGCCGGGGATCCGTCATCTCGAAAGCGCCCTGTCTGTCAGCCAACCATTGTCGCTGAGTGACCTCGAGGGCACATCTCTCGCCCGAGTCGTCGACCGGTACCTCCGCCGCTACCCGTCGGGCGTTTCGACAGTGATCTACTGCTATCCCCCGGCGGGCAGGTGGCGCCGGAACGCGCCACCGGCGCTCGAGCGGCTTCTGACACGGCACCCGGAGGCCGTGCTGACAGGGGCGAACGTGGTCTCGGCGGCGTTGCGGAAGCTGGTTTGGAAGGATGCGGCGCGCGCCGCCGCGCTCGGCATGCTTCTCGTCGTCCTGCTGTTGGCCATCGATCTCGGCGGGATTGGGCAGGCCTCGCTGGCCCTGATACCGCTGGCGATAGGGATAGTGTGGATGCTGGGAGCCATGGCGTTGGCCGGCATTAGAATGAACTTGATGAACATCTTCGTACTCACCATGATCATTGGGATTGGTGTCGACTACGGGGTGCATCTCCTCCACCGGTGGCGCGAGTCCGACGGGGATCCAAAGGCCATCGCGGAGACCTCCAAGGCGATCGCGGTGGCGGCCCTCACCACGGTCGTCGGTTTCGGTTCCCTGGTACTTTCGCACTTTCCCGGCCTACGCTCCATCGGAGCGGCGGCCATTCTGGGCGCCGTGTCGACGGCTATCCTCAGCATCACAGTGCTGCCTGTCTTGCTTTCCAGGGGGCGCTCGTGCCGCGGTGGCTGACGCCGGCTCGTGGGTTCGTGGCCTCGTTCGCGCTCCTGGTGGCGTTGGGGACCGCGGCCCTGCAGCTGCCGGGGGTAACCAAGTCGGGACGGGAGCTGAGGTGGGATGAGGCGCTCTTCACCTCCACCTCCGCAGTGTGCGTTACTGGCTTGGTTGTTCGCTCCCCCGAGGACTTCACCGTCGCCGGACAGGCGGTGATCATGACCCTCTTCCAGGTCGGCGGCCTGGGCGTGCTGACGTTCGGGTTCTTTCTCGTGATTCTGGTCGGCAGGCGGATGTCCTTTTTCGGCCGTGCGCTCGTTCAGAGCACGCTGGCGGAGGGGCCCTGGGAAGACTTTTGGCCCCTCCTGAGAATGGCAGCCGGCGTGACCTTCCTCGTTGAAGCGATCGGTGCCAGCCTGCTGATGCTGGCTTGGGGCCCGGACATGGGCTGGTTCCGCGCCTTCGGCTGGGGTGCATTCCACGCTGTGTCGGCTTTCTGTAACGCCGGCTTTGGACTTCATCCGGCATCACTCATGCCGTGGCGGGGAAATATCTTGGTGGTGGCGACCGTCGCCGGCCTCATCATTGTCGGGGGTCTCGGGTTCCTTCCTCTGACCGATATCTACGACAGGTGGCGGTCGGGCAGGCGCCGGCCACTCTCCCTGCACACGCGGCTCGTGCTGGCGACAACGTTGGCGCTGCTGATCGGCGGCATGATCGGTGTCGGCGTCCTCGAGTGGCACGGAGCGCTGAACGGGATCCCCAGCGATGAGCGCGCAGCTGCGATCGCGTTCCAGGCGGTCACTCCCCGTACCGCCGGGTTCAGCACCCTCGACTACGGGCGTTTCTCGGCCGCAGGGCTGCTGTTCACTGTCATGCTGATGTTCGTCGGCGCGTCGCCGGGCTCGACCGGCGGCGGCGTCAAGACAACAACGCTGGGTGTGCTGGTCGCCGCCGCCGTCTCCCGCAGCCGGGGTCACCGTCGTGTCAACCTGTGGAACCGTACTCTGCCTACCGATGCTCTCGCATCGGCGGTAGCTCTGATGCTGTCGAGTCTGGCTCTGGTGCTGCTCGCGACGTTGATCATGCTTCACCTGGAGGCGGAGCTGGGTGGTCCGTTCGGGGGCGCGGGGAGCTTTCTCAAGGTACTGTTCGAGGCGGTTTCTGCTTTTGGTACGGTCGGCCTCTCGACCGGCATCACGGCGCAGCTCGGGGTGCCAAGCCGTTTGATTTTGGTAACGTTGATGTTCCTGGGTCGCGTGGGTCCGTTGACCTTCGGGCTCGCGCTTGTGGACCGTGATATGCCGGGAGATTGGCAGCAGCCCGAGGAATCGGTCATGATCGGATGATCGCGACGGCACTGCCATCGAGGCGCTCTGTCCGCAGGTGAAAGGGGGTCCCATGGTCCGCGAGCTGACAGCCGCAGAGCTTGCCTGGTCCTGTCCGGAAGAGTGGCTGCCGTGGCAGACCTCGGCCGAGGTCGAGTCCGCTGCCTCCATTGTCGGACAGGACCGAGCCGTGCGGGCCATCGCTTTCGGCCTCGGAGTCGAAGGAACCGGTTACAACATCTTTGTGGCAGGTCTTTCCGGGACCGGGCGCCTGACAACGATCAAGCGCTTCCTTGACGATCAGACCGAGGGTCAAGAACCTGCAGACGACGTGTGCTTCGTGTTCAACTTCCGAACCGAGGACGAGCCACGGGTTCTGCGGCTGAAGGCGGGCGCCGGACGACGGCTTCGAGATGCTATGGAGCAACTCATTACGGAGCTCTCCGAGAGCCTCGCGGAGATGTTCACCAATCAGGAGATTCGTGACCGCATCGATGCGGCCCTCGCCGACCTCAAGAGGAAAGAGAAGGAGCTGGTCGAGGCGTTCGAAAAGGAGGTCAAGGAAGCGGGCTTCCAGATGGTACAGATCAAGATGGGCATGGTGACACGCCCGGAGATCTTTCCCGTCGTCAAGGACAAACCCGTGCCGATGGACGAGCTGCCGTCACACGTGGAGGCCGGCGAGCTGAGTGCCGAAGATGCCGCCAACCTCGGAGAAAGTCACGAACTGCTGATGAAGAAGATGGGAGAGGTCTTCCAGCACGTCGCCGAGCTCAGGCGAGATATGGAGGACCGGGTCGAGAAGGTACAGAAGGCGGTTGTGAGTCCGCTCTTGGACGTCGTGGTCCGCCGTGTTCGCGAGACCACCGGCGACGACCGGGTGGATCATTACCTGCAGGAGGTTCGCGCCGACCTCGAGGATCAGCTTGCCGTGTTCGCGACGGACGAAAAGCCGGAGGGAATCGATCCGTTCCAACGCTGGCGCGTGAACCTGGCGGTCGACAACGGCGACCTGAAGGGTCGGCCAGTCGTGATTGAAACCGAGCCGACATTCGCCAACCTGTTCGGCACGATCGAGCGCTCATTGACGTCAAGAGGGGAAGGGGGTACCTCGTTTCTCAAGATCAGGGCGGGCTCTCTGCTGCGAGCCAGCGGCGGGTACCTCGTGCTGAGCGCCAACGACGTGCTGCTGGAGCCACGCGTCTGGCCCAGCCTCAAGCGTGCCCTCAAGTACAGCAGGGTCCAAATCCAGTCCCCCGAGTCGGCCGTGCTGGGAATCAGCCTCCTGAAGCCGGAGGCGGTGCCGCTCGAGGTCAAGGTGCTGATCATCGGGGATCGCAACATCTACGACATGCTGTACCGCCTTGATCCCGACTTCTCGAAGATCTTCAAGGTGCTCGCAGACTTCGACTCCCTGATGCCGTTGCGGCCCGAGGCTGCACACGACATTCTCACGGTTCTGAGCAAGGTATCCGAGGACGAGGGCCTGCCGGCGATGGAGCGGAGCGGCATGGCGGCCATGCTGGAGGTCGCGGTGCGGCTCGGCCGTTATCGGCACCGATTCTCCAGCCGCTTCTCTGACCTTGCAGACGTGCTGAGAGAGGCCGCGTTCCTCGCCCGCCAGGCAGAGTCCGAGACGGTCTCGAGATCACACGTCGCGAGCGCCTTGGCGGCACAAAGGCAGCGCCACGGGCTGACCGAGGAGAGGACCCTCGACTTCATCGTCGAGGAGGTCATCCATATCAACACGTCGGGGACAGCCGTCGGCCAGGTCAACGGACTGGCAGTCTACGATCTCGGGCACCACCGGTTCGGCAAGCCGACGCGGATCACCGCGAGGGTGGGACTCGGCCGCGATGGTGTCATCAACATCGAGCGCCAGTCGGGCCTGTCAGGACCGACCTATGACAAGGGGGTCAACATTCTCACCGGCTTTCTGCGCGGTACGTTCGCCCAGCACGCGCCACTGAGCATGGCCTGCTCGATCACCTTCGAGCAGTCGTATGGCGGCGTCGACGGGGACTCCGCGTCATCGACCGAGATCTATGCCATTCTCTCTGCCCTGTCGGATCTGCATCTCCGACAGGACATCGCTGTGACCGGTTCGGTAGACCAGTACGGCCGCATCCAACCCATTGGCGGTGTCAACGAGAAGATCGAGGCGTTCTACCGGGTGTGCAGCAGCAGGGGCCTGACCGGCACACAGGGGGTGATGATCCCCGCGGGCAACGTCGGTGATCTGCACCTCGATGGGGAGGTCGTGGAGGCAGTGCGCGGCGGGAGCTTCCATGTTTGGGAGGCAGCCTCGATCGAGGAGGGCATCGAGCTGCTCACCGGAACAGCGGCCGGCGAGTGGCGGGGGGAGGGGTGGTGCGAGGGGAGCGTCTACGCCCGTTGCCAGGATCGCCTTGACGAAATGGCGCGTCTTATGCGGCGCGCCGGCAAGGCCCCGGCCGACGACACCAACAGCGACAAGGGTCCTTGAGCAGTCGAAGTGAGACCGGCGAGACTGGAGGAGGACAGCGATCGATGGTATGTCGCCAGTCCCGGTGGGTCGCGGGTGCATGATCCGAGCTCGTCGGGGTGGCTCGCGACCGACCTGCGTATGTCGCCTCCACCCGGCGGTGACGGATGCAGGCCCATGGGCCAGGTCAGGTGCGGCTCAGAGGAGGGCGTCGAGCTTGGAGAGGATGGCCTTCTTGTCAGCGGCGCCCACGATGCGGTCCACAACCTCTCCGCCCTTGAAGAACAGGAGTGTGGGGATAGCCTGAATGCCGTAACGTACCGCCACCTCTCGGTTCGAGTCGACATCGAGCTTGGCTACCAGGGCCTTCCCCTCGTACTCTTCCGCGATATTCTCGATGATCGGTCCGACGGTCCGGCAGGGTCCGCACCACACCGCCCAGAAGTCGACGATGGCGGGTTGGCTCGCGCTCAGGATCATTGAGTCGAAGTTGTCGGTGCTCACTGCAGTTGCTTTTCCTGCCATCACTCATCCTCCATAGGTCGCTCATTGTGCCGGCCGTGAGCCGGCCGGCTCATGGTACTACAGGTGCGACTTGAAGGGCATTCCAAACGGGTTGGACCGTCACGTCTCCTGGAGGTCCTCGATCAGGCAACGAGCAACCCTGTCGCCGTACTCCACCGCGTAATTCTGGCCTCTGTCCTCTGGGTAGATCTGCGCCATCGTGCTGAGGTAGAGGCCGGGTACGGCGGTTCGGAAGGGAGGGATCAGACGCCGGTACCCGACCGTGACGAGCGGTTGAGCGTAGTCCGCCTTGAAGTGATGGCTGGCCAGGATCCAATCCTGACAGAAGCTCTCGTTGACTCGTTTCAGGGCCGGGAGGTACCTTTCTAAGACCTCGCGTTTGGACAGCGTGAGCATCGGGTCGTGCGGCAGGAGGTAGTTGGAAATGTACACGACGTGGCGTCCTGCGTACCTTTCCCGGGGGATATAGTTGGTGTGCTCGATGAGCCCCCCGAATGGCATTTCAGGATCGGCGATGTTCAGCCAGTAATATGGAGTCAGTGAGTGGCTCATCTCCAGCACTGTGCACAGGGCGGCCGTCGATTTCAGCTCGAGCAGCCGTCCGGCATCCGCCTCCGGGAGCAGGTGGCCAGCGATGGCCAGGTAGTCAGGGACTGGAACGGCCAGCACGGCGCGATCGCAACGCACCTCGCCCTGCCTTGTGATAACGCGGAAAGAACCGTCGATGTGCTCCACCCGTCGAACCTCGTCGCTGAGGCTGATCTCGCCGCCGAGACCCCTGATCCGGTCGGCGAGCGCCTCCACCAGACGGGCGAACGAGCCTCGCATGTACCCGAGGCGCTCTCCCAGTCCCGAGCGGGAGCGCGACCGGCCCCTGAGGTAGACCTTCCTCCAAAGCCATACCATGGCGACCCGGTCGGCGTACTCGGCGAACTTCTGGTGGAAAAGCGGGCCCCAGACGGTATCCCACACTCTCTTTCCCTGGTGGTTGCAGATCCACTCTTTGGCCGTAACATCGGCGAACGGCTCGGCCCTTTCGGAACGCTGGAGAATGAGGGTCCAGAAGACGAACCTGAGCTTGTCGATCGCGCTGAGAGGACGGAAGCGCATCAGCGACTGGGGGGTGCCGAAGTCCCACAGACGCTGGTCCGTCCAGATCCCCATTCTCGACGGCAGCCACTCGATGGCGGACTCGAGGTCGAGTTCACGAGCCAGATCGAGGTAGGCGGCGTCGGTGGTGAAGAGATGGTGATAGAAGGACTCCAGCCGCTCGCCGCCGATTTCGAACACGCGGGCGAGGCCACCGGGACGGGGGTAGCGCTCGAACACGTGAACCCGATATCCTGACTCGGCGAGGCGCAGGGCCGCGGTGAGCCCGGTCAACCCTGCCCCGACAACGACGATCTCCGTCATGCGCTCAGGCTATCCGAGCTGTACTGTGTCGTCAAAGCAGTCATCGTTCTTCTTCGCCGCCTACTTTGGCGCTCTCGGGGTCCTCCTTCCGTACCTGGGGCCCTTTCTGAGGGCGCGTGCCGTGAGCGCAGTGGGAATCGGTCTGATCACGGCCGCCGTGTCACTAGCGAAGGTCGTGTACGCACCGCTGGTCGGTGCGATCGTGGATCGCGGTCGCTGGCTTCCCTGGATGTTGGTCCTGCACGCCACGCTGGCGGCGACCAGCGCCCTGGCCGTGCTGCTGCTGCGGGAGCCATGGGAGCTGGGTGTGGCGTTCTTCCTCCTCGGACTCGGCCATGCGACGGTGCTCCCGATCGTCGAGGCTGCCATCCTCGAGCGGCTCCCAGCCGGGGGCTACGGAGCCCTTCGGATGTGGGGATCGATCGGCTTCATCGTCGTTGCAGTGGCGGCTGGGCCCCTGCTGTCCGGAGTCGGAGTACGTCTGTTCCCCATCTTGCTTGCCGCCTCCCTCGGAGCGCTGGTCGTGGCATGCCGGCCGTTCGATCACTCAGCTCGCCCCGGCCCTCGAGCCAGGGGAGGAGGTTCGCTGCCTCCCGAGGTGTGGTGGCTGCTTGCCGTCCTGACCTTGAACCAGGTGGCGCACGGGCCGTACTATGCCTTCTTCTCGCTGCATCTCCAGGACGCCGGCTGGTCGACCACACTCATCGGTGTCCTGTGGTCAACCGGCGTCATTGCAGAATCGGTTGCGTTCCTGTGCGGCGCTCGCCTCGAACGGTGGCGCGGCCTGCGAGGGCTGCTCGGGACGGCCTTGCTTCTGGCCCCGGTTCGTTGGTTGCTGCTGGCGCTGCCGCCGTCTCTCCCAGTCGTGGTTGTTGCGCAGGCCATGCACGCGGTGACGTTCGCGATCGTGCACCTGGCGGGCATCCAGCTGGTCCAGCATGCGGTCCCTGAGAACACGCGACGGCGCGCCCAGGCACTCTACTCAGGGCTCACGTTCGGTCTGGGGATTACCATCGGCTCTGCGCTCGCCGGACCGCTCTACGCCGTCGTCGGGGGAGCAGGCTCCTTCCTGGCCGCTGCCGGGCTCTCCCTCGTTGTCCTCGGCCTGTGGGTATCCGTGGACCGGGCTCTGCCGGAGCGCAGCTTCCCTCGGTAGGCACACCGACGGCGTCAGCGTCACTCAGAAGATGACGTTCTTGACGTAGAACGCCTCCACTCCCACCTGCCCGGATTCGAGCGCCTGTGCCTGGTCGAGACTGATTCGGAAGGTTCCGGCGGGCTTTCCGGACGTCGTGACCATCTCCAGCTCGACCGCAGCCGGCGCCATCGTTGGCTGCAGGTTATGGATGACCGAGTAGGCAGCCGCGATCGCTCTGAGCGCGTTGAAAACTTCGGTTTCGGAATCGGTAACCGCCTGAACGAAGTAGTAGTCACTCCGCGTACCGATGCTGGTCCGGACCAGGTACAGGTGGTGTTGATCGAAAACCTGCTTGAATGCCTCGTCTACCTTGGTATTGGGGAACGGGGTGTTCTGGAGCTTGATCCCCGGCGTCGGTGTCGGAGTCGGCGTCTCGATGCTTCCGAGCTCGGCCGAGTCCTGGGTCTGCAGCGTCACGTACGAACCGAGCGCTCGCTTCGGGGTCGGGGTCGGCTGGGGAGCATTCACGCCGCCCAGGCCCTCGATGGTAAGGGCGTCTCCCAAGCCGAGCTTGTTGTAGCGTTGGGTCGCGACGATGTCGACCTTTTCGAGGGGGATGGCTGTGAGGGTGCCGGTGACGAGGACGATGATCGCCTCCTTGCCCTTGATCGTGAACGGCTCGCGCGCACGAATCCGCTGGCCGTTCTTCAGGATGACCACGTAGCCCGTGGTTGCGCCAACCGTCAGGGCCACGAGCAGCACGACACCGAGGAGCGCCGCGAGGCGCCGAGCGCGTGGCGCCCGCCGTGAAACGTCAGTGGCAGGTTCATTCAGCCCGTACTTCATCATGATCATATTGCCTCCACGCACGGTCCCAGTATACCTCCACACCGCGCGTACACAGGCTATTCATCCCCCGTGGAGAGCTCCCGGCCGATGGCCGTGAGAACCGAACAGTGGAGCGCGCCGTTGGTCACAACGATGCCGCTCGGGTTGGGGAGGGTCCGGCCTGCTCGGAAGTCGAGAGGACTGCCGTCCACGTGGGACACGCGCCCGCCGGCCTCCTCAATGAGCAGGGAACCGGCGGCATGGTCCCAGAGCTTCTCGCGGTAACCGGCACGCGTGGGAAGGCGGAGGTAGACTGATGCCTCGCCGCGAGCGACGATCGCGTACTTCGTCTGTCCATCGACGCGATAGGGTGGGGCCGAGATCCCGAGGCGTGCCGCCACCCGGGCCGTGGCCCCGTGCGATGAGTGGGCCGATTCAACGGACTCGCAGAAGGAACCGGCGGCCGGGTCGAGGATGTCATCCACCCGCACCTTCACGGCGTCGCCGCCGTCCAGCGGTAGCTGCAGGGCACCCGCCCCTCGCTCTGCGATGAACAGACATCCGACGGGGCTTGCCGGATCCCCCGGGCGCTGCGGGAGGTTGGGGCAACCGACGACACCGAGCTCGACACGGCCGCCGTCGAGCAGGGCCAGCGCGATCGCGTACTGGTCGCCGCGCAGGAAGCCCTTGGTGCCGTCGATCGGGTCCAGGATCCACGATCGTCCTCGAGCCCCGCCCGTCCAGGAACCGAGCTTCAAGGCCGCTCGTAGCTCCGCTCGATCGAGTCGGGGAACGGCGGCTCGCGCTACCTCGAGAGCTCGGCGCTCCACGTCGTCGCCGTTCGCACCCGAAAAGGGCGTCGTGTCCTCCTCGGCCATCAGCAGAATCTGCGAGCCCCCCTCCGTAAGACGTGAAGTGATGACAGCCTGCACCGCGAGGTCGGCGATCGTCACTGGCGACCTGTCGCTCTTGAGCACGCGCTCGCCGGAGGCCACGATCTGGGCCTGGACTTGGCGTGCGATACGGCAACCCTCGGCGACCGCGGCGAGCGCGGTGCTCCGCTCGTTGAGGTTCACGCGTCACCCCCCATCGCGCGGAGTCTAACCGATCCGCGCTGGGACACCCGATGTGCGGTCGAAGCCGGTACGCCAGGACCGCTGTCAGGGGCGGGCCGTTGAACAGGGTTGTCTCCCCGCCGGTCCCGAGTATCATAGGCCGGACAGCGAAGGCGGGGGGGCACGTCTGAGATTGTTGAGCATCACGAAGGAGGGCTCATGAGACTCATCCTGCTCGGCCCGCCCGGCGCGGGCAAGGGAACCCAGGCGTCATTCCTCTGCAAGCACTATGGCATCCCGCAGATCTCAACCGGCGACATGCTGCGAAGCGCTGTCGCGGAAGGCACAGACCTGGGGCTCAAGGCCAAGGGGATCATGGCCGCTGGAGGACTGGTGCCGGACGATGTGATCATCGGCCTGGTGCGCGAGCGAGTGGCCCGCCCGGACTGCGCGAACGGCTTCCTTTTCGACGGCTTCCCGCGCACCCTGGAGCAAGCCGAAGCAACGCGTGCTGCGGCGATCGCTATCGATGCGGTGGTAGAGATTCAGGTGCCCGACAACGAGATCGTGCGCCGCATGAGCGGACGCAGGATGCACCTGCCGTCGGGACGAACCTACCACGTTGTCTTCAATCCGCCCCAGGTGGAAGGCGTGGACGACGTGACAGGCGAGGCGCTGGTTCAGCGTGAGGATGACCGGGAGGAGACGGTTCGGAATCGTCTCGAAACCTATCACCATCAGACCGAGGTGCTTGTCGGCTACTACCGGGGGCTCGAGGAAGTCGGGGCACCGGACGCCCCGCGCTATGTTGTGGTTGATGGCTCGGTGGCGATCGACGAAGTGAAGGAGTCGATCCTCACCGGTCTGAGGTTGGCTCCCAAGAGAGGATCGTAGCGAGGCGCGAAGAGCGGAGCGATTGTCGACCTCTCTCCGGTCGCAACAGAACGCGAGTGATCGATCCGGGCTTGGTGCGGGTCGGTTCGAAACGCGGTAAGCTACGTCGTACGACCTCGCGAGGATACAGCCGGACGCATCGAACGCGGGGCCGGAGGAGGCGTCATGGGTTCGAAGGGGCAGAGTTGGTGGATCGTTGCGTTGGTGCTGGTGATCGCGGCCGTGATCGTCGGTTTCCTCGTGACCCGCGGCTGTCATGGGCCGGGTACCGCGGGGCCGAGCACCGCACTTACAACCCCAACGGCGTTGCCGTCCCCGACGCCCGGGGAGGCCGCAGGCGCCGGCACTCTTCCCGCGGGCGTCACGCTGAGCACCAGCGACGTGGCGGTCCGGCAGCTGGTTGCGGGGCTCTCCAAGAACCCCAAGCTCATGGCATGGCTCGCGCACGAGGATCTGGTGCGTCGTTTTGTCGCCTCGGTCTACAACATCGCTCACGGCAAGAGCCCGCGCGCGCACCTCGGCTTCTTGCGCCCGAAAGACCCCTTCCGGGCGAAGAAGCAGGGGGGCGAGCTCGTCACCGATCCGCGCAGCTACCGGCGGTATGATCTCGAGGCGGAAGTGTTTTCGTCCATCGACACCCGCGGCGCAGTCGAGGCGCTGGAGCAGCTGCAGCCGCTGACGGACCAGGCATTCCACGAGATCGCCCGCCCCGGCGAGTCCTTCCGACAGACGCTGTACGACGCCATCACCCAGCTGCTACGCACGCCCGAGGTGGCGCCGGACGCTCCGCTCGAGGAGAAGGTCGTAACCTACAGGTACGTTAATCCGCAGCTCGAGGCGTTGAGCGACGCACAGCGGCACCTGTTGCGCATGGGCCCGAAAAACGTCCGAAGAATCAAGGTCAAGCTCCGCGAGCTCGCACTTGCGCTGGGCATGCAGCCGAGCCAGGTACCGAGCCAGTAAGCCCGTCCCCACGGGCCCGCTGGGTGGGCGTCCAGGTCGGCGAGCGGGAGGACGCGAACGGTGAGCGATGCTGCGGCGTGGGACGTGGTGGTCGTCGGGGGCGGAATCGTCGGCGTTTCCACGGCCATGGCACTGTTGGAGCGCCGGGTGGCCTCGGTGTGCGTGGTGGAAGCGGAGAATCGGCTCGCAGGGCACCAGACAGGGCACAACAGCGGCGTCATTCACTCGGGCCTCTATTACAGGCCCGGGTCCCTCAAGGCTCGTAACTGCGTCGAAGGCCGGACGGCTCTGCTCGAGTTCTGCGAGCGGCATGAGATCCCGTACGAGGTGTGCGGCAAGCTGGTCGTTGCCAAGAGCAGTGTGCAGCTTGCCGCGCTGGACGAGCTTGAACGACGGGGTCGCGCCAACGGTCTTGGCGGCCTTCGGCGATTGCGTGCCGAGGAGCTGGCAGAGGTCGAACCGCATGTGGCAGGCGTTGGCGGCCTCTGGGTCCCTCAAACCGGGATCGTCGACTACGCGGCGGTGACTGAGGCCTTCGGCCGCGTCGTCCGCGAGTTGGGTGGTGAGGTCCGGCTCGATGCACGGGTGACAGGTGTAGAGCGCCGTGGTCCTGAGCTCGCAGTGGAGACGACGGCGGGCGTCGTGCAGAGCAGGTTTCTGGTCAACTGCGCCGGTCTTCAAAGCGATCGCATGGCTCGCCTGTGTGGCCTGCGTCCCGGAGTCCGGATCGTTCCCTTCCGAGGAGAGTACTGGGAGCTGACGCCGCAGGCGGCGTCCCTGGTTCGCAACCTCATCTATCCCGTCCCTGATCAGAGCTTTCCGTTTCTCGGCGTGCATCTGACGCGGATGATCTACGGCGGGGTGGAGGCGGGACCGAACGCGGTTCTGGCACTGCGCCGTGAGGGTTACTCCCGTATCAGCTTCTCCCTGCGAGACGCGCTGGAAACATTCTCCTACCCAGGCTTTTGGCGCCTCGCCAAGCGCTACTGGAGAACGGCCCTCGCCGAGCAGTGGCGTTCGTGGAGTCGGGCGGCCCTCGTTCACTCGATCCAGCAGCTCGTGCCGGAGATCCACGCTAAGCACGTGCATCGGGGTGGGGCTGGCGTGCGGGCGCAAGCGCTCGCGCCGGACGGTGCGCTGCTCGACGACTTTCGCATCGAGCGTGCGCCGGGGATGGTTCACGTTCTCAACGCCCCATCACCAGCCGCGACCGCCTCGATCGCCATCGGTCGCGCCATCGCGGGGATGGTGGCGGAGGGCTAGGCGGCACGAGCGAAGTCGTGATCCCCGGGCCCTTGGGTGACTGCTATTCCACCTGCTCTGGACTGAGCTGCTAGTCTATGGGCCTGAAAGAATCCGGAGTTCGCCACGGCTCATGGTGTAGCCTGCGGATGCTCCACAGGTTGACGCGACCGTGAGAACGTTGCGAAGGGAGAGGGGGAAACAGGGTGCCGAACCATCTCAATCCGCCCTACGGCGGACAGCTTGTCGATCCAATCGTATCCGAGCCCCGGCGACGTGAGCTTCATGAAGCCTCACGGGACTGGCTGTCCTGGGATCTCGAGCCGCGACAGCTGTGCGACCTGGAGCTTCTGCTCAGCGGCGGTTTCTCCCCACTCGATGGATTCCTTTCTCGCGCCGACTACGATTCCGTCGTCGCCGACATGAGGCTCGCCAGGGGCACGTTGTGGCCGGTGCCGGTCACGCTCGACGTGGACGAGGCACTCGCCCGGCGGCTCGAGCCGGGGATGATGGTGGCCCTGCGTGATCCCGAAGGTGTGATGCTGGCCGCGCTCCACGTCGGGGATGTGTGGAGACCGGACGTCGAGGCCGAGGCGGCCGGTGTGTTCGGCACCACCAGCGTGCACCACCCGGGCGTGGCCTATCTCCACCGAGAGTCTCACCCCTGGTACGTGGCCGGGCGCGTGGAGGGGCTGCAGCTGCCGGCGCACTACGACTTCCGGACGCTGAGACTGACACCACGCGAGCTGCGTGCGCAGCTGTCCCGCCTGGGTTGGCGGAAGGTCGTGGCCTTTCAGACTCGGAACCCGATGCACCGGGCCCACTACGAGCTCACCTTACGGGCGGCCAAGGAAGCTGAGGCCAACCTGCTCCTGCATCCGGTAGTGGGGATGACCAAGCCGGGCGACGTCGACCACTACACGAGGGTCCGCTGCTATCAGGCGTTGCTGCCGCGGTATCCGCAGCACACGGTCAAGCTCTCGCTGCTGCCGCTGGCGATGCGCATGGCCGGCCCGCGCGAAGCGCTGTGGCATGGCATCATCCGTAAGAACTACGGCTGCAGCCATCTCGTTGTTGGTCGCGACCATGCCGGACCCGGAGACGATGCCAGCGGCACACCGTTTTACGGGCCCTTCGAGGCTCAAGAGCTGCTGCAAGAACATGAGCAGGAGCTTGGAATCGGCGTGGTTCCGCTGGGTACGATGGTGTATGTCGAGGATCAGGATCGGTACCTTCCCGTCGACGAAGTTCCGAAGGGCGCCCGCACGCTCAACATCTCGGGGACCCAGCTGCGCCGGCGGCTGGCCGAGGGGCGGGAGATCCCTCCCTGGTTCACCTACCCGGAGGTGGAGCGTGAGCTGCGCCGGCGACATCCTCCGCGCCACCGCCAGGGGCTGACGGTCTTCTTCACCGGCTTGTCGGGTGCGGGGAAATCGACCGTTGCGAACGTCCTGTTGGTGAAGTTCCTTGAGATGGGCGGACGTCCGGTTACTCTGCTGGACGGTGACATCGTTCGCCGGCACCTGTCGTCGGAGCTCGGATTCTCCAAGGAGCATCGCGACATCAACATCCGCCGGATCGGGTTCGTGGCTTCCGAGATCACCAAGAACGGCGGCATTGCCATTTGCGCGCCGATCGCGCCGTACGATGCCGTTCGCCAGGAGGTCCGGAGGATGGTCGCACCTGTGGGCGGCTTCGTCCTCGTGCATGTGGCCACCCCTCTCGGCGTCTGTGAGGAACGGGACCGGAAGGGCCTCTACGCCAAGGCGCGGGCAGGGATCATCAAGGAGTTCACCGGCATCTCCGATCCCTACGAGACGCCTGAGGATGCCGAAGTCATGCTCGACACCAGCGATCTGAGCCCGGAGGAGGCCGCACAGGCCGTCATCCTCTACCTCGAGCGCGAGGGTTATGTCGGTGCCGAGCCCGGAGCATAGCGAGTCCGATGCCCGGTGAAGCCTGGTTGACTCTCGCGGTTCTGGCGGCGGTCGTGGCTGCGTCGGCAAGCGACCGCGTCGACCCGACGTTCGCACTGGGGGGCGGTCTCGGCATCCTGCTGCTTGCGGGCGTGCTGTCTCCGGAGAGGGCCCTGGCGGGGTTCGCGAACCCGGCGGTTCTCATCATCGGCCTCCTGTTCATCCTTGTCGGGGCTCTGGAAAGAAGCCCCTGGTTGCGCTGGTTGTCAGGCGTCCTGTTCGGGGACGGACGCGGCTACCTCGGAGTGCGTGGCCTAGCCCCGGTGGCGCTGCTGTCCGCCTTTCTGTCGAATGCGACAGTCATCGCGGTGCTGATGCCGGCGGTGCGGGCGTGGGGGAGGCGCCATCGCAGAGGGATCTCGACACTGATGATGCCCCTCGGGTTTGCCGCCACCCTGGGCGGGCTGCTGACGCTGATTGGGACGGCCTCAAACCTGGTCGTCAATGGGCTGCTGGTCCAGCACGGTGATCCTGGCCTCGGGCTCTTCGAGATCACCGCGGTCGGCCTACCGATCGTGGTGGTGGGGGTGCTCTACCTGGCCCTGGCCGGCCCGCACCTCCTACCCGACAGGACTGACCCGCTGGGGGAACTCGACGCCAACCCGCGCGAGTACGTCGGCTGGCTCCGTGTTGCCCCCGGGGGACCGCTGACCGGCCAGACCGTTGGCAGTCTAAGACACCTCAAAGACCTCTACCTGGCGGGCCTGGAGCGCGGAGGGCATTTGCGGGGACCGATCGAGCCGGCCGAGCTTCTCGAGGGGGGTGACGTGCTGGCCTTCGTGGGCAAGGTGGATCGCATCGCGGAGCTCGCGGCGGAGGCCGGGCTGCAGCCCGTTGAGGGCGGAGGCGACGGAACGTGGAGCGACGCGGACGGATTCCACCTTGCCGAGGCTGTTGTGTCTCCGTCGTCACCGATCGTCGGTCGCAACATCCGCGAGACCGGCTTCCGCGGCAGGTACGATGCCGTTGTCCTGGCCGTTCACCGTCACGGGGAGCACCTGCGGCAGAAGATCGGCGACATCGTGGTGAGGCCGGGAGATACCCTGCTGGTCGCGGCCGGCTCCAGCTTCCTTGAGCGCTGGCGCTTCGCGCGGGACTTCTACCTGGTTTCGAAGCTGGGCCGTGTGCCGACTGCTGTGGGTGGTGGAGACTGGCTGGAGCCGGCTGTGCTGGCGGGGGTCATCGTCGCCGTCGCCGCCGGGCTCCTTCCGCTCCTAGCAGCCGTTATCGGCGGCGTCCTGCTGCTGGTGGTGCTCGGCCGGCTGCGCCCCGCGGACGTGTGGACGGCGGTCCATTGGCCGACCCTGGTCATGATCGCCGCCTCGATCGGCATGGGTTTCGCGCTTACCGACAGCGGCCTGGCCGGTGCCGTCGTCGTCACCCTGTTGCGGATGTTGAACGGTCTCGCACCGGCGGCACTGGTTGGAGCTGTCCTCGTCGCCACGGCTGTGCTGACCGAGCTTCTGGACAATCCGGCGGCCGCGGCGCTGGTCTTTCCAGTGGCGGCGGCCGTTGCGGGTCACGGGGGGTTGAGCCTGCACGGGGCCGCGGTGGCGGTGGCGGTAGGCGCCTCAACCAGCTTCCTGACGCCTTTCGGCTATCACGGCAACGTGATGATCTCCGGCGCCGGCGGCTACCGGATGCGCGACTTCGTTCGCTTCGGTCTGCCGCTCAAGCTGCTCGTCCTGCTGACCGGGGCGCTCCTGATTCCGCTTATCTGGCAGGGGTGACGTGGCGTCGCCGATGCTGTAGGGTAGCCGGGGCTGACGGGCCGAAATGGGCCACCTCTGGGGAGTGAACATGAGCCAAGAGAAGCAGATCGCTGCAGATGCCGTGGTTTCGATCGAGTACGCTCTGACCTCCGACGATGGGACAGTGATCGACTCCAGCGAGGGCGGAGAGCCGCTCACGTACATCCACGGGCACGGACAGCTGATTCCGGGCCTGGAGAGGGAGCTCGAGGGGAAAAGCCTCGGGGATGCCGTTGAGGTGCGTGTCGAGGCCGAAGACGGATATGGCGAGCACGATCCCGAACGTCTCGTCGAGGTTCCGCGCGACCGGTTCGAGTTCGAAATATCAGAAGGCGACTTTGTCCAGGCGCAGCAGCAAGATGGGACCACCGTGCCGTTCCAGGTCGTCGGTGTGGGAGAATCGAGCATAACCCTCGACGGCAACCATCCCCTTGCGGGCAAGGCTCTCAACTTCAAGGTCGAAGTTGTAGGCATTCGGGAAGCCACCCCCGAGGAGCTCGACCACGGCCACGTCCACTAGGAGCGTGTACCGCAAAGCCCGTCTGTTGCGGCTATGGCGTGATCCCAGGAGCTCCAAACGGGCTTTGCGGCGCCCTCTCCTTATGGATGCGCTGCGCGCATCCTCAGAGAAGGGTGTGCTCAAACGGGCGTGCGGTCCTTGAAATTATTCTAGAGTGCGTTTGCGAGCGTGAGGGAACCGTGAATAACTTCAAGGGGGGCATCCTCGGCCCCTGGCGTTCAGAGAACGGCCTCACGATTGAGAGAGACGGCTCGAGCGGGTTCCGGCGGTCGCCGCTGAGCCGTTCATCCCCGTCGGCTGCCTTACGACCGCCGGAGACGCGAGACGGCTGGGTGCGCCAGCACCCAGACGGCCGGCGGAGCCCCGGAAAACCGTCCCCAGGCCGCCTCGCCACCCCAGATCCCGCGACAGCTGACACCTTACCCGTCCTTCGCCCAGACTCCTCCTCGGCTGCGCTGCCTTGGAATCACGAGGGCGCGAGCGGCTCGCATGAGCGGCCGTTGCAGCCCATGAAGGCCGCCGTTCGCGGTTGGTTGTGAGTGGGCGTTCCGCCTCACAGTGTCGAGAGGGGATCCACGTCCACGATGCGGTGGACTCGAGTCGACACCTGAGCGGACTCGACCCTCTCCACGACCTCGCGCAGTAGCTCGCGATTCGGCGCGGTGAGCAGGAGCTGCCAGCGCCACAACCCGCGGAGGCGCTCGAGCGGGGCCGGCGCCGGGCCGCGCAGGCGGACGCCCCTGGGAAGGTCACCGGCCGCTGCTGCCGCAGTCTCCGCCGCCGATCTGGCCGCGCGCTCGGAGCCAGCCTCGAACCTCACCAGTGCCATTCGCACCGCCGGCGGGTAATGGAAGGCACGCCGATAGACGAGCTCCTCGCGGTTGAAGGAGTCCACATCATGGTCCGAGGCGTGGCGGACTGCGGGGTGATCCGGGTAGTACGTCTGAATGACGACGCGTCCCGGCTGTTTCCCCCGTCCCGCCCTTCCGGCGACCTGGGTGAGGAGCTGGAAGGTGCGCTCGCCAGCGCGGAAGTCGGGAAGTCCGAGCAGCGCATCCGCCGAGATGACGCCTGTCAGTGTCACGCGGGGAAAGTGATGCCCCTTGGCGACCATCTGGGTGCCGACCAGCACCTGGACGCGTCCCGAGGCGAAGGCGCCGAGAGTTTCCTCGAGGCCGTTACGATGCCGCACGGTGTCGCGATCGAGGATGGCGGCGGAGACGGCCGGAAAGTGGCGGGAAAGGTGGTGTGCGACCTTCTCGGTTCCCGCGCCGACGGCATCGAGCAGGGCGCCGCCGCACATCGGGCACGCCTCGGGCAGTGTCTCGTTGTGACCACAGTAGTGACACCGCAGCCCACGGCGTCGGCGGTGCAGGACGAGAGGAATCGAGCACTCCGGACACTCCAGCTTGTGACCACAGTCCCGGCACAGCAGCACCGGAGCCCATCCTCGTCGTTGGATGAGGAGTATGACCTGCTCACCGCGCCCGAGGGTCTCCCCCATGACCTCGCGGAGGCGTCGTGAGAACAGAGTGTGCCCCTGCTCACCGGGCTCGGGCGGCTCGCCCCGCAGGTCGACGAGCTCGACTTCGGGAAGGGATCCGCCGGCGACCCGACGGCTGAGCTCCAACCGATGGGCAAGTCCCCGTTCGACCAGCGCGGCGGCCTCGACGGATGGCGTGGCGGAGCACAGCAGGACCGGAATGGCGAGGTGGTGGCCGAGGACCAGAGCCAGGTCACGCGCCTGGTAGCGGGGGCTTTCGCTTTGCTTGTAGGCGGAGTCGTGCTCTTCGTCAACAACGATCAGACCGAGCCGCTCCAGCGGAGCGAAGAGAGACGATCGCGGCCCGACCACGACGTCGGCGCGGCCATCGCGGACCATTCGCCACTGGCGCCAACGCTCACCCTCCGACTGGGCCGAGTGCAGGACCGCCACTCGCTCACCGAAGCGGCGCTCCACGGCGCCCACGGTTGCCGGCGTGAGCCCGATCTCCGGCACCAGAACGAGGCCCGTGCGTCCGGCTGCCAGCGCCGCTTCGAGGCAGCGGAGATAGACCTCCGTCTTGCCCGAACCGGTGACTCCGGCCAGCAGAAACGGCATGTACCTCTCGGCGCGGACGGCGGCCACAATGTCGTCGACGGCCCGTGCCTGCTGATCGGTGAGTTCGAAGCGTACATCATCGGGCCGAAGCGCCCATTGCGGTCTCTTCGGAGTCAGCTGGGTGAAGCGGTCCAGGAGTCTCTTGCGGACCATGGCGTGAATGACGGACGGCGTGCAGCCGACCGCCTCACACACCTCGCGCTGCAGGGCGGGGTGCCCCGCCTCGGCCAGATACTCGACGACCCGCCGCTGCTGTGGAGCTCGCGCGCAGGAAGCCAGAAGGTCCTCCAGGGGGGTCTGAGCGAGCCGCACGGCGGCGACTTCGACGCGGGGAGGACGATCACGACGGCGGCGGCGGAGGCGGATGAGGCCCGCCGTGATGAGCGCATCGAGCGGCGCACGTGACGCGGCGCCGGCGGCAGCGAGCAGGGTCGCAGTGCGCGACCGCCCCTCCGCCTGCAGCCGTCGCAGGATCTCCTGCTGCAGACGCGGCAGGGCGGCGGAGTCGGCGGTGGCGCCGCGCGCCGTCAGCGCGGCCTCCTCGGCATCCGCCCGCAGCAGTCCAGAAGGGAGCATGGCAGCGAGGGTGGTCCCCAACGGCGACCGGTAATAGGAGGAGATGAAGCGGGCGAGCTCCAGCAGGTGCGGCGGCAGCAGTGGATCGGGGTCCAGAATCTCCTCGATCGGACGCACGATAGTGGGGTCGAATTCGGTCGTCGCCGAGATCTCGACGACGACACCCGTGACCATCCGGCCGCGCAGGGGGACGCGTGCCCGCACCCCCTCGCGGACGAGCGGCTCGAGCTCGCCCGGCACCGAATAGGTGAGGGCCTCGGACATGCCGTGCGGGACTGCGACCGAGACGTACACGCTTTAGCCTTGTCCGCCGACGCTGGCGGAGTCGGGTGTGGCACCGCGCCACGCGGTTGCCACCGTTGCGACGGCAGTTCGAAGCTCCCGTGCGATGGCTTCTGGGGTGGGGAGGCTCACCGCGTGATTGTAGCGCTGTCGGGAGGAGGGACGCGGTACAGTGGCCTCGTGCAGAGTGGCGGCCGGGTCCACGGCGAGATCGAGGGCGAACGGGGGAGCGTTCGCGACGAGGTTCTCAACCTCGTCAGGCGGATTCCTCGGGGCCGCGTGATGACGTACGGGCAGATCGCCCAGATGCTCGGGAGCCGGATCTCGCCGCGGGCGGTCGGCTGGATCCTGCACCGCTGCCCGGACGAGGTGCCCTGGCAACGGGTGGTCAACAGCTCTGGAGGTTGCTCCACGGATCGTCTGCCGGACTTTCCGAGCGGGTTGCAACGGGCGATCCTGGAGGCGGAGGGCGTGGAGTTCCGGCCCTCGGGCACGATCGACCTCGAGCGCTACCGCTGGTGGCCCTAGCCCGGGCGCGCTAGACTTTCTGGCGGGAGCTCGAATGTCTCAGAACAGCGCTCAGTCACCGGGGCGTCTCGCGATCGTCGGACGCGTGGTCGGACCGGTTTTGTTCCTGGCCATCCTGGCGCTGCCATCGGGCTCCATGGGCCCGGCCGGCCTCCGGGCCGCTGCTGCCATTGCCTGGATGGCGGTGTGGTGGGTGACCGAGGCTGCGCCCCTGGCGGTGACCTCTTTACTGCCGTTGGTGCTCTTCCCGCTCATGGCGGTTCGGGGTATCAGCGATGTAGCGCCGAACTACACCGAGCACATGGTGTTCCTTTTCTTCGGCGGCTTCGTGCTCGCGCTCGCCGTCGAGCGATCGGGCCTTCACCGGCGGCTTGCCCTCAACATCCTGCACCTCGTGGGGAGCTCGCCCCGGCGCCTGGTGTGGGGCTTTCTGCTGTCGACGGCGGTTCTTTCGATGTGGCTGTCGAACACGGCGACGACTCTGATGATGCTGCCGATCGCTTCAGGGGTGGTGGACAGGACGCCCGGCGGACGACCAGCGATGCGGATCTTCTTGGCAGTGGCGTTTGGCGCCTCGATCGGCGGGCTGGGGACGCTGATCGGGACTCCGCCCAACCTCGTGCTCGCCGGAATGGCTCCGCGACTCGTCAGCGGTCTGCCGGCTCTGACGTTCGGGGGGTGGATGCTATTCGGAGTGCCGATGATCCTCCTCCTGCTGCCCGTGGCCGGCCTGCTCCTAGCCAGGGGCCTGTCGAGCGACGAATCTGGGGCCCGCGACGCGCTCGAGGCCGAACGGGTCGCGCTGGGGCCGATGTCCACTGCCGAGCGGCGCTCGGCGGTCCTGTTCGCGCTCACGGCGCTGGCCTGGATTACAAGGGCCGGGATGGACTTCGGGAGCTTTTCGATCCCGGGGTGGAGCCACCTGCTTCCAAACCCGAGGCTCGTCAGTGACGCGGTGCCCGCGATCGCTGCAGCCTGTATCGCAGCGATCCTTCCAGCGGGCGGGGGAGCAAAGCGACCCCTCGTGACGTGGGAGGAGATCCGTCACGGCGTGCCGTGGGGCGTGCTGCTGCTGTTCGGCGGCGGCTTCGCGCTGGCCGATGGGGTGAGAGCGGCGGCCCTTGATACGTGGCTGGCGGGTCGCCTGCACGGGCTGAGCGTGCTTCCGCTGCCGGCGCTGGTCTTGGTCGTCGCCTTGATCGCGATGGGCGCGACCGAGCTGACCTCCAACACGGCCACGGCGACGTTGCTGGTCCCGGTCATGGCCGCCCTGGCCGAGGCCCTCGGCGAGCCTGCCTATCTGCTGATGGTGCCAGCGACAGTGGCCTGTTCGTGTGCCTTCATGCTGCCGGTGGCGACGCCCCCGAACGCGATCGTCATCGGATCGGGGCGTGTCAGCGCGACCGACCTGTTCCGAGAAGGGATTCGCCTCAACCTGGCCTCGGCGGTCATCATCACCGTGCTCACCCTGACCCTCGGCCGACTCGTGCTGCCTGTCTAGCCCGGCCTCCGATGATCCTCTGGCTGAGAGAGGAGACTGGTTCACACGGGGTAGAGCTTGAGCGGTCGTTGTGTCGGCGTCAGACCTAGCCTCAAGCAGTGGCTCCAGAACAGCTGCATCGCCTCGAGTTCCCTGTCACCGATCCTGTACTGTAGGATCTCTCCGAGGTACTGCTCAGCGAGGCGAGCCGGCCAGCCGGCGATGTTGCCGCAGCGGGCGGCGATCTCGGGTATACGGGCGAGGTTGAGGGTCAGCTGTTGGGCGAGCACCGTTGGCAGTGAGCCGAGATCGACGCCGGTGCGTGCCATCCAGACCGCGAATACGAACGGCAGGCCGGTGATTTCTTGCCAGGCACCACCGAGGTCGAGCTGGAAGGGGTAGTCGTCGTCGCCGGGGTCGGCGGTGACGACCTTGTCTCCGATGAGAAGTGCGGCATCGTGGTGCGGCTCGATCCCGGCGCCGGCGTCGAACGGCCGCAAGTGCGGGATGCGACCGAGCCGGTGCTGGAGAATGAACTGAAGGAGTGCAACCGAGGTGTGGCTGTCGTCATCGACAGCGATCGCCTCCAGCTCGGGAAGCGGCCGGCGACTGAAGAGGCGTACCGTGAGCGTCGGGCCGTCGCTGCCGATACCTCCTACCGGGATCACGCTGAGCGGGACGATTGACCGCTGGTAGTCGATGACGGGACAGAGGGCGAGGTCGACCCCGCCGTCGACGAGCCGGCGGAGAAGCCTCGACGGGACGTCGGTCACGAGGCTCACGCCTGGGCGTGCCTCGAGATCCTCGATCAGCGGCCGCGCGTTGAGGTAGCTGACGGCACCGACTCGGTGCCCACTGTTGTCGGCTTTGGGCATCTGGTTCCCCAGTAGAACGCCGCGGGCGATGGCGCGCCGCGGCCCGACGGACTCTAGCACGGCCGGACCTCTGCCGCTGACAGACGTTTCGCCGGTCTCGCTACAATCGCTCATGAACAATCAGGGCCAGGATCGCTACCGGTATCAGAAGCTCCCGACAGCGTCCTCCCGGTTGTCGAAGATGTTGAAGACGCGGTGGAGCCGGGTGAGCTCGAAGATGGACCTGACCGGCTCAGAGAGCCCGCACAGGGCGAGTCGGCCACCCGCAGCTCCTGCGGTCTTGAAGGCCGCGAGGAGAGCGCCGAGCCCCGCCGAGTCGATGAAGTTCAAGGCCGAGAGGTCGATGACGAGCTTCGTCGGTCCCGTGCCGAGGAGCTCTCGGAGGGCGGTCCTGACCTGCTGGGCGTTACGGGCGTTGAGTTCGCTCGCAACGGTGACCACGGTGATGTCTCCGCACTGCTCAGTGTTCAACATGAGCGCCTCCGGTGCACCTTCATATCGCCGGTCTATCATACTATCGATGACAGACTGCAGCGGATCGACTGCGGGCGAGCGGGGTCATTGATGGTGAACGAGGCGGAGAACAGGGTGTTCGCGGACGAGTTTCGGGGGACGCTGTTCAGGCTGCAACCGGACTACACCCTTCCCGCACTGGTTGTGCCCGGCGCGGAGCTGGAGCGGATTCGAGGACGGTTCGCGTTCCTCTACGGCAAGGCGGCGACGGAGCAGGTGACCCGCCAGGTTGAGCGGCTGATGCAAGTCCACTACGCCTGCCAGACGCCGGAGCTCGTCGGCATGGAGCGACGGTTCGACCCTCGGGAGAGGTTCACCGAGAAGGACGTCATCCTCATCACCTACGGTGACATGATCGTGTCGGAGGACCGCCGGCCGTTGCGCACCTTGGCAGATTTCACGGAAGTGTTCTTCCGCGGCATCGTGAGCACTCTTCACATCCTGCCCTTCTTCCCGTACTCCTCGGACAGGGGCTTCTCGGTGATCTCGTACGAGGAGGTCGATCCTCGTCTCGGCTCGTGGGACGAGCTCGCGGAGCTGGAGTCGAACTTCAAGCTCATGTTCGACGCGGTCTTCAATCACGTTTCGTCGAAGAGCTACTGGTTCCAACAGTTTCTCAACGGCGATCCCGAGTACGAGGGCTTCTTCACGACGTTCAGCACACGAGAGGCAGTCGACGAGGACTATCTGCGACTCGTGTTGAGGCCGCGCACCTCGGACCTTCTGACCGAGGTCAACACGATCCACGGGACGCGGTACGTGTGGACCACCTTCTCACCGGACCAGATCGACCTCAACTTCAAGAATCCGAAGGTACTGCTCAAGGTCCTGGAGATTCTCCTCTACTACGTGCGGCGCGGCGCCGATCTCATCCGCCTCGATGCGATCACCTACCTGTGGTCCGAGCTGGGCACGAGCTGTGCGCACCTTCGTCAAACCCACGAGGTCGTCAAGCTGTTCCGTAACATCCTCGACGTCGTCTCTCCGCACGTCGCTCTCGTGACCGAGACCAACGTGCCTCACCGCGACAACATCACTTACTTCGGAGACGGCCACGACGAAGCCCAGATGGTGTACAACTTCGCTCTCCCCCCACTGGTGCTTCACGCCTTCCTGGAAGGAGATGCGCGGGAGCTGAGTCGGTGGGCGACGGACCTCGAGCCGCCTTCCGCGACGACGGCGTTCCTCAACTTGCTCGACTCGCAAGATGGGATCGGAGTCATGGGAGCCCACGGGATCCTCTCCGAGGAGCAGATCGAGAAGATGTGTGAGAGGACGCGTCGGTGTGGTGGCTTCGTGTCCACCAAGGCGAACGGGGACGGGACCGAGAGCCCCTATGAGCTCAACACCACCTGGTTCTCCGTGCTGAGCAGACCCGGAGCTAGCGAGCCCACGGAGCTACAAGTGGATCGGTTCATCGCGTCGCGGGCGGTCGCTCTCACGCTTCGAGGCGTGCCGGGGATCTACCTGCCGAGCATGTTCGGATCGAAGAACGACCTCGATGCGGTTGCTCACGGGGGCTCCTACCGGAGCATCAACCGCACGGCTCTGCAGTCGCACAAGCTGTTCGAGCAGTTCGAGGATCCAGAGTCGCTCCCGGCCCGTGTCGCCAAGCGGTTCGTGGACCTGCTGGAGGTTCGTGTCGGCGAGCCGGCCTTCCATCCCCGCGGGGGGCAGAAGGTCCTGATGCTTGACCCGCGTGTGCTCGCGGTCCTGAGGGCCGCACCGTCCGGGGGCTCGAAGGTGCTGTGTCTGATCAGTGTTTCCCCAGAAGCGGTGAGCATCCAGGTAGCGGCCTCGGAGATAGACCTGCACGGAAAGCTCAGGGATCTGGCCGGCGGGGAGATGCTGTCGGTCTCGAACGGCCTCTTGAGCCTGCGTCTGAAGCCCTACCAGGTTGCCTGGCTCCGGGTCGCATGAACCCTGAGGTCGTTGGATCGTATCTCATGGTGGAGGTTTGAACACAGTGAGGTTCCCGGGCCTTTTCAAACGGTGGCGGCGGGCATTCTCTGAGTACACCGCGGGCGTCGAGGCACGACAAGTCCCGCGTGTTCTCGGTCGGGATGCAACGCGCGCCTTCGGAGTCCTGACGCGCGAGCAGCCCGACTCCGAGCAGCACCAGAAATGGTTCGGCCGGCTGTGGCACCAGGCGCGAGCGCTGTTCCTCGGGCTGTCGGCAAAGCTCAGCCCGGCGCGCCGCATTCTCTTCCTGGTTGCCCTGGTGTCGCTGATTCTGGGGCTGCAGAACAACCAGATCCTGTTCCGTGTCGGGGAGGTTCGAGCCTCTGCGCCTCTGATGCTGCTGTTCAGCTGGGGATGCCTGCTCCTGTTGCTCGTGCTGGAGCTTGCCGACCGCGTTCTGGTCCGCGACGAGCTCGAGGTTGCGCGCCAGCTGCAGGCGGAGCTGATGCCGGCCGAGCCTCCGCGGCTCGCCGGCTACCGGATCGTGTTCTCCTACTCGACCGCCAACACCATCGGAGGCGACTACTACGACGTCGTGCCGCTCGAGGACGGTCGCGTCCTGCTGGCGGCTGGTGATGCCAGCGGCCATGGCATTGCCGCCGGGATCGTGATGGCGGTTGCGCATGCGATGCTTAAGGTGGCTTCGGACCGGGACCCGGAGCCGGCCGCGGTGGCCTCGACGATTAACGCGGCGCTGTTTCGAACCGGCGGACCGAGGGCGTTCATGACCCTGTTCTGCGGGCTCCTCGCGCCGGCAAGTGGTGAGCTCACCTATGTCTGTGCAGGGCATCCCTACCCGCTCCTCCGACGCCGCAACGGGGACCTCGAGGAGCTCGGATCGGGGTCGATTCCGCTCGGCCTCAAACCGGCAGTCCGGCTGCAGGCCGAAAGCGCCACCTTGCAGGCTGGCGACCTGCTCGTGATGTACAGCGACGGCATTCCCGAGCAGCTGGACTCGGCCGGCAGGGCGTTCGGCTTCGAACGCTTGCAGCAGGTCGTGGGCGTCGGGGGCGGCCCACAGGAAGTTCACGACCGCGTGCTGTCCGAGCTGGAGAGGTTCGCGGGCGACGAACGTCCCTGCGACGACCGCAGTCTGGTCGTCATCGCCAGGGACTGACGCTGGCTCCCGGCGTTCCTTCTTTGCTCAAGCACATTCGTTCCGGCTGGCGCGCTGGTGGCCGCTGCGGCCGGCTTGGGAACCGCCAACTCGCCAAGCGCGGAAAGGGAGGACCTCTTCTTGTTGTCGTTGCGACCTTTGCGCCTTCGCGGTTCGACTGTCGCCTTAACGCGAACCGGTCCCGAGACGGGAGCCGCCTGACTCGAGGGGATGGGTGAGGCCGGGGCTTCTCCGGCGGACCGCCACCAGGCATGCGGCAGCGGTTGCGATGTCGAGCCCGGCGATCCCTATCGCCGTTGCGGTCAGACCGATCCACGGCAGGGCGATGAGGCCGACGGTGATCGCCGCCAGCCCGGCGCCGGCCTCGTCGGCGGCAAATCCGCGACCGCTCCCCGTTCGGGCCGAGCCGAGACCGGCGAGGGCCGCGGCGCCGGGGAACGCAGCACCGGTCAGCCCGCCGCCGAGGCCCAGAAGGACGGGGATGGCGATTCTCGGCGCCGAGAGCACCGCCGGAGAGGTCAATACCAGCGACAGGGCCCCACCGGCTGCCAAGGCCCAGGGGAGAAGCTTCTCGGGGTGACTTTGTCGCCCGGCCAGGTGAGCGCTGAGGGCGAGGCCAGCCATGAATGCAGCGGAAAGAGCCCCTACCTCGGAGAAGACCGATCCGACGGTTGCCTGCCACTGCGCCAGCAGCAGCAGCCACCATGCCATCGAGGAAAGGCCCACAACGGCTGCGGACTCCACGCCGAACGGGCTTCCTCTGGCACTTCGTATCACGAGCACGGACGCCAGGATCACGACGGCGACGGCCAGAGGCAGGGATGATCGGCTCCCGAGGTTTGCTGCGATGCGCAGCAGCGGCGGCTGCCCCCGCCCTTCCGTCAGGGCTGCCGCGACGAGAACCGCGCGCGGCCTGAAGATCGTGTTGGTCGGCGCCTGGACCGTCTGCAAGAAGTGGCTCAGCGGCAAGGCCCGATCGGGGTCGAGCAGTACCGTGATGAGGTCGGGTGGAAATGACGGGTCGGCAATGTCCCTGGCTCGCCAACGGGCGACCAAGGTGTCCGGCGAGAGGTCGAGATCAGCCTCCGGACCGCCGGCGACGATCAGGACATGCTCGCCGGGAATCCCGGCCACCCTGGAGAAAACGGTTCGCAAGGAGCTTGCCGTGATTGCCAGCAGGCGGCCACCGGCACCTCCGACGTACGTATCGGGGACGCCAACACGAACCACGAGAATGCCCTCGGGAGAGAGATGCTCGCGACATCGCCGGTAGAACTCCACGGTTCGTGTGCGGCTGCGGCGGATCGTGGAAGGGTCCGGATCCAGGAGGGCGATCAGGTCCCAGGTGCCGCCGCGGGAAAGCGTGGCGATGGGATCTCGGGGGTGGACAACTACGCGTGGGTCACGAATTGCGTCCCGGAGACGGTGCCCGTACCAGCTGGCGAGGAGGTCCGGCAGCTCCGGGTCCTCCTCGGCAATGTCGATCCTCCGGACGGGGTGCTCGAGCATCGGGATGAGCGCGCCGTCCGCGAGGACACCGGTGGCCAGGATCCGTCGGGGCGCTGGGTGCAGCAGCATGAGAAGGTGGGCCTGAGGGATTGTGCCCCAGGGATCGGGGAAGCTCGCCAGCAGGCGCCCATCTGCGTAGACGACGGCCGGTTCGCCCGCCGCCAGCTCGAGACGCTGGTCGCGGGTTTCGCGCCAGGCAGCAAGCCGGCCGGGTCGCCCCGACCATCGCCAAGTGGCGTGGGCGAGCGTCGAGGCTGCGGGGCCGGCCACGGCGATCCCTGCAGCCAGGCTGAGCAGTGCGGCAACCAGGTGTCGGCGGGCGAGCTGCAGAGCACCGGTCAGTGCGCTGCACAGGACGAGGGTGACCGCGGTACCCCAGGGTGCAAGCACGAAGGTGAAGACAACGCCGCCGACCAGTGCACCTGCAGCCTCCCTCACGTAGGCGTTGCCGGCCGCGTTCGTGCCGGGGAGCTCGTGCGCGAGGATGGGAAAGGCAAGCCCGCCGGCAGCCGCCGCCGGCAGCACGGCGGCAATCCAGAGCCACAGCGCCCTCCAGGTCGTCAGGCTGACTCCGGCGCCGACGGCTGCCAACACCGGTGCCGCTCGAAAGAGCAGGACGCCGCCGGCCCCGAGGATGAGGACGAGGAACGGGGCTGTCCGGGCGAAGCGAACCGTTCCGAGGCGAACACCGGCCCGAGCACCGGCGGCCATCCCGACGAGCCAGGCGAACAGCACCGCACCCCAGGCCATTTCGGAGCCGGAGAGCGCAGCCATGGCTTCCCTTAGCAGCAACGCCTGCACGACGGTGCTGGAGAAACCCAGCGCGACCAGGGTGGCCGCCGGGGGGAAAGCGAGTCGACGTCCGCTCACGAGACCATTATCGTTCGATGATCTCTCCTGAGGAGATCGTGCGCGTTTGCGTACCGGAGTCGAGCATGAGGTGGCCGTCGGCGGTCACGCCGGCATACCGTCCCCGGACCTCCTCCCCGGATGCTAGGTGGATCTCGATGGCGTCTCCCGGTCTATGGACAAGACGCCGCAGCCACGCGGCCCGTGCGAGGAGTGGGTTCTGGATCCCGTGCTCGAGGCCGGCCAGAAAGGCGGCGGCCAGCTCCGGAAACAGGGAGTCCGTTGGCGGCACCGTGACATGCTCGGCCAGGCAGGTGGCTGGGCCCTTCAAGTTGTTGTCCAGCTGTGGCTTGGTGACGACGTTGAGACCCAGACCGATCGTCGCCCAAATCGTCTCCCCTCGTCGTACGTGGATCAGAAGGCCACCGATCTTGGCACCTTCTACGAGCAGGTCGTTGGGCCACTTGATACGGACACTCGCAATGCCCGCTGTTGCGACCGCCTCAGAGGCAGCGGCCGCGGCGAGCATCGGCAGCGCGTTGACGACCCCCTCGTCGATATCGGATCGAACCCAGTTCAGGTACAGGCCACCCTCTGGAGACAGCCATGTGTTGCCAGTGCGTCCGCGACCGGCGGTCTGACGACCGGCAATCAACAGGGTCGGCCGCAGCCGTTGGTCCTCCTCATCCACTTGCTGGATGAGACGGATAGCGCTGTCGTGGGTGGAGTCGACAACCGGCAGGTAGACGAGATTCTCGACCAGCCCGGCAACAACATCGTACAGGGCAAGAACGGCGTCGTTCACCCGGCACTCGCCTCGATGGTCTGCCGCAGACGCTGGAGCCGTGTCGTGACCTCGGCCAGCTGTTGGCGGGCGCCGGCAACGACCTCCGGCGGTGCCTTGGTGGTGAAGCCGTCGCTGGACAAACGGCCCTCAAGGCCGGCGCGGCTGCGATCGAGCTGCTCGATCTGCTTCTCGAGCTGGGCCAGCTGCTCCTCGCCGAGGGAACCGGGCGGCAGCTCGAGAGCAACCTCCATGCCGCCGAGCAGCTCGTGGACGGCATGCGCCGACACAGTACCAACGCTGATCGATGCGACCGTGGCCAACTGCTCGAGCTGCTCGATTTGCGACGTCAGGAAGCCTGCGCGATGCTCGTCCACCCTGACGAGAGTGACGGCGATCGGGTGCCGCTGACTGAGACCGACCATTGCCCGATAGGAGCGAAGACCCGCGACCAGCTCTTGGAGAGCCGCGAAGTCACTCTCAAGCTCCTCGTCTTCCCACATTGTGTCAGGCTCCGGGTAGCGGGCGACGATCAGCATTCCCTCATGACCGAGATGATGTCCGATCTCCTCCGTGATGTATGGCATGACCGGGTGAAGCAGCTTGAGCGCCTCGACCAGGACTCCCTTCAGGACTGAACGGACCTCGGGCCGGTCGGTGACGCCCTTGACGAGCTCCAGGTACCAGTCGCAGTAGGTGTGCCAGACGAAGTGGTAGAGCTCGTGGCAGCCCTCATCGAACCGGTAGCTCTCCCAGGCACGGTTGACGGCGCGCACGGTGTGGGCCAGACGCGAGAGAATCCACCGTTCAGTGGGGCCTAGGTCGGAGAGTGTGAGATCGCCGAGCGGACGCTCATCGCCCTTCAGCTTCATCTGCACGAAGCGGGCGGCGTTCCACACCTTGGTGGCAAAGGCGCGATAGCCTTCCATCCGCCGGATGTCGAGAGGCAGGTCCCGCCCGGGAGAGGCGAGGGCGGCGAGTGTGAACCGCACGGCGTCGGCGCCATACTCGGACACGACCTCGAGGGGGTCGATCGTGTTGCCCTTGGTCTTCGACATCTTGTCGCCGCGGGCGTCCCTGACGAGCCCGGTCAGGTGGACGGTGTGGAACGGGACCTCTCCGGTGAGGTGGTAGCCCATCATGATCATCCGCGCGACCCAGAAGAACAGAATGTCGAACCCCGTGATCAGCACGGAGGTCGGGTAGAACCTGCGGAGATCCTCGGTTTCATCGGGCCATCCCAGGGTCGACAACGGCCACAGGCCGGAGGAGAACCAGGTGTCGAGCACATCGGGGTCCTGCTCGACCGGTTGCCCGCAAGTGGGGCAGGAGGCCAGATCTTCCTCGGAGACATGGAGATGACCCTGAGGGCAGGTGAAGGCCGGAATCCGGTGGCCCCACCAGAGCTGTCGTGAGATGCACCAGTCCTGGATATTCTCGAGCCAGTGCTCGTAGGTGGCAATCCAGAAGTCCGGGACGACCCTGACCCGCCCGTCGCGAACGACCTCAAGGGCCTTTTCCGCAAGCGGCTTAGTGTTGACGAACCACTGGCGAGACAGCAGCGGTTCGACAATCGTGTCGCACCGCTGGCAGTGGCCGATCGACATGTCGTGGCGGCGCTCGCCGCGCAGCAGGCCCTTGTCATCGAGTGCCTGGACTACGGCTGCGCGCGCCGCGAAGCGCTCGACTCCCGCGAACGGCCCTCCTGCCTCGTTGATCCGGCCCTCGCTGTCGAGGATGTTGATGAACTCGAGGTCATGACGCTTGCCGGTGAGAAAGTCGTTGGGGTCATGTGCCGGGGTTACCTTCACGGCGCCGGTGCCAAACTCGGGGTCCACCAGCTCGGCGTCGTCGATCACGGGAATCTGGCGATCGAGAAAGGGATGGACGGCGTGGGATCCAACCACGCGAACGTAGCGTGGGTCGGCGGGGTGAACCGCGATCGCCGTATCACCCAGCATCGTTTCGGGCCGAGTGGTCGAGACGACGATCTCGCCTCCGCCTTCCAGCGGGTACGCAAAATCCCACAGGTGTCCCTCCTGCTGCTGGTGGACCACCTCGAGATCCGAGAGCGCGGTGTGGCAGCGCGGGCACCAGTTGATCAGCCGCTGATCGCGGTAGACGAGGCCCTGATCATGGAGGGTGACGAACGCGCGGCGCACGGCGCGTGACAGGCCTGGGTCGAGGGTGAATCGCTCGCGGCTCCAGTCGCACGATGATCCCAATGCCTTCGCCTGGCGTGAGATGTTGTCCTTGTGCTCCTCCTTCCACCGCCACATGCGGTCCAGAAAGCGGTCGCGACCCAGTTCCTGCCGGGTGGTTCCCTCCTTGGCGAGCTGGCGTTCGACCATGACCTGGGTGGCGATGCCGGCGTGGTCCGTGCCCGGGAGCCAGAGGGCGTCGTACCCTTGCATCCGGCGCCAGCGGATGATGAGATCCTGCAGCGTGAACTGCAGCGCATGGCCGATGTGCAGCACGCCGGTGACATTCGGCGGCGGGATAACAATGCAGAACGGAGGCCGGTGGTCATCCAGTGTCGGAGCAAACGCCCCGGAGCTCTCCCAGCTCGAGTACCACCGGCTCTCGAAGGTCTCCGGATCGTAACGTGTTGGCAGGCTGTCAGAGCTCATGCACCTCTCCAGGCCCCTGGATGGGGCGTAGCCTGAATCATACACATTCGGAGATGCCACCCTCACCGCCACCTCCCGCGCTTCGCTTCACGTGGCGGTGAGTACTGAGGGCTAGTAGGTCGCTTCGGGCTGGGCCTTCTCCGCCTCCGCCTCGATCTGGCGAACGCGCTCGCGCACCACGATCTCCGCCACGTCGGGGATCACTTCCCACGCGATCTGCTCCAACCGGGCGGCGAACAGCTCGACCACGCGACGGGCGATCCGCTCGACATCCTCATCGGCCAGCGACCCAACAGGTACGGCTCCTGCGGTTTCGGCGACCGGCCGGCTCTCCTCCGTCGCGGTCGGCGCCGGGGATGCCGGCGGCGCCGCGCGGCCGCCTGTGTCTTCCACAGTCGCGGCATTGTCGAAGGCAGCCTCCTGGAAGGTCCCGGTGGGAGGGATCGCGACCGGTGTGGTGACGGAGCCGATAGGAGGCTCCTCAGCCTGGTCCAGCGGAGGTGCGGCTTCCTCGAATGGCTCACCGGGCTCCGCACCGTAGGGAAGCGGCGGAGGTGCTGCGGCCTCGGACACGGCCTCCTCGGCGGGAGAGAACGGCTCCTCTGCACGTTCTTCGGCGCCGGCCGCCTCGGCCGGAGCGAACGGTGAGGCGACGCTGTCGCGAGCCGGCTCGGGGACGGCAGTGCCCGGCTCGGCCTGGTGCTCCACCTCGTCGAGGCCAAACTCGAGCCCCTCGGAGGGGGCCTGATACGCCTCCTCCTGTCCTGTCCTGCCGGCCTCCTCCATCTCGGCGAAACCGGTGGTCGTGAAGTCGATCTCCTCTCCAGCGGCGGCCGGCTCGGCGTCGAACGCCTCCGGAGCCGAGGCGAGGCGGGTTCCGAACTCCTCTGCGACCGGCGCTTCCCAACCTGGTTGGGGTGGTACGACGGCGCCCTCGAACCGGGACGGTCCGACCGGATGCTCCGCCGAGCTGGCCTCCACGGGTGGCTCAAGGGTGCGCTGGAGCAGCCCTTCGACGGTATCTACGAGCTTCCTGGCCTCGAACGGCTTGGTGATGATCTCGTCACAGCCGGCGGCAAGAGCGCGGTCCTTGTCAAACGGCTCGAAGGTGCCCGTGAGCAGAATGACGGGGATGTGGAGGGTCGATGGGTCCGACTTGATGGTCTGGCAAACGGAGTAGCCGTCCGTTCCGGGCATAATGACGTCGCAGATGACGAGATCTGGCGCGACCTCGGGGAGTCTCTCGAGGAGCTCGTCGCCACTTGAGACGGTGATCACCGAATTCTCGGTATCCGCGAAGGTGAGCTCCACGACCTTCTGGATCGTGAGGCTGTCGTCGGCGAGAAGAATCGTGCCACTCATGGTGTCTCCCGGTCGTTCAGAGCCTGCTGCGTCCTTCCGTTGTGTACCACGCTGGCGTGGAAGATGTCAATGAAACGGGCATCCTTCAGCTGCCGCCACAGCTGAAGCCTGCGAGGGTTGAGCAGGTGGAGCCTTAGTGCTTCGGCGTGCGCTGCGGAAACCGTGTCTGGGCTCACTCGCGCGACCCATCCGGCAGCAGCCGCCACGGGCGCAGCGATTGTCCCACCTTCGAGAAAGATGCTGCCGGCCTGCGGCTTGCCGGCGCGACGAGGGACGTCAATGGTGCCTCCCCAGCCGGTGACGAGGCCACGCCGGACGCCAGGATGGGCGAACGAGGCCGATTCTGATGTGACGACCGCGTCACAGGCCAGGACGAGATCCAGGCCCCCGCCTGCACAGGCGCCCTGAACCGCGGCAACCACCGGTCCGGGAAACCCTCTGACCTCTCCGAGGACCAACCTGCCGAGCAGTGCGTAGTCGCGGGCGGTGGAGGCATCGAGCGCTTCGATCTCGTTGAGGTGCGCGCCCGCCAGGAAAATGCTCGCGTGCGTCGAGCGGATCACCAACGGCCCGGGCCGGCCCGCAAGCGCATGCAGGCTGGCCCGCAGTTGGGTGAGCGCGGCGACGGAGAGAATGGGGGAGTCGAGGACGAGCTCGCGGACAGGTCTTGGTTCAGGGGTATCCGATTCAGTCGTGATCACGGCGCGGTGGGCGTGAGGAGCTCGCTGAGGCGTCCACGAAGGTAGTCGGCAACTTCGCGTGTGTCCGTGCCGGGGAGGAAAATCCGGTCAACCCCGTGCTGTATGAGGTACGTGATGTCATCCTCCGGGATGATGCCGCCGCCGAACACGAGCACATCTCCTGCGCCCGCGGACCGCAGCGCCTCGATCACGGCGGGAAACAGGCGTCGGTGAGCACCGGACAGAACCGAGATCCCTACTGCGTCAACGTCCTCCTGTACGGCGGCGAGCGCGATCTGCTCCGGCGTCTGCCTCAAGCCCGTGTAGATGACCTCGAAGCCGGTATCCCGCAAGGCACGAGCGATGACCTTAGCTCCGCGATCATGGCCGTCCAGACCCGGCTTCGCAATGAGAACTCGAAACCTCCGCTCTGCCATCTTCCGCCTCCGTCTCTCCCGCATTGTACGCCAGCACTCACCCGCAACCTTCTCCATCTCCGGCGGCTTCAGTGCTTCGCTTCACGAGGTGGTGAGAGATTCAGGCTGACGGTGAGTGACGCGCGGGGAAGAGCCGCCGGGGAATGCGGTGATCTGACGCGGACCTCAGGATGTCGTCCCGAGCTCACTTCTGCGAGAGGAGTTGTACAGCTGTTGCCAGTACTCACGCCTTCTGCCGAGAAGCGACGATACCTCCGGGTAGATGTCGAGGAACTCCTTGAGGGTCAGAAACTCCCAGACATCGTCCTCGTGGGCCTCTCTGAGCATCTTGGCGATCAGTCTCAGGCGCTCGGCGGAGTTGCCGTTGGACAGTCGTTGGCGCAGCTCTGCGACACTGAGATCCTCGTCGAACAGGAAGTACGGACGACGGTTGTCGAGGCTGAAGTCTGTCGTGAGGCGCCTCACCTGTGGGAGTCTAACATGTTCGATTCCTGACCTGTCAAGGGATGTCTTCCGGGTGATGTGACGAGGGCTACAGCGTGACCGGCTGGTTGCTTGCAGACGCAGAATCATCGGTGCCAGGCCCCCTCGAGGGCGCGCACAACCATCTCGTATCCCTGGCGGTCAGTATCGTCGAAATGGGCGGGACGATGGGAGTCAATATCGAGGACTCCGATCGGACGGCCGTCCTTTCCAAACAGCGGGATCACGATCTCGGAGCGTGTCCTGGAGTCGCACGGGATGTGACCGGGGAAGGCGCTGACATCAGGCACGACGACGGTCTCGCCGCGGTCGATGGCCGTCCAGCAGACCCCCTGGTGCGGTGCAAGGACCAGGCACGCAACCGGCCCCTGATAGGCATCAACGGCCAGCTCGCCGTCCCGCAGCATGTAGAAGCCGGTCCACGATGTCCCCGGCACCTTGTGGTGCAGGAGCGCCGCGGCAGTCGAGCGGTGCGCGACTGGGTTGTCGGTCTTCGCCATCAGCTCAACCAGTTGGTTCCGAATCCTCTCGAAACGTGCTCGCCGCCTGGGATCGCTGTCCATACAGTTTCCCTTCACATCTCCCTCGGGACCGGGATTCCGAGGAGCTCCTCCAGAATCACTCGGATTTCGCGCACGAACAGCGTGAACACCGCACGGCGAATGCGGCGGGTCTCCATCTTCTCCTCCGGCACGACGGGATGAGAGTGATAGAGCTTGTGGAACAGCTGCGCCAACCCGTGTGCCTGCTGCGCGAGCAGCGAGAACTCCAGACTGTCCACGGCCTGGGAGACGATGTCACGCCTGCGACCACACTCGAGCACGAGCTCCCAGAGGTCGTCGGGCACATTCTCGTCCACCAGCGTCTCTGCTTCGTCGTCATCAACCATGCCCTCGCCGCGTCGCTCGGCGAGCCTGGCAAAGATCTTCTCTGCGCGAACGGCGGAGTACTGGAGGTACGGACCGGTGTCGCCTTCGAAGGCCAGTGCCTCATCGAAGTCGAATGCCAGCACGCGGTTCCGAGACTGTCTTGCCATCAGATAGCGGAGGGCGCCGACCGCGATCGCGCGGGCTCGCGCGTCGGCCTCGCCGTCGCCGATTCCCTCACTGCTCCGCTCCCTCACCGCCTGCTCCGCCTGCGTGACGAGGATATCGAGAAACTCGTCGGCCTTGACGCCGATACCGCGCCGCCCCGACATCTCGACGTAGCTCTTGGCCAGCTCCTCCTCGTCGAGGCCGAGGCTGGCACCGCTCTGCTCCTCGATGAGACGTACGGCAGCCGGGGTCAGCGCCACCATCTCGTACGCGAAGTGAACCGAGGCGTTGGCGGCAGCCTCGTGGCCGAGAACGCGAACCGCTTCCCGGACCACCTTCTGCGGGTAAGACTGGCGAACGTCGATGACGTTGTAGACCTTCGTGGCGCAGCCGTACTCGTGCCCGTAGATGTACTCGGCGGGATCGGAAGTGGTGCGCGCGAGCACGTTCCCGGCCAGCGTCTCGTACTCAATCGGCGCCGCTGCCCCGACGGTCCGCCAGTGGGTATACGGGCGATACCCGAACTCCTTGCGGGGGCCGTCCCCGGTGGTCAGGAGGCCGAGCTTCCAGAGCTGATACGCGATGTCCTTGCCGGTGTACGTCACGGTGCCGTTGGACCGTACCAGGATCTTGTCGGGATCATCCATGTCGGCGAAATCCACGCTCTTGGCGAGAGACATGACCCAGCAGCCTGCGTTCTTCCCGGTTTCCTCAAGCCGAATCACCCCCGCCTCTCGAAGGAGCTCGAAGGCCCGTTCCCAGAAGCCGAGGTGGAGAATGTCGGACTCGTGGGGCAGTAGATCATAGGCGATCCCGAGACGAGCCATCGTCGCCAGATGGCACCTGAGGTTGGCGTCCGCAACCGCGGCGGCAAAGCGAGCCACGGCTCGCTGCGGGTACTCGCTGTTGGAAAGAACGGCACGCTCGAGTGTGAACACGGCCTCCCCGAGGTCCAGCCGCTGATGGCCGGCCTCAAGGGCGTGGAGAATCTCCACGCGGTGAGCGGCGAAATCCGGGTCGCTGGCGTAGCGGGAAGTTACTCGCGGATAGACCTGCCAGCAAAGGTCGTCAAAGTCATTCCCAGCCGACCGCGGGACCACCTCTCCCGGCATGGAAGCAACTAGGTGACGGATCAGCTCGTCCCGCCGGCCGGGCTCGACGCCAAAGGCATCGGCGAGGTCGATCTCCGGAAGAAACAGCATGCCGACCACCACGTCGGCGACCTGAACACCGGTGTCATCCACGTAGTTCTGTACCTCGACGGTGTGTCCGAGGTGACGGAGACATCGCACCAGGTCGTCGCCGAGCACGGCGTTGCGGAGGTGACCGATGTGAGCTGCCTTGTTGGGATTGATGTTCGTGTGCTCGACGATGACCTTGTCATCCTGCAGCTCGACGAGGTCGAGCTCGCCAACGAGAAGGGAACGGAGCATGGCTCCGCGGTCGAGGTAGAGGTTCAGGAACCCGGGTCCTGCAACCTCGGTCCGGACGACGTCCGAGGGCCACTCGGCAGTGTCTGCGACCGTCTGGGCGATCTGCTTCGGGGAGCGTTTCAGCAGCCGTGCCAGGGGCAACGCTCCGGGCCAGGCCAGGTCGCCCATGGCCCGATTCGGCGGTACCTCGAGGTTGATCTCTCCGCCTTCGAACGCGAAGTGCTCGGTGAGGGCTTCGGCAATGGCCGCGGCCGCCGCGTCGCGTGCTCGTGCCAGTGGCATGGATCCTCCTGTTCCCTGGGTGGAGATCATAGCGCGGGAGTACCGCGGCTCAAACCCCGGAACGAGCGAGGTGCCTCCGTCGGGTCAGCCGATCACCTCGCCAAGGAAGGCCCTAAGCCGGGTCCCAACGACTGTGAAGCGGCGCATTTCGGCGACTTGGGACGCCGCCCGGCCCACCGTGCGGGCGAGCTCGGGGGTTCGCAGCAGGGGTGCCGCCGCCTCCGCCAGCGCCGCCGGCGTCGCATCGGCGATCCTGCCGCTGACACCATCCTGGATAAGGCTAGCCACTCCGGGAAGGTCGGCCGCCACCACCGGCCGTCCACATCCCTGCGCCTCGGAGATCATCCTGTGACCGTGATCGGAGCCGGCGGCAGCGAACAGTACGGTGTCCATCGTGGCGTAGAGCTCAGGTAGAGCGCGTTCCTGGTAGCCCGCCCAGTGCACGCGGCCTTCGAGCCCGAGCCGGTTCGCAAGGGCTTCGAGAGACGGTCTGGCCTCTCCGTGCCCCACCACCAAAACGTGAACATCGTCCCCGAGGGCCGCGGCCGTTTGCAAGAGCACGTCAAAGCCGCGTCCCGGAGCGACCTTGCCAACCATGCCGAGAACCGGCGCCCCGGCGGGAACGCCGAGCGAGACCCGCCAGCGTGTACCGTCGGCTCCGGGCCGAAACCTCTCCTCCAGGGGAACCGGCAGCCACTGCCGGAGAGTTGCGGGGGGCAGGCACCGGCCGAGCTCGCCCGCCAGGGTTGGGTTTGCCGCCAGGGCGCCGGACAATCGGCTGTTGAGGCGGCGATGGAACGGGTCCCTGCGGAGGTGGTGGGGATTGCGGAAGCAGCGGACGAGCGGCGTCACGCGATGGATGCCAGCCATCGCACACAGAAAGTGGTCATGCGGGAGATGGCAGATGACCACGTTGGCATCGGTGGCGGCGGAGCGCAAGACGGCGAGGTTGAAACGCAGGTCGGCCGGGCGGCGTTCCTTACGCAGGGAAGGCTCGGCCCAGGCGAAGCCCCGCAGCCGGCGCTCGAGGTTGTTGCCGGCGACGAAGATCAGGCGCGCCTCGGTGCCCGCTGCGTGCAGGGCGCGACAGGCATGCTCGGCCGCGGCCGCGGCGCCGGTGTACTTGTTTCCTGAGACAACCAGCTGTAACTGCACGTGGTCAGGATAGCGCAACCACCAGCTCCGGGACGGCTATACTCTGGCCGTGCCTCCGATCTCGGTCACCATCATCGCCGGCAACGAGGAGGATCGTATTGTCGACGCGGTCCGCTCCGCGACCTGGGCGGACGAGGTCCTAGTCTTGGACTCTCAGAGTACGGATCGGACGGCGGAATCAGCCGCCACCGCTGGCGCACGGGTTGTGGTCGAGCCCTGGCGGGGCTACGGTGCGCAGAAAAACCGGGCCGCCGAGCTGACCCGTAACA